>Ga0187854_10002292_pt1 | contig 16621 bp, 28 predicted proteins | sample June2016WEW_6_15_FD_132445 | JGI IMG/M metagenome (GOLD analysis project Ga0187854, IMG submission 132445) | Peatland microbial communities from SPRUCE experiment site at the Marcell Experimental Forest, Minnesota, USA - June2016WEW_6_150 | ecosystem: Environmental > Terrestrial > Soil >...
CACCACCGGCATGTCATGGAGAAAGCCGTCATCACCAACTGGCCAACTTGCGTTGCGGACTTAGAACGAGGATACGACGCGGTTGGGGTGAATCTAGTTCACCCGATTAAAAGGCCGGTCCTGCCGGGGAGGTTCTTCGCCGGCAACTTTTGGTGGGCCAGGGCCAATTACCTCTTGAAGCTCCCGAAGCTTCCTGCTACCTGTTCCTGGGCCAACCGCTGCATGGCTGAGGGCTGGGTGTGCTCTGGACCGGGCGAACCGAAATTCATGGATTACGAGAGGCCGCAACTTTATCAATGAAACACAAAAGGTCCAAGAGAAAACAGAAAGCGGAAATCCACATCGGCCAGTTCCGCATAGTCAACTTCGCAGCTGGAAAATTTTGGATTTCAAACGGCGACGGAGAGGGTATGGAAACATCCGAAAAAAAACTCGCGCAACACATAGAGATTTATTTCCAGCGTGAAATGTGATTCAAGAGATGAGCTTGCCTAAATGACGACGCTGCACATCATCACGCCGGTCAGCCGACCATGAAGGAAACCCCCATTTTCATCTGCACTCGGGATCGCGTCTGGATGACTAAGACGCTCGTGGCGAGGCTGCACGCGCAAGGCTATTTCAATCTCACGCTGTTCGACGCCGGCTCAACATATCCGCCGATGCTGGATTTCCTGGATAGAACCGACGCTGCTGTTATCAGATACATTCCCGACCTGACGACAGCAAAACCACATCACGCCTTCTGGCTTCAGGGATTCGTGCGCCGAGCCAATGGCGGTCCATTTGTGTACACCGATTGTGACGTGGTGCCCGCAGCCGACTGTCCTGATGATTGGGTGGCTAAGCTCAGCGAGCAGCTAAAGCGATACCCCGACATGCCCAAGGCCGGTCTCGGGCTCAAGACCGACGATCTTCCCGACCACTACGCGCAGAAGCAAAAGGTGATTGACTGGGAGAAGCAATACACGGCGGAAGAGGCTCAGCCGGGACTATGGAGGTCCGCTATTGATACAACGCTGGCGCTCTATCGTAATGCCGACACCATCGGGCTATCCAAAGCCTTGCGCTCGACAAAGCCGTACATGGCTCGGCACCTTCCCTGGTATTCCGATTCTGCGTTTTTGACTGAGGAGGAAGTTTATTACCGGGATCACATGGACAAGCGTGTGGGCATGTGGAAGCCATGAAACCTCCAATTCTGATTCTGCTGCCTACGCTTCACCGGCCCGCCGCCGTGGGCGCTGCGCTGGAATCGCTGCTGGCCACGGGCACGGGATTATCTGACGTGTTGATTCTGGAAGGCGAAGGCGGCATCGTCGCAGTTGTTAATTCCGTACCGAGAGAACTTCTAGCTCAGTACCAGATCGTCGGCTTTTTTGGTGATGACGTGCGGATGCGGACTCACGCTTGGGACGCACTCGTATTGTCGAAATTGTCGGGCAAGACGGGGTTGGTTTATGGCCGCGACGGCCACCAGGACAAACGCCTTGCCACTCATCCCTTCGTAACATCAAATGTGTTCCTGGCGCTGGGGTTCGTTTTTCCATCACAACTTCACCATTTCTCCGGCGACAACTTTCTGATGCAACTGCTGTCCCCTTTGGGGAAAGTAGAATACGTCGAGACATTGTTTACTGAGCATCTTCACCCGCACGCCGGCAAAGCAGCGATGGATAAAACCTATGAGCAATCGCAAACATGGTGGACACGGGACCAGGAGGCGTGGAAACTCTATTCGCGCGAGATGTTGGCCCTGGATCGGGAAAGGGTTGCGCGACTGACGTTGAAATGAGGCTTTGCCAAATGAGCAAGCGGGCGTAAGGTGCCATTATGCGCTACGAAACGGTTTCTGCGGTGGAAGAGAAGACCTGGGACATGAGGCTCGCGGACCAGGTTCGCGCCGAAGACCGCACTGTGCTGCTTCGCCTTTACAACGGCAATCCCCCTTACGACGTAGCGACCGAAGAAGAGAACAATATTCAGTTTAATCGTAACGACCTCACCGGCCCCAACGTGCTGGCTCAAGCCCGCACTCAGTACAACAACGCCCACCTTCGCCCCTCGAATTTCTTCACTGCCAAAGCTCAAGTCGGTCCAGGCCATAAACGCACTGACTGGTCTGCGAGTTTCACCGCCAACGCCAACCGGCCCCTCAAGGCATCCCCGGCACAATCAGCGCTAGTCCGCTCTCAGGGCACAAACCTGATGACCTTTGGTATTGGGCCGGCCAACTGGAAGGACCGTCGCTCCGTAATCCCCAAAGGCATCCCGGTCAGCAGTCTCTTGATTCCATCAGAGACCACGATTGAGGATTGGGACAACCTCGAATGCTTCGCCATCTTCCGGGAGTGGACCATCTCGCAACTTTACGATATGACGCACGGCCCCAAGGTTGACCCCGGATGGAACATGAGCATGGTTCAGAAGGCTTACGACTACATCAAAGACGACCTGCGCAAGTCGCCAAACTCGCTCGCCTTCCAGTACATGCCCGAGCGCATGGAGGAACTGGCCAAGCAGGACAAGGGGCTATACGGCAGCGATGCTGTCCCCACCGTGGATGTCTGGGATTTTTATTGCAAGTCGGAGGACGGAAAAAGCTGGCTTCGGAGAATCATCCTCGACAGCAACGCGGGTCAGGATATGACCTCTTGGAAAGAGTCTGGGGGGAAACCTGAAACCCGAAACAAGATTGGCGACAAAGAGCAATTCCTCTACACCAGCGGCAACCGCAAGTATGCCGATGACGTTTCCCAGATTATCCATGTTCAGTTTGGCGATTGCTCTCCTTACTCTCCGGTTCCCTATCATGCGACAAGGGGACTGGGGTGGATGCTGTGGGGCGTTTGCGACATACAGAATCAGGAATTTTGCAAGTTCAACGAAGCGGTGATGGAGCAGTTTATGTGGTTCTTCCGAGTGGCGGGGAATCAAGACTTTATCCGACTGAAGATGGCTAAATTCCAGCACATGGGAGCCGTCCCAACGGGCATTAACTGGCTGCTTCCCAATGAACGCTATACACCCAACATGCCCCTGATCGAAATGGCTTTCAACCGCAACCGGGAGCAAATCGGTGATATGTCGGCCAGCTTCACCAAAGGCTACGACGAAGGCAAGGGTCAAGGCCGGACGGCCACTGAGACAATGGCCATCATCAATTCCAGTCAGGCGCTTTCGTCGGGCATCCTGACGCTCTCCTACGGTTACGCCAAGAGCCTCTATAGCGAGGAAGTGCGCCGTCTCTGCCTCAAGAACTCCACCGACCCGATGGCCCGCGAGTTTCGGCTGGCCTGCCTCAATGACGGAATTCCCGAGGACATGCTGGACGTGAACAAATGGAGCATCGAACCTGAGCAAGTGCTGGGTGGCGGGAACAAGACCTTGCAAATGGCCAGCGTGGGCTTCCTGAACACGATTCGAAAGAATCTGCCACCCAACGGCCAGCGCGTGGTGGACCACATCAGCGTCGAGGCGGCGACCGACCAGCCGGACCTCGCGGAAGAAATCGCGCCCTTGGGCCAGGACAAGCCGATCAGCAATTCGACCAACATGGCGCAACTGGCGACGGAGCGCATCATGCGCGGGCTGCCATTCCAGGCCCCCAAAGATGCCATCTTCGAGGATTACGTCATGGTCTGGATGCACGACATGGGGTTGACGATCCAGAAGATCATGCAGCGCGGCAGCACGGCCACGCCAGATGAGATTGGCGGGTTGATGAACTTGGGCAAGCACATCAAGGACTTCCTCGACATTATGGCCAAGCCCGCCACCGGCAAGGGCGCGGCGCCCGAGGACAAGCAGAAGATCAAGCAGTTTGAGGACGCCTTTGGCCAGTTGATGAACCACATCAAGGCCCTCGCGCAGCGGTTGCAGGAGTCCATGAAACAGCAGGCCGGTGCCAATGGCAACGGTGCTCAGGGCGACCCGAAGGCGGCGGCTCAGGTGCAGTCAACGCTCCTCATGGGCAAGACCAAGGCCGACATCCTTAAGGCCAATGCCGCGCTCAAGCAGCAGCACAAGGACGCGCAATTCCAGGCGGACCAGCGGCGCAAGGACCAGCAGACGGCAGCGGAGATTCAGCGCGGCGGGGTGCGCACGCGGCACGAACTGTTGGCCAACCGATTGAAAGCACTCGCAGAATGAAAATACCTATTTTTCAAAAAGAAGAGCACTGGGACCATGTAGAATGGTTAGTGTTATTCGTCGGCTTTGTTATCATTCTGACCGGCCTTGTGGGGGCAGTCGCTTGGCTTTGCCATGTTTTGTGAAGTTGCTGGCGAACAGGCTGAAGGCTTTGGCGGAATGAACGAAGCTACCAAACTCGAAAGACGCATGAAGCGTCAACTCGCCCCTATCAAAAGAGAGCTGGCAAAGGCAGCGCACGATAGACTCTTGAAAAAGGCGAGGGAGTTTGTTGAAAACAGGCAGGAAATCCGCGCGGCGGTTAAGTCAGGCATCGAAAGGCGCACCGTCCACGTCAAATCCGTATTGCCATGATTGATTCCGTCCTGACCATATCGGACAATGGTTTGTTCACTGAGCTTGCGGTTCGGCTGGCCCGGGACTTCAAGCAGGTCAACTATTACACCCAATGGGAGGCTGAGTTCCCGCTGATAAACGACCGTTTCATCGGGGCTGGACTGGACAACATTCAGCGCATTGAAGACCCTTACTTGAACCGAGTAGTTGACGAAACCGACATCTACCTCTTCCCTGACATCTTCCACGCCGGCAAACAGCAGATGTTGGAGCGCTTGGGGAAAAAGGTCTGGGGAAGCCGCGAGGGAGACTCACTCGAAACACGCCGCATCTGGTTCCGTGGTTGGCAGGAGGAACACGGGATGCCGGTTCCTGACGGGGTTGTGCTTGAAGGATTTGATGCTCTGGCCGATTACCTTAAGGATCACGGCCACTGTTTCATCAAAACCACGTCCAAAATTCGGGGCACGATGGAAACCCACGAGTTCTTTGACATTGAGCAGGACGAGTACTGGCTTGAGGATTTGAAGGTGAAGCTGGGCGGTCTCCGGGAAGCTGTGTTGTTTCTCGTCGAGGAGCCCGTTGACACCAAATTCGAGACCGGCGTTGATACCTACTGCATTGACGGCAAGTTTCCTAAAACGCCCATGCAGGGAATCGAGGTTAAGGGCAAGCTCATCCTGTGTTCGGCACAGACCAATTCCACAACTCCAAAACCGCTTGATGACGCGCTCACCACACTGTCACCGCTCTTGGCCGAGTACCGCTACCGCAATTTCCTAAGCGCTGAGTTTCGAGGAGACATCCTCACCGACCTTTGCGCCCGATGCCCCAATCCGGGCATTGGCGTCGAGATGGAGATGATCTCCAATCTTGGCCCAATCATCGAGGCCGGCGCCCGTGGCGAATTGATCGAACCGGAATTTGAGTTCGAGTTTGGCATTCAAGCTGCCATCTTCCACGACCATGAGGAAGACCTGCCAAAGCAGTTCCGACTTTCTCCCGACATTCGGCGCTGGGTGAAGCTCATGGAATTCTGCGAGGTTGATGGCCGGTATCAAATTCTGCCACGGAGACCGTTTGGCCAGAAAATTGGCTGGCTGGTCGGCGTGGGCAATAGCATCGAATCTGCCTCACAGCATCTCTACGACAACGCCGAAGCTCTGAAGGATCACCCATTTGACATCAAGCTTGACGCACTAGAGGAGGCGGTGAAACAGGCCCATGAGGCGGAAAAAGCTGGAATGGAATTTTCTGGACAACCGCTCCCCGAACCGTCAGAAGTGGTAGCGCAATGATAACCGCCGTCGCCATCCCGACCTACCCAGCCCCGAAGCGCGAGGAAGTCCCAATCAAGCAAACCGCCATTGAGCGATCCATTGCCAACCCGAACGCCTTTGCCAAGCCCGGGACGGTCGGCAAGGTGCGGATGCGATTGACCAGTCCGAAACCGAGATCAGGGAGGCAGCGCAAGAAAAAGCACGATCCCCGCAAGGTCCATTTTTTTTAGACTATGCCATTCAAATCTGAAAAACAGCGCCGGTTCATGTGGAGCCAACACCCGGACATTGCCGAGAAATGGGCACATGGAGAACACAGCACCAAAGGTAAAGGTCACAAAATGCCTAAGCGCAAGAAGCGCATCGTACCTCGAAAAGACAAGAGCGGGTTCTACTGATCTATGGGCCAAGCCCGACGCAGAGGAACATTCGAGACACGGTTGGCCCAGGCCCTCGCCCGAAACGAATGCCTCAGAGGGCACATCACTGACAAGCCCATCCTCAAAAACTACGCCAAGACCCACGGAATGCAGGCCCTGTCCACTCGGCTCCTTCAGAATGGCTTGCTTGCCGTGAACATCCACCCCAAACCACCATGCGAACCCCAAAAGAGTCCTTCCTTCTGACCGGAAAGGCCGAGACGTGGAAAAAGATCGTCGAATCTGATGCCTTTGAACCGGCCTGCCTGCACGCTCTGATGGCACTCCAATCCGAGATGGTGCCCAATCGGCTGCCAGGCGTGCCCATTGACCCGTGCTCCGGCCTGGACGCCAACGCCCAGATGCAAGGCGCGGCTCGCGTGCTCGACATTCTCAAGACCCTCACCGAACCTGTAACCCCACCCGCGCCCACCAAGCGCGAGACCCTCCATTACTGAAACCTATGCCCGACTCAACCGCAGCTACCAAAACAAAAGAAATCCCAGCCGCACTAGACCTTCTACAGAAACGCCTTGCAGAACAGCAGGAACTATTAGCTGCTTTGAGAACAAGTTTGACTCCTGTTTTCAAAGCCGACCCCGATGCGGTGGCGAAGGGAACGAACAAGTGCGGATACCCCGGTATCTACGGGGTAATTGTTGATTCTGCCAACTGTCTTAATTCTTCCAACGAAAACATCAGGCAGATATTGGAATGCCTGGCCCTGTAATCCCAAAACCTATGCCAACCGAAGCCCCACCAGCCCCGCCATCCGCCGCACCATCACCCAACGCCGCGCCGCCCGCCCTGCCGACAGCCGCCGAGCACGAGCGCCCTACGTCCGAGTTCATGGGCGACATCGAATCTGACTTTGCCGACCTCGACGCGGGCAAACCCGTCCGTGAGCGCGACGAGACGGGCAAGTTCAGGCTATCGCCCAAAGAGAAGCCCGCCGCCGAGTCCCTAGCCCGGCCTGTAGAGGCCCCGCCAGAGGTTGCAGCCAAACCCAAGGAAGGTGAACAGGCCCCCGCACTCGAGGAAAAGAAGCCGACCCGGATGCGGGAACTGGGCCAGGCTTACGATGACCTGAAGAAGAAAATTAGCACCGAGTACGAGCCGAAGATTCAAAGTCTTGCGGCCAAGCTGAAAGAACTGGAAACCAAGCAGCCCCAGGACACCGCCCCCGTCCTCGCCAAGCTCAAGACCCTCGAAAAGCGAAACGCTGAGCTTGAGCAGCACATGGGTCTGGTAGATTACGAGAAAACCTCTGAGTACCAGACCAAGTACGTCCAGCCCTTCAATGACCAATGGGCACGCACACAGGCCATATTCGATCAACTGGAAGTGACTGAGCGCATCCCGGATGGCGTTGACGATATGGGCGAGCCCAAGTTCCGGGAGCAGCCGCGTCCGGCCACGCCCGAGGACTTGCTGGAACTGGCCCGGCTGCCGCTGGGCAAGATGGCCAAGCGCACCAAGGAGCTTTTCGGGGAATCCTCGTCACTGGTGCTCAATCAGATCGTCGAGATCGGGAAGCTCTGGGAAGTCAAGGAGCGGGCCAAGAAGGAGGCCGCGACCAAGGCCACCGAATGGCAGGCTCAGCGCGGCCTGGAATTCCAGAACCGGCAGAAGACCCTCGCCAACGCCTGGACGGAGACAAACAAGGAACTGGAGGAAAAGTTCCCCAAAGCGTTCAAGGCCGAGGAGGCTAATGCCGATGACAAGGCGGCACACACCAAAGGCTTTGCCGTGGCCGACCTGCTGTTTCTGGGCAACCAAGCCCTCACCCCCGAACAGATCGAGGCCCTGCCCAATGGCTTCAAGGAGACCGTCAAGGCCGGTCAGCCGCTGTCTGAAGTTCAGAAGGTGCAGCTTCACGCCCTGGCGCGGCTGAAGATGGCCAACCATGACAGGCTCGTGGCCCGTGTGAAGGCCCGGGACGCCCGCATCGCCGAGCTTGAGAAGTCCCTGGCCGACTACGAGAAGTCCGAGCCGAGCGCCGAGAAGGCTGGCGAGGGTGGCAAGGTTGGAGACAAGGATTTCTTCGCGCAGGTTGAAGAGGACTTGGAGAAGCTGGATAGACGATGAAACTGCGGCCCTTGACCGGCCAAGTGCTCGTCGAAATCCTGCCCGCCGACAAACGAAGCGCGGGCGGGATTGAACTGCCTGAACACACCATAGGCCCGGAAGAACATCAGGAGGCCGCGCGTAATCCGTCTATGCCCCCCGGGGTCACCGGCATTGTCAAGGCCATCGGTCCGTGGCCAAAGCTGGCCAACGGTATGGTGGAGATGCCTGAGTTTGGGGTTGGTGCCCAAGTCGTCATTGCGCCCCGCGCCGGTCTGGACCTGCAATGGCGCATCGGCGAACGGCTCAAGATAGTGCGGAACGATCAGGTGCTGGCCGTGCTGACATGAGCATTCAAGGGAAACACGCTTACCGATTCCTGTATTTACAATCAGAGGCATGGCAGGTCGTACGCCTTGATGCACTCGTCAGGGAAGGTGGAAAATGTCAGATTTGAGGTTCGGAATCAATTTCAAACGACGCCCATCATATCTGGTATCCTGATTCCATTTGGGATACAACGCCCGAACACTTGGCCGTTCTGTGCCGGGCGTGTCACGACTTACTACACGCCGTTGTCCCGGACTGCAAGACGCGAGATGAGGGGATTGGCAGAGATAGGTGGATCAGCTTCAGGAATGCGATGGAAATTTGGAGGCTGAAAAAAGTAGGAGAATCTTGCGACCTTGAAGGTCCAGAAAAAACGCAGGGGCTCAGAACAGCTTATAAAACCTTGAAAAACAAATACCATGCCCTACACCGTGAGATGCAAATAAAACTTGCGCAGGCAAGAAAAGCGAGTTAGGAATTCAATAGTTGCGAAATCAGTGTGCCGTCGCAACCGGCACCGCGATAGCTGAAGCGAGGCGATACTCGCCTGAATCGGCCCCTGCTGCCGAGAAGTGCAGGTCGGCTCCCGCCGACGCTCACGGTCGTACCGTGGACATCCAATAACCGAACGTCCACGCGTGCATTGTGCCCACCTCTGGCCGTTCACAACACGAAAGATTTCAGTATGGCTATCAGTTGTCAGCAATTCGCGTCCTACATCGCGGCCAAGACGGAGCACCTCGATGTCCCTATCATCCTCTCCATGCACCCCTTGGATAGCCAATGGATCGGCCACGTTTCGACCGGCCAGTTCAAGGCTGAAGATGGCGTCGAGCACACTTTTGATCGTTTCGAGAACGTGTTCCCGAAGCTCGGCCCGTGGCGAGATGTCCAGGCCGCTTCCTGTGTGGGCGCCCCATGCGCCAAGCCGCAGACCAAGATTGGCCTGGGCTTCACGCGGGACAGCTACAAGCTTCAGGAGACGGATTACGCGACCGACCTGTTCTGCTGGGACCAGATTCTCAGCAAGGACCGGGCGACGGAGCAGTTCGCGCATTTCGTCAAAGTGCTGCGCCGCGTATCAACGCTGGTGTGGAGCTACCGATTCCGCACGGAGGCGCTGCGCATCGCCAAGTGGAAGTGGGTGTGCAACAACAACGGCCTGACTCCGATTACGGCGACGTGGGATGCCACGATGACCATTCTGACGCTGACTCCGGTTATCGCTGGCCAGAGCGCGATGCCGACGAGTCGGCTCCTAGCGGGGCATCTGCAACGTCGCGTTGACCCGCAGATTCGGGCTGGCGTGGACGGGCCGAAGATCGACAAGAACTCGGCGCCCAAGCTCGAACTTGTGACCAACATGGACACGGTTTGGAACCTGTGCGAAGGCGACCCGACCTTGACCGATCACTGGCGGTTCAATAGCTTCGAGGACGCGGCCAAGTATTACCGCTACGGCTGGACGGGCACTGTGGGCAACTACGGTCTGCGTTCGGACGCCTTTTCGCTGCGCTTCGATGTGGTCAGCAACAATCCCGTGACGGGCGTGGTGGTTCTGCAAGTGGTCTTCCCCTACAACAACATCGCGGCGACCGAAGGCATCAAAGAGGACGTGAACGCGGATTACGACAATACCCGCGTGCAGTTGGATTTCATCCATCACCGCATGGCGATGACCTCGCTGGTGCGCGAGCCCCGGGCGATAAACCCCGAGATGCCGTTTGCGGCGCGGGATTTTGCCGGTCGCTGGCAGTTCGTCATGGACAACCTGACGTGCGGCGTGGTCACGGTCATTGACCAAGCCACCGGCCAGCCGGTCACGATGCCGATTGCCGTCAACAACGAACTTCGTAACCAGGGCAAGTTCGTTACGAGCTTCGGCGGCGCGATTCAAGCGAAGTACCCCGAGCTTGAGGAAGGATTCTTCTCCCTGCGTGGCCCGGCGTGCATCGTGGACATTGGCGAGTGCGCCGACGATCCCGGCTACCCGGCCCAGAACTACGAGAGCGCGAACGCCCCCTGCCCGTCGTCTGATGTGGTTATCACCCAGACGCCGATTATCAATTCGGGCACCAGCACCTACGAGGTCGCTGCAAACAGCATCCTGTGCAATGGCATGGCGATCATTCATCCGGCCATCACTGGCACGACCACCTTGGCCGCGCTCGTGGTCCAGATGAACGCCTTGCTGTCGGCGATGGGCACCTGGACCGTCGCGGGTTCAGACATCACCCTCACTGGGCCGAACTGCACCACGATCAACATTCCGTGGCTCGATAGCCCGGCGCCGTAATTTGGTGGTTAATGGGTTGGGTTAGAGGTGCGCCGGGTTTCATAGACCGGCGCACCTTTTCCCGCCGCACAAAGCTTATGCCAAACCGAATGACGGATGATGCGATGGACAGCAGCTACTCTGGCGCTCCTGTCCAAGCGCCTGACAATGCGCCCGCCAACGCGGCTCCCAAGGAGTCCATTGACGAGCAGAACGCTGGGGCGGCTGAAATCCTGATCGCCAAGGACAAACTGCCACCGGGCACCAAAGAGGGCGACACCTGCACTTTCAAGGTCAGCAAGGACGTGGGGGATGAGTATATCCTCGAATACGTCAAGGAAGGTCAATCGGAGGACGAAGAAGCGACCAGAGAAAACCTCGACGCGACGACGGACAAAGAGCTTTCGGCGCTCGATTCCCAAGGATAATAATTATGTCAGAAATGACTTGTACCCCTAGTGAATTGCTCGCTCAGCAGCCTTGCATGGCCTGCCTGTCGCAGAAGCAACTGTGGGCCGTAATGCTCGACGTGCTGCGCTACGAATACCAGCAGGACGCCCGCACTGAGATCAGCCTGAAAGAAGTGCTGGAACGCTCCTCCTGTTGGATGTGCACCAGCAAGAAACAGCGGCTTCAGGCATTCCTGACCGTGATCTCGTCTGCCACCCAAGGACTGGATCAGGCGACCGTGATGAACGACATCAAGTGCCTTCAGTGCGCCAGTGAAACGCAGTTGCAGGCGGCAGTGATGTGGCTGTTCTGCCAGTACTGGTCCATCCCCGAACTTGGACCGGGTTAATGCTTAACGCCGGGACCAGTCAGGAGATTGCGACTCGGCATCCTTGACTTATGGCCGACACGATCAACTGCGACCCAAAGACGATAGCGGAGGCGTCGAAATGCTTCTGCATGTCGGAACCTGCTTTCCGCGCTTCGATGCTGTTCCTGCTGTTGCAAATCAGCGGCTTGAATCTCAAGCCGGATGAGCTTGCGCAGGCATCGCGTGGTTACTTGGGCACGCCGGAGAACGTGTGGCGTGGCGAGGTAACGATGTTACTCTGCGCTATTGTAAACAAGCCGTGAGGCCCCGTGGATTGCTCCCCCAAAGTCTTAGGCAGCGCCGCTCGATGCTGGTGTCTGCCGATTGATCGCCAGCGCGGCGCGTGGATTTATCTATTGTGCCTTTGGCTAAAAAAAAAGCCTAGCCCCCCGCCCGTAGCTCGCTTCTCCTACGAGCCTCCCACTGCCTTGATTAGCTGGACCGACGTGAATGGCAACTTCGGCCCTGTGGACCGGGCTACGTTCTTTGCGACGGCGGATATAGCGTCGGTATCATTTGTTCAGATACAGGACCACACATTAACTTCGATTGTTGGGTTGCAATTACTTCCAGAATTGGATTCCCTGCTGGTTGCAGGAAACCCCGGACTGACTTCAGTGGATGTTACAAACTGTCAACTACTCACATACCTGGATTGCACAAACTGCGGATTAACCAGTCTGTTAATCGGAGGCTGTCCCATACTCGACACACTGATATGCACTATCAACTCGTTGTCTGTTCTGGACGCGAGCGGTCTTGGACTTCTTACAATTCTTAGGTGCAGCAACAACTCTCTAACATCCCTTAACCTTACTGGGTGCGTATCCCTACTTAACCTTCAAGCATCAACCAATCAGTTAACAGTATTGTCCGTAAACAACACGTTAAACAGTCTTGTATCTAGCGGAGTAACCGGAGGAAACTGCCTGATAGACATGCAAACTCCCGCCGCTCCACCTAGCGTCGGACCGCCTAACGGCATTGTAGCGAAGGCAGCGCTCCTGGCGGAAATCCCCCCCTGGTTCGTGCTAACCGATTGAAAACCACACCGGCCATATTTTTTCTGCTCTGCGCCATAGGTCTAGGCATCCCCAATAGTCGATCTCAAGACTGGCACGCCGATCATTGGGGCGGTTGGAGCGTGCCGACGATCACAAATGCGAGAGACATAGCGACACTTCCCATCCCCACGCCAAGCTCTAACATCCGGCTAGTCTCGATGCTCACAACTACAAACACGCTCGGGGTTCTGAACGACTTGACTGGCAAAACGATCTCCGCAACGGTTTGGATGGAGTGCTCGAACAGTCCTGTGTTTGTTTTTGGAAACGGCTGTGGCGGTGGTCTCCCAGCCAACATGCGGCTGTTCTTAACTACCGATATGAGCCCTTACAACGTGAATGCGGCAAACATAAACGAGACCGGCTATTGGTGGAGCTCCGCTCCGATAGGATGGGCACCCATAGCACCCGGCATCACTGTCTTGCAAACCAGTTTCGATCCCACTTTTTGGTCTGATTCGCTTGGACATTGGGCGCTGGACCCCAAATATACCGCCGCTTTCCAGAACGCCGTGCAGCATGTTGCGCAGATTGGGCTGTCGTTCGGGGGAGGCTGTTTCTTCGACGTGGGTATTGGAGTTTCAAACGCGGGGGCGTCGGCAACGCTTCACATCTTGCAATACGAAGCACTTCCGCAGTGCGTTCCAGTGGTTGATCCTCAGTGAAGACTGCACTCACGATTCTGGCCCTGCTATGCGTGGCGATGGTGCCGCCGGTGCCCAAGGTCAAGCGGAACCACCAGAGCGCTGCCGTGCATCAGGGGGCAGGCGCGGCGAAGCTGATTGCGAAGCCAAAGCTCGCCGTGCCGTGGTCCAGAACCTTCGCCTGTTCATTCTCCCGGCCCACAAACGATGTCATCAACGGCCTGCTCGTGGCATGGGACACCAAGGCCCAGAGATTTGTGACCAATTACGCCCAAATCCAAAGCAGCTCTTCGGCCTCGGGAAGCTGGACGCTGCTGGGCACCACTAATCGGAGCCCGTTCATCTTCACGTCAACAAACCAAACCCTATTTCTTCGGCTCACCCCCAACGGCGTATGGCGATGACCGTGACTGAGGATCTGATCGTTGCCTGGACCGCGATGGGCTGTACGCGCAAACAGATTGCCGAACTGTTTCACCGCGCCCCCAAGACGATTGCTTGGCACTGCATGTCCATCAATCGCAAACTGGGATTCATTGACCCAGTTCGGTTGACGCACTACGCTTTATCGCATAAACTGCTGGAGCTGAATCAAACTGTATGACCGACACCGTTCAAGTTGCCCTGATCGTTACGATTGGCCCCACCATTATCGGGGCTTTGAATCTTCTCCATCAGATCATTGTGGCAAGAAAGGTCTCTGAAGTGGGAGACCACCTAAAAGCCGAGACGAAAGAAATCAAGGCTGCGACCAACGGCATGAAGGATGCCCTCGTGGCGGCCACAGCTAAAGCCTCGCACGCCGAGGGAGTGCAGGATGAAAAGAATCGGGCAACAGAGGCTGCCATTAGCAAACTGGAAAACGGAAAACAAATATGAACAAATCACTTATCGCAGCATCACTGGCCTGCATCCTGTTCACAGGCTGCAAGACCACACCCGCATTGCTGACTCCAGCCGCTGTCACCCAGGAAGTTGCTCTGGGGGTTCGGGTCGGGCTGGACGTTTATCCTCAAGCCACCGCAGAAGTGGCCTTAGCCCGAGATGTGATCTGCGCCGCTGCCGCCGTGACGAATATCAATCCATCCGCCATCATCGCCGACCTGGCAACCCTGAACATCACCAACGCAGAATCGAAGCTGATCGTGGACGCCGCTCTCCTGGTTTACGAGAATGTTTACGCTCTCATCGACACCAACTCCACCGTTCAAGTTCAGCCTTACTCAGTGGCTCTATGTAACGGGTTAACCCAGGGTCTGCCGCCAGTTACCAGCTCTCTGATGCGGGTTAATGCGGTGTCTCGCCAGATACTTCCGCCTCATCTGAAGTGACAATTTCCAACGGCATACCGAACTTGTTCGCCGTCGAGCAGGACATCCTGCGCGGCGGACAACCCAGCTCGGTTGGATGGGATTACCTCAAGAGCCAGGGCATCGTCTGTGTCATCAAGCTGAACACCGAGGAGGAAGGCAGTGATGCGCCGGCAGAAGCGATGGGCATGATCGTCCACCGCTTCCCAATCCCCTGGTGGCGGCAGATGCTCTGGCGCCCGAAGCAGTCGGATTTGCAGGCAGCCGTGGCACTGATGAAGCCGCATACCTACGTGCATTGTGAGCATGGCCAGGACCGCACCGGACTCGTTGTGGGCTGCTTTCGGTTGAGCCAAGGGCTAACCAAAGACGATGCTTACGCCGAGATGCTGGTGCATGAATTTCATCCCGCTCTCCAAGGCTTGCAGGGCCGATGGAACTCTGAGAATGGCTCTGATTGGATTGACCTGAATCCAGCGTAATATCAAGTTTACAGGTCAAGAAGTCCTGTTAATCAATGGTTCGGCGAGAGCCGTTTGATTATGGCCTCGATCTTCCAGGCTGCTTGGACCGATAGGCCGTCGCACTGGTGGCACAGGTGCGCGGCGTACTCGAAAGTCTCGATCTGAATCGCGACCGCCGAACCAGCCGGTGCAGGCAACGGCGGGCTCGCTGATAGTTTTGTGTCAGTCGTGTTTTCCATAGTCATTGGTTTTCGCGCCGTGCCTGACCTATTTGTTATGACCAGTATCGTCTTCCATCACCACCGAGTATTCCTCGGGCGACCAGCATTTCATGGCGGATAGCGTTACATCGCGCGTCGGGCCAGGCAGGCGTTCCCAGATTCTCCGATAGATACTCATCCTCCGTTTGGAACTCGCTAGAGCTTGGAGAAGGCCGGAGATTTGCCTGCCGATGCGTTCGTCCGCCGTCGCGGTCTTGTCCGGTGGCATACCGAGATGCTTGTCCACCATGTCGGCAATGTCCGATACGTGCCGAATTTGGCGTTGCAGCCGGTTCGCGGTTTGCGTATTGGCGAGCATCAAGGCCACGTCCTGCGCTGTCTTGCCAGGGAACGTCGACTGCCAATCGCCCAGGTCAGAATGGATTTGTTCTGTGCTCATCTAGATGCATCCTCTCCGTGCTCAAGCGAGGCGTCGTACTTGATGTCTGCGAGTTTGTCCCGCAGAAACTCAAGGAACTCCTCCATTGCGGCGAGTCCCACACAACGGCCATTGCGGTCAAACCATCGCACGTCACAAGCTGTCAGGGTGACTTGCTCTCCGCTCTTGAGGTGGACTGTAATCATTTGAAAGTCGGTCATAACCAATCACTTCACCGAACCGGCTCCGCGCCGGTCGGTGAGTTCTGTGTTCGGGGTCATATTGGGTCGCCGCATTTGGGACAATGTGTGTATCCATCGTCTTTCAGCCACGCATGGTCGCAGTTTGTGATTGCTTTCACCCTCCTCCGCAGGAGCCGCAAGATCCCTGAGGGCCGCGCAATGCTCTTTACCGATTTGGGAGTTGGTTGGGCGGCCCTCATGTGTGAGCTTGGTCGTTCGGCCTATACTCGCGAAGCGTCTCGATGCCGCGGAACCAGACGCGCTTGTAGAGGATCGCGCCGCACCAGGGTAATTCGCATTGCACTTCTTCAAAGAGCGCCAGCGCGGACTTGAGTGTGTAGCACGGAATTGCGGGCGAGAATGCCGATGTGGGCCCGACGGCGTACCGCCAGAATGGAGCGACATTGGCCACCCGGACGAAGGCCGAACCAGTCGCGCCAGCCAACGGTGGGCTGGGGTTGTCGATAGTCTTTGAAGTGCTCATAGTCAGTGGTTTTCTGCGCCGTGGCTGCGCTCGGTGTTCGGAGGCATCGGCCTCCACATGACTGGCTCATCTATGCCGCTCATGTATGTGCCAGC
>Ga0187854_10002294_pt1 | contig 16615 bp, 18 predicted proteins | sample June2016WEW_6_15_FD_132445 | JGI IMG/M metagenome (GOLD analysis project Ga0187854, IMG submission 132445) | Peatland microbial communities from SPRUCE experiment site at the Marcell Experimental Forest, Minnesota, USA - June2016WEW_6_150 | ecosystem: Environmental > Terrestrial > Soil >...
CACCCATAGACTTGGGCTTGATGCTGGCGGAAGAGCATCTCGAAAGCGGAAAGGTCGCCGGCGGCGAACCGTTTGAGCGTTTCGATTTCCGCTGTTGAGAACTGCGTTCGAGCTTCAGTCTGGGCTGCCATCATCGCCTTTGTCTCGCTCTCTACTTGCAATTACTGGATCCGGGAAGAGCAGGTTTCAGATCTTTTGGGGAATTTTAGGCCGGTGAGGGTGGCAAAATACAGGAGAACCTGGAAGGCCAGGGCCGTATACCAGAATTGGGAAGAGATTCAGACGAATTTCTTAACGGACATGTATCCCACGTAATCCAGCAGACCGAGAGACGCCCTACCCGTAGATGTGAAATTCTCGACACTCCCCATAAGTCCCAATGTGGGAAGTTGACTGGTGACCAGCCACTTGGACGAGATACCGACTACTCAACCAAGTGACCACGAGCAAGGTGACGTATGTTCACAGACCGGGAATCTGCGGGAGTATGTCGGGTGACCGTTTTGAGTTATGATCACCTTCATGGCCGGACAAAACAGCACAAGTTGATAGAAAGCGCCATATCAGGGGCTGGGGGATGGCATTTAAACGGACGCCACCTTTTGTTAGGCTGACATCCTGTCACGCGGTTTCGTGAACATGAACTGAGCGGCGAGGTCCAGTGTACGGTTTCTGGCAAGACCTGCGTCACGCCTTCCGGATGCTTGCCAAGAGTCCAGGATTCAATGTGACGGTCCTGTTGACTCTGGCCGTGGGCATCGGCGCCAACACCTGCGTTTTCAGCGTGCTCAACGCGGTAGCCTGGCGAAATTGGCCCGGTGCCAGGGATCCGCAGGGGCTGGCCTGGCTGCGCACCCACCGCCTCTTTGGTTCCGTTTCGTATCCCGATTACCTCGACTACCAGAGGGAGAACACGGTCTTTGCAGGTCTGGCCATCTTCCGCGGCACGCCGCTCAACTGGCGCAGCGTTGACGGGGTCGAGCGGCTCACGGGAGTGATCGTGTCGGAAAACTACTTTTCCGTTCTGGGCGTGGAGCCTGTTTTGGGCCGGACTTTCCTGCCCGGGGAGAAGGACCCTGTGGCCGTCGTGAGCCACGGCTTCTGGACGCAGCGTTTGGGCGGCGCCCCAGATGTGCTTGGAAAACCCTTGGTGCTGAACGGTCATGCTTTCACAGTGGTGGGTGTCGCACCGGAGGGTTTCAAGCCCAACGATTGGGTTGTGCCGGTCGAGGTCTGGATCCCCATCACGATGCAGCCTCTAATCATGCCGGATCGCCCGAATCTGCTTCGCGAACGCGAGTCGAGCTGGTTCGCGGTTTTCGGCCGGCTCAAATCCGGCCTCGCGCTAGAGCAGGCCCGGGCGGAGATCAGCACGATTTCGGCCCACCTCGATCAGGTCTATCACAAGAACCAGGACTGGCGTGCGGAGGTCAAGCCAGCCAACGGTCTGAAAACGCTGGGCCCGGATGAGATCGGCCTTTTCGGGCTGCTGATGGTCGCGGCAGGCCTGCTCCTGCTGATCGCCTGCGCGAATGTGGCCAACCTGTTGCTGGCGCGCGCCTCAACTCGGCAGAGGGAAACTGCCGTGCGCCTGGCTGTAGGAGCGGATCAAAAACGGCTTATCCGCCAGTTTTTTGTCGAAAGCATGCTGCTCTCGGTGCTGGCTGCTGCAGCAGGACTTGTGCTCGCTTCCTGGTTGAGCAAGCTTGCGCTCCTGCTCTTGCCGGCCGGATGGAACCTTGACGTGGTTCAAGATTCTCATGTGCTCCTGTTCACGCTCGTGCTTTCGATCTTGACCGCAGTGATCTTCGGACTGGCCCCGGCCATGCAGGCATCCCGGTTCGACCTGAGTCTCACTCTGAGGGGTGAGGCATCAACAGCCCCGCGGCGGCGATCTTTTGCCTCGAGGGTTCTGGTGGTCTTTCAGGTGGCACTCTCCATGGTGCTCCTGGTGGGTGCCGGGCTCTTAGTCAGAACACTGCATAACTGTCGAGCGACCGAACTTGGATTCCAGAGTGACCGCCTGCTTTTGTTGTCGGTTGACCTGGGCACTCACGGCTACTCGCCCGCCCAGGGACGGCTGTTCTACCAACGATTGCTCAGCCGGGCTGCGGCGCTTCCCGGTGTCGAGTCCACAAGCCTGGCGCAAACGATCCCCGTGGGGGCACACAACCAGACGCACATCCAGCTCGAGGGCCGCGAAGCGCCTTCTGATAAGGCAGGGATTGAAGTGGATTCAAACATCGTCGGCCCAAACTACTTCGCGACGATGCAGATTCCTCTTCGGCAGGGCCGCGAGTTCGGCTCACGGGACGACGTGAACGCCCCGGGCGTAGCGATCATCAACGAGACCATGGCGCGCCGCTTCTGGCCCGGCGAAATCCCACTGGGCCGACGTCTGCGCCTGACAGGCATGGGAGTCGGGCCCTGGCTTCAGATCGTCGGCATGGCCGGTGACAGCCTGTTCAGCAGCCTGGATCAGAAGCCGCTTGCCATGTTGTATACGCCCCTCTATCAGCGCTACGAGCCTGAGATGGTGCTGCACGTCCGCGCTGCTCATCCCAGGAATCTGATTGGTGCCCTGCGGCGTGAAGTGAGAGCACTTGACGCAGACGTACCGGTTTACGCCGTCGGCACGTTCGCCGATCACCTCGACGAGGAACTGCTCGACCAGCGCGTGATGGCCACCATGGTAAGCGTTTTCGCGCTGCTGGCCACGATCCTGGCTTCAGTGGGGCTTTACGGCGTCATCTCCTATGCGGTCGGGCAGCGCACACGTGAGATCGGCATCCGAATGGCATTGGGTGCGGAAGCGCGCGACGTTTTGAAGCTGATTCTGGGACAGGGCCTGGCTCTGACATTAGCCGGCGTCGGGATCGGTGCCGCCGCAGCCTTGGTGTTCGCCCGCATGGCCTCCAGCCGGTTCTACGAAGTGAGCGCCACAGACCCGGTGTCCATTTGGAGCGCCGCAACCGTGCTGGCGGGCGTGGCGATCGTCGCGAGCTACATACCGGCGCGGCGCGTTGTGAGGATCGATCCCATGGCCGCTTTGCGCCATGAGTGATCGAAGTGTCCAGAATCGCGACTTGTCGTTTGCCTTGACCGGCCAATGTCTGCTCATTTTTCTGCTGGAAAGAGTGTTTCGAGCTCAGTGGTCACCTTGAGCAGGCGGTTGGCGAGACGCTCGAGTTTACGCCTCAGTTTCCCGTCGGGGAGTTGACGGCGATACATCTCCAGTAAGTGGCGTGAGGTGGCCATCGATTGGAAAACGGCGGGCATTCCAGCGTTGTGATTCGGCTCCGTGGTGGTAAGAAGCAGGGGGAGGTGCAGAGGATTGGCTTCGAGCTTGTGACGTGCTGCATGGAACTCGCGCTGAAGGTCATTCTGGCTGACCTGGATGTACCGGAGGGTCATGCGCAGGCTCTTGTGGCCAAGGAGTTCCTTGAGGGCGGGAAGGCTGACACCGGCTCGCAGCATCTCGGTTGCGTAGCTGTGCCTCAGTTGGTGAGGCAGGACGGGAGCGGAACAACCGGCTTGTTGGGCGGCTGTTGTCAAGATTTTTCTGATATGGAAATAGGCGGTCTTAAGATTTCTCGTGCGTGGCAAGAGCCAATCGCAAGGGTTGGCGGGCGCGCTGGGCGGAACGTTCTCGCTGCGTAACGAAAGAATGCGCTCAACGAGGTGACGGACACCGTCATCGACGGGAACCCAGCGCTCAGTGTGGAGTTTGCCCAGTGGGACATGGATAGCCCATTCATTCTCACCCAGATGTCGCTGACAGCCAGCCGTGAGATGCAAACACTCGCCGATGCGTATTCCGGTCGCTCTCATCAAGAGTAAGGCATTGGACTCCAGGTCGCCGATTTTTCGGAGTTGATCCTGCAACCGTTGATCGTCCTCCGGAGACAGGGGTCTGGGAAGGTATTGATCGGCGGGTGGGATATCTTCCCGCACCAGGAGTCCTGGCTGGAGGCGGTGTTGGCGCTGCGATTCCAGGTCGTGGAAAACCCGCCGTAGTGCTACCAAGTAATTGCCTCGAGTATCATTGGCCAAGGGCGGATCTTGCTCGCAGAGATTCCGGAGCCAGCCGAGGATGTGGGGGTTACGGCGTATTTGCGAGAGTTGGCGGACTTCCGGATGGGAGGTGTCGAGATAGCGCAGGAAACGATTCAGTGCCGCACGGTAGGTCACCATGGTGCCGGGTTGCAAGGTGGTGGCCATGACCTGCAGGCGCTCGGCGAACACCTGATCCAGATTTGGGCGTAGCGGCTGGCTCATTCTCCCTCCGGGAGACGGGGCAACGACGGAACCCTGTTCTGAACGGCCTGGATGTACTGTCGCCAGACATCCTGGCGCGAGATCTGAACATAGAGCATTGTGGTGTCAATCTCGGAATGCCCCATGAGTTGCATCAGGGCTGGCAAGGAGACCCCGGCCCGGGCCATTTCGCTTCCAAAGGTATGACGGAAGCGATGTGGATTTGCCTCAGGGACGTGGCTGATCAAGCGATGATGCCGAAACAGAGAGCGCAAACCGGCAGGTGTCATTGGGCGGCCCCGGAGGCGGCCTTTCAGCGAAACGAACAGGTGCGGGGAGTTGGTTGCAGGCCGTTCCAGCCGGAGATAGCTATCCAAGATCTGGAGGGTCTCCGGCGGCAGTGGTAAAAGCCTCTCTTTGTTTCCTTTTCCGTGCACGAGGATCTGGGCTTCGGAGCGGCGCAGATCTTCGAGTTGGAGAGCCAGAACTTCGTGGGAACGCAGGCCATCGAACAACATCAGTGCCAGCAGGGCGAGATCACGGAATGTGCGTAAGCTGCGCCAGAAGCGAGACACTTCTTCAGTCGACAAAGGGATCACCACATGGCGTGGCTGCTTCAAGCGCAAACCGGTCGCCCCCAATCGGTGCCGCCCATAGCCCAGTGGACTCCGCGTCGCGTACCAATATCCTAATCGGGACCGCTCTCCTGGAATCTCTCGTCCCTGGTGGAAGCGATAGAGGCGGCGCAAGACCGTGAGACGGTGATTAACGGTCTGAGGGGTGGGTTTCGGGATGCAGTCCAATTGGAAACGGACGTACTCCAGTAAGGTGGAGTGGGTGATATCTGCCAGTGGCCTGCGTGAGGAAGCGGCCCACCAGCGAGCGAAGTGCAACAGGTCGTAAGCATATGTGCGCAGGGAACACAACGAAAGGCCCCGGATTCGTTGGGCGTCCAGGAAGTGGTTGGCCCAGTCGAGTTCGCGCTTCCAGCTGTTGAGCAGCCGGTAGGGAGAAGCACTGGCCGGAGAGCCGGGGCGATGGACAAGATGGTAAGTCATGATCGAACCCAAGGAACCTGTTGGAGGCAGCGCGCGAAGTCGCTGGTAGAAGCGCCGGCGGTGAAGAAGGTGTTGGGATCGTGGCCGGCTGGCAACTCGATGATATGGGCAAGCACTCCAGCATGTTGAAGACGCTGTGCCAACACATGTGCGGCCTGTTGGCCCGCGCCGTTTATATCAGAATCGAATGCGATGAACACCCGGCGGTCTGGGCGATCGGATAGTTGTGAGAACTGTGCTTGGGTCAAGTGAGTTCCGAAGGCACAGGTCGTGTTGATAAAGCCAGCCTGCCAAAGAACGGCAAGATCGAAGAGGCCTTCGACCAGGATCACCTCAGGGGAAGTCCGGATCGTGCTCCAAGAGAATAAGCCCCCCTTAGGTCGTGGAAGAAAGCAATGGGGCGTAGCACCATCAATACTGCGGCCATAAAGATTGATGGGGTGACTCCGATCAAGACAGGGGAAGACTATCCGGCGGTAGAAGGTGTCATAGCCGCGCCTGTTGATGAGCCCGATATCCAGGAGGAGCTCGGACGAATATCCGAGCTGAATCAGGTGGCGCCGCAGCATGCCGCCGGGAGCATACCCGATACCGAGCTCATTGATGAGTTTGGGATCAAATAAACCTCGGCTGTGGAGGTAGTCCAAGGCATTGCTGTGCCGGTGGAGTTGGCACTGGTAAAACTCAACCGCATCCCGAAGAACATTATCTTCGGCAGGTTCAGGTATGCCGAGTTCCTGGGTTAGATGAGTGAGAGCTCCATGAAACGAGAGCTTGAGGGAAAGCTGGACAAAGCGAATGAGGTCGCCGCCGCGGCCGCAGCCGTGGCAGTAAAAGACATCCTTGGCTGCATTGACATAGAACGAGGCATGAGTCTCGCGGTGCAAAGGACAGAATCCCACGAATTCGTTCCGGGAACCAACCGGCCGGGCGACCCAATGGTGCCTTCGCAGGTAGTCCAGCAACGGCAAGTGCTGTTTGAGTTGTTCCAGATTTTTGCGCATCGGGCGGTTTCCGCTCCCAGGCCCAAGGGTAGGGGCAATCCGCCTTAATTCCCAGCCGAGGATGGTGGGGGAGCGGGCGGAAAAACATTAAATCCGCAAGGGCAGCAGGATTCGCATGCACAGGCTCCGCAAGCGGTGCTTTTGATTCCCCGGGGAGCCCATTGCCGACTGCAGGGTTTTGCGGAGGAAAGGGAATGGCATCTGCGGGGGCGTCGTCAATGGCAACTCCACTGGTCTGGGTGAAAAATCTTCCTCGAGTTCCGGCAGGTCGATAGCTTGAAACCAACGGCGCAGTGTCGAAACGGCGGGAATCCGATCGGGATCTTTGACCAGAGGCGCCGCCATGTCCAAGGAGCAGTGCTCGCCAAAATAAAGCTCAAGTGCCTGGCTCCGTGTGATCAGGCTGTAATGACTATAGGGTGGCGACAAAAGGGGAAGAAACGTGAAGGTCTTTCCGCAAAGCTTGCAGATGCCGCGACGAATCCGGATCCAGTCGTGATGTTCGTCATGGGCTTGTTTGTATCGTCGGCCATGGCCGATGATGGAATCGTTCGCACACTCCGGACACTGCCGGGCAATATACTCCGCGCCCTCCGCAGCCCAGTCTTGTTCCGTGTTGCATCGTTCGAAGGTGCATGGGATAAATAGAATCGTAATGTAGCAAAGGCTCTGCTCCGGACAATGGACCCTGCAAGGCTGTTCGTCTGAGGTGGAGCCTTCCCCTCTCCAGTATGCGAGCCAAAACGGCACCTGAAAGAGAATAACCCACCTCAGTCACAGCCAGCACTACCCATGGTGATCTCACTTCATTTTCCTTCTACAGAGTCTCGATTGGCCGGTAAACTTCGCCATAATTCCGTGGGGCAGCAAATTCAGGCAGTTAGGCCAAGCGCGGGGAGAGATTCCTGTGTTATATATCCGGGCCCATGATTCCATTTTTCGTTGGCTTCTTGGCCTGCCTCAGCGCATTCTTCCGTTCCCGCTACAACCTCGGCATCGAGATCCTTGCCTTACGTCAGCAGTGCGAGAGTTGCGGAATCCGCGTCGGCTGCGAGGTTTTCGGATTCTTGATCGTGTTGCTCACGCATTTTTCTTTGGCGCGCGTGAGTGATTGCTCCGATGGGTGAAATGATTTCTTGAACAGCTTGTTCCAGAAACACCACGTTGGAAGATTCCGCGAAGAATTGTCGCATTCGCCAGAGGTTGTCGGCAGAAAAACCGCGCATGTCTGGGAACTCGGCCTGCAAGTCGGCGGCAAGGCGATCCACTCCGGCCTCGCCCCAGCCGGCCGTCTGGTTTTTTTTCAACGATGCCTCGGCCGATGTCCAGGTAGAGCAGGAATGTGGGGGAGAGTCCATAAGAAAGGGCTCTTTCCTAGTGGATCGCAAGAGCAAAGAACTCTTTACTATCTTCGACTACCGGGCTGGCTGGCGATTGGCTGTTTTGCGAATTTCGGCCAACGTGCATGTTTGAAGGGACCGTGATTACCGCTTGCGCCGGGCGCTGCGGCGGACGATTTCAACCAGGACGCCCAGGATCGTGATGCGGCTGGCGTGGTGCTTGCGCGGAGAGTGGCGTTTGGTTTCGATCAGGGTGAGGGTGATCTCGTTTCCATGGCGGGAGTAAGTTTTCAGCGTGCCTTCGAGACCGTCAACCAATGCAGCGACGGTATCGCAGTCGTGGCTTTAGAGTCTAATGAATGCCTGCGGATTGCTCCGTTCCTTCTCGGATTTTCCAGGCAATCCTATCACTTGCGGGCCTTTGGCTTGTTGAGTCCCAAAGAACGGCGTACCTCGTCCCCGTTCATGCCGCCTTCGGTTTTGTGCCTCTCCCTGGAGCGATCGATCAAATTCATGAACCTGGGATTGGTGCTCATTTCTATGGTTTCCATGTCGGCATTCTTGAGCGACACCAGGGCTGCGAACGGTCTGCCATTCTTGGTGACTATGATGGGCTGCTTCTTCACCTTGCGCGCGTACTTTTCCAGGGAAGAAGTTGCCGTATCGATTTCCATGACTTTCATAGCTCCAACACCTCTTTTCCGATGCGAACCCGGTTCCGCTCTTTGATGCCAACCGCGAGAATGACGACGATGCATTCCGGTTCCTCTTCTATATCATAGTACACTCGGATGCTCCCAATCCTAAGTTCCCATGGAGCCAGAGGGTTCGGTCGCATCGGCTTTCGATTTCGCGTCTCAACCGCCGGGTCGTGGGCAAGCATGCGGTCAGCCCGATCCAGAACAAGCCGTTGTTCACGCGTAGTCAGCAACCGGAGGTGTTCCACGGCGTCGCGCGAGTATTCGATGCGATACTTCACGATCTTGACTCCAATGCGCCTTCCTGATCACCCCGGCAGGAGCAAGGAATGGGTCAAATTCCAATAATCTCGCCTCGTGGCTGCCGGAAGCGGTGATGATCGAGACATCATAGACTCATCGCCTGCGCTTTGGAACTCTGCGCACGATTTCTACCAGGACTCCTTTTTTGCGGCATTCTAATCGCTTGGCCGTGCTGACCGCAGGCATCTTGTTTATCAGTTGAACCTGCTCCGGGGAGATCAGAGGTAGCCAATTCCAAGCGGCTGGGAGAATCAAGGGGGTTCCGTCCCAGCGCGCAGGAGGTTGAGGTAGGCCTCGTAGCTATAAGATCGGTCCCGGCGGCGGCCCGTGGTTTCGACCAGGATCCGTGCGTCAACGAGCCCGGACATCGCCTTGGTCGCGGTGGGTTTTGTTGTTTTGAGCAGCAAGGACCGGTGTCAGGTCTGGAAAATTCAATTATCGCGCACCCGCTGTGGCAGAAGCCTGGGAAGCCTCCCAGAAAATCTCAAATTTTCCAGGCCTGCCACCACGCTCTGTTGATCTGGTTGAGCATCACGTTGCGGGACCACCCGAGCTGCGCGGTAGCTCGGAGATAGTAGAGGCAGGCAGCGGGATCGGCGACTTTATTCATCAAGAGCCGGTAGTACCCCCAGGGAGTTTCTGCGACAAGCTGCCGCAGAATCTCGGGTTCAGAGCCAGGCCCTTCCAATTTGGCCACAGCTTGTGGCCAAATTGGGGATCCTTGGCCTGACGAGATCATTTTGGCGACAGCCTGTCGCCAAATTGCATCGTCGGAATATAGGAGGTAGAAGCGTTTCATATCCCGCAGGTTGCGGGAAGAAAATCCGGTCGATTGGGGAAACTCAGCCCGCAGATCCGAGGAAAGTCGGTCGATCACCGACTCGCCCCATCCAAGCGCCTGCTGCTTCTCCACGATGCCGCGGCCGATGTCCCAGTAGAGCAGGATCAGGTCACGATTGACTGCTCGAGAAACCGGGGACGCTGCATGGTTTTGCGTCGCGTGGAGGGCGCATTCCCGGAAAGTCGCCCGCAGAACCGGGCAGCGTCCCCAGTTTTTTGTATCCACGCGCGTCTGCGCCGCCTCGCTGCGAAACCTGGTGAGAAATGCCGGTGAGACAGGAAAGGCTGCCACGACGCGGGTCGGATCGCGGTATGATGTGAACGATGAAAAACTACCGTAAGCGACTGAACGTTGTAGTATTCGCCGCCCTTGCATTGCTCCTCGCGGGACACGCCTTGAGCCACGGCCAAGGAGCAGGCGCACCGCGGCCGGACGAGTTTGCGCTTGGCCGAAAGGTTCCTGTCGACTCCAGGATCACGACCGGCCAACTCGAGAACGGGCTCCGCTACTGGATTCGGGAAAACCGCGAGCCGAAGAACCGGGCCGATCTCCGGCTGGTCGTCCACGCCGGGTCGGTGCTCGAGGACGAAGACCAGCGGGGGCTGGCCCATCTGGTCGAGCATCTCGCCTTCAACGGATCCAAACATTTCCCGCGGCAGGCCCTGGTCGATTTCATGGAATCGATCGGCATGAGGTTCGGGCCCGACCTCAATGCGTTCACCGGCTTCGACCAGACGGTCTACATGCTGAAGATTCCGATGGATTCCAAGGAAATCCTCGAGAAATCATTTCTCATCCTGGAGGATTGGGCCCACGGGCTGACGTTTGACCCGGCGGCCGTCGACAAGGAACGGGGGATCGTCATCGAGGAGTGGAGGCTCGGCCAGGGCGCCGCCGAACGGATGCGGGCCAAGCAATTCCCTGTGCTGTTCCGGGGATCCCGCTACGCCGAGCGGATGCCCATCGGAACCAAGGAAACCATCGAGACGGCCGGCGCAGAAGCCCTGAAGCGCTTTTATCACACCTGGTACCGCCCCGATCTGATGGCGGTCATTGCGGTGGGGGATTTCGACCGGACCGGGATCCTGGACTTGATCAAAAAACATTTCGCGGGCATCCCCCGGGCAAAAGGAGCGCCGGCCCGGCCGGTATATCCTGTCCCTGACCATAGCGACCTGCTCTTTGCCGTCGCCTCGGACAAGGAGGAGACGAACAGCTCCGTGGCCGTCTACCACAAGCTGCCCGTCGCCGACCAGAACACGGTCGCAGCCTACCGGCGGATGCTGGTCGAACGGCTCTTCGACGCCATGCTCAACGCCCGGTTCGCCGAAATCGCCCAGAAGCCCGGCGCACCGTTCCTCGAAGCCGCCTCGAGCAAAGGGCTCCTGGTTGAGTCGAAGGAAGTCTACGCGCTATCGGCGCTCGTTCCCGAAGGAGGCATCGCGCGGGGCTTGCAGGCTCTTTATGCCGAGGGGGAGCGGGTGGGGCGCTTCGGTTTCACCGAAACAGAACTCGAGCGCCAGAAGAGCGAGATGCTCCGGGCCTTCGAACGGGCCTTCACGGAGCGCGCGACCGAAGATTCCGGCGACCTGGCCGAGGAGTTCACCCGCAGCTTCCTCGAGGGGGAGCCGACCCCGGGAATCGCCTGGGAGTACGAGGCGCACAAGCGTTTTATGCCGGAGATCACGCTCGAAGAAATCAACAGGCTGGCCAAGGATTGGATGACGGGGCCGAATCGTGTCGTGGTGGTCAACGCTCCTGAAAAGGCGGGAGTCCCGGTCCCGACCGGTGCGGAACTCGCCTCAGTCCTCGCGAGTGTCCAAACAGAGGAACTGTCCGCCTACAAGGACACGACGACCGACAAGCCTCTCCTTCCTGAGATGCCGGAATCCGGCAGTATCGTCTCGACCAGGGCGCGACCCGAGATCGGCGTCACGGAGTGGACGCTCTCGAACGGCGCGCGGGTCGTACTCAAGCCCACGCACTTCAAAGAGGACGAGATTCTCATGCGGGCTACGAGCCCGGGAGGGATTTCGCTTGCCGCAGACGAAAACCTCATTCCGGCCAACACCGCCAGCCAAGTCGTGTCAGCCGGCGGGCTTGGCGCATTCAGCGCCCTCGACCTCGAGAAAAAGCTGGCCGGGAAGACTGTCTTCGTCAGGCCCACGATCGATGAGCTTGACGAGGGGCTTTCGGGGAGCGCGTCTCCGCGGGACGCGGAAACCCTCTTCCAGATGATCTACCTCACGTTTACGGCGCCGCGGCCCGACCCTGGCGTGTTCGAGGTCATGAAAGCGCAGCTCAAGGCTTTTCTGGAGAATCGGACGAAGAGCCCGGAAGTCGTCTTTTCCGACACCCTGCGGACAACGATGCAGCGGGACCAGCCCCGGTTCAGGCCGATGACCGTCGACGAGATCCCCAAAATGGACCTCGATAAATCCTTCGCCTTTTACCGTGACCGGTTTGCCGATGCGAGCGACTTCACGTTCGTCTTCGTCGGGAACCTGGACCTGGAAGCGATCAGGCCGCTGGTGTGCCGATACCTGGCCAGCCTGCCTTCCCTGCGCCGCACGGAGACCTGGAAGGACTGGCGGGTACCGACGCCCGAAGGGGTCGTGAAGCGGACCGTCGAGATGGGCATCGAATCAAAGAGCATGACGGCTGTAGTGTTCTCCGGCCCCTTCCGCTACACCCTGGAAAACCGTAACGCCATCGGGGCCGCGAGCCAGGTGCTCGAAACCCGGCTGCGGAAGCTGCTGCGGGAGAAGCTGAGCGGGACCTATAACGTCAGCGTCGAGCCGTCCGTGAGCAAGATTCCGCAGGAGGAGTTCCGCGTGAGCATCGAACTTGGCGCCGACCCGAAACGAATCGACGAGCTGAGCCGGGCCATCTTTGAGGAGATCGGCCGGCTCCAGTCCGACGGCCCGGACGCACAGGAAGTCAAGGAGGTCCGGACGGCGGAGTCGCGCGATTACGAAACCAGCAGCCGGGAGAACGGCTGGTGGCTGTCCCAGCTCGCCGAGCAGTACATGCTCGGGGAAGACCCGGCGGAGGTGCTGCGCATTCCTGCGGCCCTCGACCTCATCACGAAAGACGTGGTCCGGGAAGCGGCCCGGACGTACTTCAACACCAAACGTTACGTCCAGGTCACGCTATACCCCGAAAAAAAGTAATGAAATCGGTGCCAGGCGACTATATTCCCATTTTGCCAGGAAATTGGGAAACCGGGGACGCTGATCAGTTTTTCCACTCTGATTCCCGCCACAACTGGCGAACGGGGGCGGCCGCGCAAACGAAGTTCCTCCGCAATTTTAATGGCGAGCGCAATCGGGCTCTATCCGTGTTCTCAAGAACCTGGCGAAATGCGCAGGCCGTGATGTGTCCAGCAAAACCGGTCAGCGTCCCCAGTTTTCTCCAGTTTTCTGTGTTGCGCTGGACGATTTCGACCGGACCTCCCATGATCGCAATCCGGCTCGCGTGAAACATGCGGGGGAAATGGCGCTTTGTCTCGATTGGGGTGAGAGTGATCTCGTCGCCCTTGCGGGAATAGATCTTCATGGTGCTTTCGAAGCCGTCGACCAGCGCTGCCACGATGTCTCCGTCGCGCGGCTGCAGAGCGTAGTCCATCAGAACGATTGTCAGCAGCGCCTGAAAAGGGGTCCACTATCAGCGGAACAAAAGGGAACCATCTTATGGAGATAAAATCTGCGGGGATAGGGATGGGGTTTCGAATTCTAAACCAGCGATTCCTTAAGAATCGTAGCCGGGGCCACCATGCGACCCGCACTCTTTCCACAGCTTTTCCCAATTCCAGATCCCGCACGCCACCTCGTTCGGCAACGGGAATCCGAGCTGATGCGCGAGCATACACACCTGCCCGCGATGGTGGGCTTCGTGAGAAAGCATGTAGCACAGCATTTCCAGGCCAACCGGCCAAGGCTGAGCCCAGCCGTCTCTGCGAAACTTCTCGACGCGGCCCCCACAACCGCCGAGCGCTTCGGCGAGCATCTCCGCGCAGCGAGCGGCGCTCTGGGCCAATCCCGCACGGGCCTGCTGCGGCGTGCAGCGCGCGCGGTTGAGCTGTCGTGGAACCCTCAGGTGCGGAGCTGTAAGCCTGACCCACTTGGAGCGGACATTGTGCATGTGAGTGAAGATCGCCGCAATGGTGCGGACCTTGCCGGGCGGTTTGGCTCTCCAGGCGGCAGGGTCAAGATGTTCGATAAGAATCTGGTTCATGCGATCATTGGCGGCAAAGATCCGGACTGCGGCTCGGCCGAGTTGAGTGCGAACCTTGTGTTGACGCGTGGTCACGGCTCCATCCTCCTTGACCTATAGTACGTCCGGGGCGTTAGCCACCCGGAAGCTATCCACTGAAGGGCGCGCTTCAAGCGCTGCCTCATGAGTTCGATCTCCGGCTTGGGCGTGGCGATCCCCTTTGTGGATCCGATCACCTTTCATGCTGCCGGGGCGGATTTCCGCGGTGAGAGCCACCGGGTCAAATTACTACCGGATGCGCCGAGCGCAAGTAGCGTCCGGACCAGGAGGTCGAGGGATACCGAGGCTTCACCGGCTTCCATCTTCGCAACCCGTGACTGGCTTGACTTGATGGTCCTGGCTAGGTCTGACTGAGTCATTTGGCGACGCAACCTCTGGTTGCGAAGGCTCTCCGCAAGCCTGAGCTTGATCTCAATGTAGGCCTCCTCCTGAAAGGAGAGTCCGAGAAACTCCTTCGCGCTCCCAACTTGCCATCCTTTGGCCTCAAGGCGCTTTCTTTTGTTGCTATGCATCGTCATACTCCCGCAATCTCCTTTTCGACCGGGCGACTACCGATTGCGGCGTGGTCCGGGATTTCTTTCTGAAGACATCCGCGATCACAATCGCATCGGGATCAACGCGGTAGATGATGTGCTACGTCGCATCGATGTTGAAGATCCTCAATTCGTGACACCGTTCGCCGATGGCCGGCATCGGTCTCGAGTGCGGCATTTCCAGGCTCTGGCCCTTTTGCAGTTTCCTGAGCAGGTACTTCTTGCCGCGCAGGAATCCGTCTTCGGCGTCGCTCAGATGCCTCCCAACCTGGCACATCAAGAATTCGTCGGGATTCGCGGTACAGCCCCCCCCCCGAGTGCACCCGACGCGTCGCCAATTCCATGACAAAGAGCAGGTAGCAGGTGACCAGCCCGCTCTTGGTCCAAACTTCGATCGTGGTGAAGTCTACGGAGGCCAGCACATCCCAGTGGGTTTTGAGAAAACTCGTCCATGTTGACTGCGATTGATCCAGCCCGCGAGGATCAGGAGCAAGAACTGCCACGGCTGAAACTGCGATTTCATGTTCCTCCGGATGCGCGCTTAAGATCCGCAGCATCCGGGATCGTTAGTCCTTTGTCAAGCGTCGACCACGGAGGTATGCGTATCCGTGTCAAGTTATGTCTCTACAGCTGTTTGCCGCTCGGCTGAATTTCTTTACCTTACGGGTGTGTCCGCTCTTTGATATCGTCCTTTAGTAAAGGACACGCAATTATAAAGGACAATCGTGGCATTGACTCTTGTGTGCTTTCTTACGCCTCTATCGAATAGAAATCACTTCTTGAATCCGAGGGCTGCCGTACTCAGAAGCGCCGGTAATGACATGCAGGTTCGGAAGAATATCGACCTTGCCACCACCGTGCGTATGGCCGCAGAGAACGGTCAGATTATTATCAGGTCTGGCCATCATTTCGCGTTGCAGCACTTCCCCTACGGCTTTGCACGAGAAATGGGGCAGGGCTTCGTCGTCCGAAATTTGGCCTTCGTGCCAGCAGGATTCACGGAAAGGCGGCACGTGCGTGAGAAGAATGACCGACGGAAACCGCTTCAACGCTTTGGGCAAAACCCGCGCGAAGTGATCAGCAGATGCGTCACCCATCTCGCGCAATTTTTTGAACCGATCGGGACGGGACAATCCAACGAATTCTCTAATCAGCAGGTAATCGTTGAGAAGCACGTTCGACTGGGCACCTTTGCCGAACCTGCCGTCTGCCCAGGAATCATGTCCAACCAAGCCCGTTTCTGGCGTTAGCTCAATCGCATCTTCTGCAGAAAGCCAGCGCAGAAGCGAGGAGGAACCACATAGCTTCACAATCGAGGCCTGAACTTGTGAAATTTGCCCATGATAGAAGTCGTGGTTCCCCAGTACAAAATAAATAGGTCTTTGCAGTGAACGCTCCAGGTAATGCAAATAATCAGCTACGCTGGGAGCTTCCCCGATATCCCCTCCCAAGAGAACCGCATCCGGAGCGGCATCCAAAATCGCCCGACAAAAACTCCCGAGATGATGGTTAGAAGCGAAATTCAGGTGGATATCTGTTATCCAAACAAGTCGTTTCATGCAGTCCACGGCCATGTAATAGGGGAACGTCCCTTGTTTTCTTGTTTTACAGTTGCGGGCGACCCAGCCGGGTATCCATACCGCAAGAAACGTGTTTTCGACAAGTGCCCGTTATGGCGCCGAACAAGAGGCGGGACGGTGACGAGTGTCACTTCTCTCGCGACTTGAACGCCGAGCGCAGCTTGTCGGCGAGTGTCCCGAAGCCCTCGGCGGGAGGAGCCTTGCGTTCCGACCACTCGCGCACTTCCTCGGCCTCGCGCGCTTCCATGACCGCCTTCGCGCTCAGGCGTATGCGCCGGCCTGAAGGATCGGCTTCCAGCACGATGACCTCGACGTCCGCCCCGACCGGAAAGGCTCGCTGGACATCGCCTTCCTTCGCGATACCGGTTTCGCTCAATGGAATGAGACCGGTGCGTCCGGGGGCCAGGAAGACGAACACGCCGAATTTCTCGTATCGCTCGACCTTTCCCGTCAGGCGCGCGCCCGGAACGATGCCAAGCCGGGCTCCCGTAGACCCCTCGGCCCGCGCCGAGCCTTCCTGAACGAGCGCCACGCCGATCCGTTTCTGCTCGAGGTCGATGCTTAGAATCTCGAATGTGCCCGTCATCCCTGGAGCGACTTGGTCCGACCAGCCTCCCGATCGTCCGGTCGGCGCGAACGTGGAAGCATGGGCCAGCGCTTCGATGCCCGGCTCGAGCTCCACGAACGCGCCGAACTCCGCGACGCGCGTGACGCGGCCAGGCCGCA
>Ga0187854_10002301_pt1 | contig 16568 bp, 15 predicted proteins | sample June2016WEW_6_15_FD_132445 | JGI IMG/M metagenome (GOLD analysis project Ga0187854, IMG submission 132445) | Peatland microbial communities from SPRUCE experiment site at the Marcell Experimental Forest, Minnesota, USA - June2016WEW_6_150 | ecosystem: Environmental > Terrestrial > Soil >...
ATTTCGCCTATTCCAGTCAGTGTCGTTTATGATCAGGATTCACAAACAGCGGATGTCACCTTCCAGGTCACCCAGAACGCCACAGGGAACGGAACTCTCGATCCATCCCATCTTGTATTCGCGTTCCACGGTCTGGATGCCTATGGAAAGGCTATGGACCCGGCCGCGGACGAATACAGCGGTATATCAATGATCGTCTAGTTGGTAAGGGAAAAAGCGCCATCCTAGGATATCAATGGCTTAATCGAAAAACCGCTATCAACCCAATTCTAGTCAAAGACATTCCTACATATAGCTTTTCATCAACTCCTTTATTTTTTTATCTCCGAAATAATGAGCTATCGATGACAGGATTTAGAAGTTTCTTTCTTTGATGGAGGGCGTGGATTTAATTCCCTCACCGCCTACAAGGCATGAGAAGGTGTCCCACATTTCATTTGTCGCCTCTTTTTTTCTCTGTGTCCGTCTTCCCGATTTTTTCTGTCCAGGGGTCGCACCGATGGTTTAAGAGCTTCTCCATGCCCCCACTACTCTGAATTGACACGCGGTTGATCTTTCACCACACTTGGCCCAGAGGAGGTTCTTCTTTCTCGTTGGGGATAAGTTTTTGTCAGGCCGTCGATTGATATGCTCGCCTCTTTTTTTCAACTTCAGGATCTTGGGCAATTTCTTCCTCGATCCTTCCCAGGGAATAGATTTGGCCCAACCCATAAAAACCGCCGTAATTACCCAGCGCGAGATCGGTGATTTGATTAAAGGCAGCCTTGGCCCGCCGAAGTCCGCCAAGGCCAGGTAGGCCTGTCCCATAAAGATTGTCTGTAGAATTTGGATTCAATTGCCGAGCGGCCTTGTATTCCTTCACGGCTTCCGCATATTTTTTTCCTCCAGAAGGATGTTTCCGAATTTTACGTGGAAATCGTCACGTCCGGGGGAGAGGCGGAGTGGGGATTGGTAAGCTCCTAAGGCCTCATGGGTCTTCCCCAGCTGAAGATAGGCTGTGGCCAGTTAGTCCTAGAGTCGTAGGACTTCACCGTATCTTCGGACTCGGGGGAAAGCCCGATGGCCCTTCGGAATTCCAGGACGGCCCGGTCATAGTTTCCATCCTGGAAGAAATTGATCCCGCTGGAGAGAGCCACTTTAGCCAGAGATTCCATCCGGGAAGGCTGCTGGGCCATTACCGAAAATAATTCCTCGGCCCCCATTGCGGCGGAAATCATCTTTACTTCCCTCTTCTTCTCAAGGAGTTTCCTGCAACCTTCATTCCAGGCTCTTACCTCTCTTTCGGCTCGGATACGAAAACTCTAATTAATTTCGAATTTCCGGAATGGCCTCTATTAGCGGCAAAAGAGAAATTTCTTTTTTTTATTGCCCCATGGCCCGACCGGCAATAATTTCAACTTAAAGCGTCAAGAAAACGGATTTTTCTACCCAGCGGGACCGGTCCATTTAACTAACTATAAGAGATCATGTTATTTTTTCAATGTCCCTTCTTGGCATAGCCTTTGCAAAACGTGAAGTGAAAGTTGAAGTTAAAGGAAGCAGAACTACCGAGGAGAACACTAAGAATTCCGATGATAGGTGGAAAGTGATGGGGGGAAAGAATCAGCTTCTTACCATCTTACAGGTTAGTGAAAAGCTGAATATACCGAAGCACACCTTGCGCTTCTGGGAGAAAGAACTAAATGGTTTGCTCGTTCCGTTGCGGACGAACGGCGGGCAGAGGCGCTACTCGACGGAAAATTTATGCTTGCTGGAAGAAATTAAGAGGTGCCGAGACAATGGATTGAGCCTAACTGAAATTACCGAAAAAATCATCCAGGGTTTTGAAGGAGATGCACCCCAGCCCAGTAAGGTGGACCTCTTGGCCACTCGGGTAGCGGAAGCAGTAAAAACCGAAGTTTATAATTTCTTTAAGACGGAAAAAGATGAAGGATGAAGCAGTTACGGGATTTTTTTTGGTTGCCACCAGAATGATGCGGCAAGAAAGTTTTGGCAGAAAATTCACTTAATTGATTGTCGTATCAACACTTTTTTAGGAGGGACCCATGAAAGTCGTAATCCTCTGTGGCGGATTTGGAACCCGAATAAGTGAGGAATCACATTTAAAGCCAAAGCCCATGATTGAAGTGGGTGAACACCCCATTCTTTGGCATATCATGAAGATCTACTCCCATTTCGGCTACAACGAATTTGTGCTCTGCCTGGGATACAAAGGATTTTACATCAAAGAATATTTTAGTAATTATTTCCTCCATCAGTCTGACATCACCTTTGATTTCAAGCACCAGGACCAGAAGTTCATTCATAACCATCAGACCGAGCCGTGGACCGTTACCCTTGTAAACACGGGCCTTGAAACGCAGACAGGGGGCAGGGTGAAAAGAATAAAGCAGTATGTAGGAAACGAACCGTTCTTTCTCACGTATGGAGATGGGGTGGCTGACATTAACATTAGACAACTGGTAGAGTTCCATAGCAGCCATGGAAAGATCGCTACTATCACTACAGTCCTTCCCTTGGGAAGATGGGGGGTGCTTAACCTTAATGATAACGGTATGGTGCAAGGGTTCCATGAGAAGCCCAAACAGGACGGTTCCTGGATCAACGCCGGATTTTTCTTACTGCAGCCGGAAATCTTTAAATATATTGAAGGAGATCAGACGTTTTTTGAGGTGACACCCCTTCAGAAACTCGCACAGGAAAAACAGCTTGTTGCATTTAAACACACTAAGTTCTGGCAGCCTATGGACACACTTAGAGACAAAATAAACCTAGATAATCTCTGGAAGAGCGGAAATGCTCCGTGGAAAGTCTGGGAATGAGTAGGAGAGCCCGCTTTTTGGAAAAATAAAAGAGTCTTTATGACGGCATACCGGGTAAACGCGATTGGCGAGGGTTTATCCCTTGGGAGTAAACACCAGGTATACACGGCCGCCGTTTTCAGCATATTGAGGAGTATCTCTCGGGATGCGTGAATCTGAATGAATCAAAGAAAAACGGATCAGCTGAAAAAAGAGATCATGGCCAAGGCAGTGTCTTATTACCATGCTGCCCATAAGCCGAAGGCCTACAGGCCCGGTCAGCGTATCCCTTATGCAGGCCGAATTTATGATGGAAAGGAAATCTGCCGCCTCATTGATGCCTCACTCGAGTTTTGGCTGACTGCAGGGAGATTTGCCAGCACATTCGAAAAAAGTCTGGCAACATTTCTCGGGGTCAAATATTGCTCACTAGTTAACTCCGGATCGTCGGCCAACCTTCTTGCATTCATGGCGCTTACCTCTCCATTGCTAGGCAAAAGACAGATCAAAAAGGGAGATGAGGTCATTACAGTCGCCGCCGGTTTTCCAACAACCCTTGCACCCATCGTCCAATATGATGCCGTACCGGTTTTCGTTGATATCACCCTGCCTACCTACAATGCAGATGTTGACGGGTTGAAAAGGGCTTTATCAAAGAAAACAAAGGCGGTCATGCTAGCCCATACCTTGGGCAATCCATTTGACCTGAAGGAAGTCAAGAAATTCTGCGACGACCATGGATTGTGGCTGGTAGAAGACAATTGCGATGCCCTTGGCTCACGCTACCGATACAAAAGGAAATGGCATTATACCGGTACGATCGGTGATATCGGCACCTCGAGCTTTTACCCACCCCATCATATAACCATGGGAGAGGGAGGGGCTGTCTATACGAGCGATCCTCTCCTGAAGCGAATCGTTGAATCAATGAGAGATTGGGGGCGTGACTGCCGGTGCCCGTCGGGAAATGATAATACTTGCCGGAGGAGATTCAAACAGCAGCATGGTGAGCTCCCCTATGGATATGACCACAAATTTGTTTATTCTCATTTCGGCTTTAACTTGAAGGCTACGGACTTGCAGGCGGCTATTGGTTGCGCGCAGCTTGAGAAGCTGCCCGGGTTTATCCGGGCCCGCAAAAGAAATTGGGCCGCATTGCGAGACGGCCTAAAAAAGTTGGAGGAACATTTTATTCTTCCTGAACCCACCGACAATTCAGATCCCTCGTGGTTCGGTTTTCTGCTTACGGTTCGCGAACGTGGCGGCTTTACCCGTGATGATATTGTCCGACATTTAGAATCCAAAGGAATACAGACAAGAACGCTTTTCGCCGGGAACCTTCTCCGACACCCCTGTTTTGACGACATGAGAAAAAACAAAGAAGGATTTCGCGTTGTCGGAAAATTAGTGAACACTGACAGAGTGATGCGGGACAGCTTCTGGATAGGGGTCTATCCGGGGCTAACTGTGGCAATGATCAACTATATGTTAGAGACTATATCTGTTTTTGCTCGGAACGGTCAGTCAAAAAAAAGAGCAGCGAGAGACATAATGGGGAAAAAGGAATCAGCAGGGAGGACCTATGGTCGAGGAACTGTTTGATAATCTATTCATTTTTGAAATGGCCAACAACCACATGGGCGATATCGACCATGGTTTAAGAATTATTAACGAAATGGCCCTCGTTGCCAAGAATTTTCCCTTTCGGTATGCAATAAAATTTCAGTACCGAGATCTTGATACCTTCATTCATCCCGATTACAAGGAAAGAACCGATCTGAAATACGTGAAGCGCTTTATGGAGACAAGAATCTCGGAAGCAGATCGGAAGCGCTTACGCGATGAGGTAAAACGTCTTGGGTTTGTGCCGATATGCACCCCTTTTGATGAAGCTTCTGTCGACGCCATTGAAAAACATGAATATGATGTGATCAAAATTGGTAGCTGTTCATTTACTGACTGGCCGTTGCTTGAAAGAATAGTCAAGGCTGACAAACCGATCATCGCCTCAACTGCGGGTGCATCACTGGATGATATCGATAAGGTTGTGATGTTTTTCGAGCACAGAAAAAAGAAATTCTGCATCATGCATTGCGTAGGTGAATACCCAATAAAGAATGAGAATCTGCAATTAAATCAAATACGCCTGTTGAAAATGCGCTATCCAAATGTCCCCGTAGGATATTCTACCCACGAGTCTCCGGATAATATGGATGCCGTCAAAATGGCCATCGCCATGGGCGCTGTTGTTTTTGAGCGGCATGTTGCCGTCAAAACACGAAAATATGATGTCAATGCATACTCTTCGACCCCGGCGCAGGTTTCAAAATGGCTCGCTTCAGCTCAGGCCGCAATAAACATGTGCGGAGTTTCGGGGAAAAGGTTCGAAGGTACGGAAAAAGAGCGCTCAGACCTCAGGGGTTTGCGGAGAGGTGTATTTGTGAAAAGCCTGATAAGAAAAGGGGGGAGGATTGATTTTTCAAATATATTCTTTGCCATACCCAATGAAGAAGGGCAGATCGTGGCTAATGAAATGTCAAAATATTGTGAGTATATTGCCAAAAAGCACTTCAATATCAATCAACCCGTCCTTACGTGCGACGTGGCAACGGTCAATCTGCGCGGCAAAGTACTCCACATAATTCGACAGGTTAGAGATATCCTCCTTGCCAGTAAGATTATGCTTCCCGATAAATTGGAGATGGAATTATCGCACCACTATGGAATCGACAAGTTTGCTGAGTTTGGGGCAACGATCATTAATTGCATAAATAGAGAGTACTGCAAGAAGTTGATCATCCTCCTGCCCGGGCAGAAACATCCCGTCCATTATCACAAAAGGAAGGAAGAAACATTTCATATTGTCTATGGTGACGTAGCTGTGGACCTCGCAGGAACCAGCAACGGGTTCAAAAATGGAGATATGATCATTGTCGAAAGAGAAAAGAAACATAGCTTTAGCTCGGAAAAGGGAGCGGTTATTGAAGAAATATCGACAACCCACTATAAGAATGATTCCTATTATGAGGATCCAGACATTTTGAACAATAAAAGAAGGAAGACGGAGATGACGTTTTGGTCCGATTGGCTCTATACATCAGATCTGAAATAGTCCAAAACATGAATAAACCGCATGGTTGGAAAAAATGGACAAAACATTTGCTCAATTCACGGGCCGGCACGGGCAAAAGGGACTTTGGGTGATAAGCCAAAAATCTCATCTCCGGTGAATTGTTTCCCCCCACCCTAACCCTCTCCCTCAGAGGAGGGAAGGAAGGGTAGAGGTGATGCCTTTGGAAATTTCTATGCGATCTTTAGGTATGCTCAAGACAATCGTGTGGGATGTTGATGATGTGCTGAATGATCTTATGCGTTCCTGGTTCCTGTTATGGTGTCAGGACCATCCCGGGTGTGCTGTTGGCTATGAAGATCTCAAGGAAAACCCGCCCCATGAGGTTTTAGGGGTCACAATGGATAGCTACTTGCAATCTCTGGATGAATTCCGTCTTTCATCGTTATACCAGACCCTGGCGCCAATAAGGGAAGTGAGAGATTGGTTTCTTCAAAATGGAACTAGGTTTCGGCACATTGCATTGACCGCTGTGCCTTTGCGTGTAGCATCCCTCTCAGCGCAATGGGTGCTTAGGAATTTTGGCATCTGGATCCGGACATTCCATTTTGTGCCCTCAAAAAGGAAAGAGGACGCGATCCCGCAGTATGATCGCGATAAGGAGGATGTGCTGCAGCGTTTAGGAATTGTTGATCTCTTTATCGATGATAATGCGGAGTATGTCGCTGCAGCCCAGAATGTAGGCATCAATGCCCTACTATTTCCAAGGCCTTAGAATCATAGTGCGGTGTCTATCACAGAGACACTCGCCAGGTTGCAGACTTATTAACCCAACCCTACCCCCCCGTCGGAGGGGGGAGGGAAGGGTGGGGGTGAGGCCTTTGAAACTTTTTATGCAACGTTTAGACAACCTCATAGAGAACTAAAAATAGTATGGTAAAGGTATCTGACTATATTTTTGACTTCGTAGCCCGTCAAGGGGTTAGTCATATTTTTATGCTTCCCGGCGGCGGGGCCATGCATCTTAATGATTCATTGGGACGAAATAAGAAGCTTACTTATATCTGTAACCTTCACGAGCAAGCTTGCGCCATCGCGGCTGATGCGTATAGCCAATATACGAATAACCTGGGCGTCGCTCTTGTAACGACTGGACCCGGCGGTACAAATACGATTACAGGCGTCGCCGGCGCATGGTTGGAATCAACGTCCGTCCTTTTTATATCAGGACAGGTAAAGCGGCCTGACATGATCGGAGAACGCGGTGTTCGACAGATGGGGTTTCAGGAGATTGACATCGTAAGCCTCGTCCGTCCCATCACCAAATATGCAGTGACCGTGATGGAGCCATCAGCGATAGCCTATCATCTCGAAAAGGCCGTGTATTTGGCAAAACATGGGCGCCCTGGGCCCGTCTGGATCGACGTTCCCCTTGATGTACAAGCCGCAATGATCGATGAGACCGACCTTCGAGGTTTTGATGCGTCTGAAATGCCACAAAGTACCGGACGACATGATCTCGCAGACAAGGTGAGCCGCGCGATAGAACTGCTGAACAAGGCGGACCGCCCCGTAATCCTCGCGGGAAACGGCATACGGCTATCAAACGCACTGAATGATTTCCTCCAGCTGATTGCTAAACTCAATATCCCCGTATTAACTACCTGGAAGGCTGCCGATTTTCTCCCGGAAAAGCATCCTCTATATGCGGGCAGGCCAGGAGCCGTAGGACAGCGGGGAGCGAACTTTACCCAGCAGATTGCAGACTGGCTGCTGATCATTGGAGCGCGCATGGATCTCGGGCAGACCGCCTATACCCATGCGAATTTTGCGCGCAGTGCCAGTAAGATCATGGTGGACGTTGATACCGCCGAGATCAGTAAGATGCAGACGAAGATCGATGTCCCGGTGATTTCAGATGCCGGTGATTTTCTCCGGGAGTTCAACGGTCAGCTTTCAAAGATCGAGAAGAAAGACCGGTCAAAGTGGCTGATAAGATGCCAGGAAGGGAAAACAAAATATCCGGTCACCCTGCCGGAATACCGGAACGGCAGCGGGTTTGTGAACGATTACGTGCTTATTGATGTAATTTCCGATGAACTGTCAGGCAACGACCTCTTGATCCCGGGAAGTTCAGGCGCCTGCAGCGAACGAACCATGCAAGCGATCAGGGTAAAAGCAGGCCTGCGGATCTTCAATAGCCAAGGTCTTGGCCCTATGGGGTTTGGCATCCCTGCAGCCATCGGCGGTTGTATCGCCAGCGGCAACAAACGGACGGTATGCATAGATGGCGACGGTGGTTTCATCATGAATATTCAAGAATTGGAAACCGTAAAGCGCCTTGCGCTTCCTATTAAATTTTTCGTACTGAATAATGGTGGATATGGCTCGATCCAGGCGACGCAGAGGAATTACTTCGGCGGGAATTATGTTGCCAGCACACGCTCAAGCGGCCTCACGCTGCCTGATGTAGTGGCGGTGTCGAAGGCCTTCGGAATTACTGCCCAAAAAATTGCCGATCATACGAGAATTCGCGAACAGGTACGAGAAATTCTCGAAACTAATGGGCCTGTCATTTGCGACGTGATCGTCTCTCCGGAACAGGTCACAGCTCCACGAGTCTCTTCCCAACAATCCAAGGAGGGCTTCATGATCTCCACTCCGATGGAAGACCTCTGGCCCTTCCTGGATCGGGGAGAATTCAAGAGGAATATGGAAGTATCGTAATAAATCAGAAAAGACAATGAAACTCCCTTCAAAACGCAAAAGGCCAGCTTTTTCAATTATGGGCATGCGCATAAATAAGTGCAGAGTATGCGGGAATAAACTTTTCGAGGAATCCTTACTGCGATATGAGAATATGCCAAGAGCTGCCCAATTTCTGCCAGAGGCGGAGTCGCTTGAAGACGATAAAGGCGTTGACCTTGAAGTCTGCCAGTGTTCAGGTTGCGGATTGGTGCAGCTAAGCAGTGGTCCCGTCCCTTATTACAAGGAGGTTATACGCGCAGCCGCTTTTTCGGAGGAGATGAAAAAGTTCCGGAGGGAACAATTCGGCCGCTTTATACAAAAATATTTCCGGGAGGGAAAGAAGATCGTTGAAATCGGCTGTGGGTGTGGAGAGTATCTTTCCATCCTGCAAGAATGTGGTGCCCAGGTTTATGGTTTAGAGCATTCTGAAGAGTCAGTGATGCAGTGTGTCAAAAAAGGTCTGAAGGTTGCAACAGGATTTGTCGAAAATAACACCTGGAAAATAAACGATTCCCCCTTCGACGGCTTCTTGATGTTAAGCTTTCTTGAGCACTTGCCCGATCCCAATGGAACAGTTCGAGGGATAAGTTACAACTTGACGGATGAGGCTGTGGGGCTTGTCGAGGTGCCGAACTTCGACATGATTCTTCGAAACAGGCTCTTTTCTGAGTTTATCAGTGACCATCTACTCTATTTTACCAAGGAAACCTTAACTACTGCCTTAGACCTAAACGGATTTGAAATCCTTGCCTGTAATGAGGTCTGGCACGATTACATAATATCTGCTGAAGTAAGAAAAAGAAAACCATTGAAATTATCACATTTCCATCGACATCAGGAAAAACTTCAAAAGGAAATCCAGGAATATATCAACCGTTTCGATGGTAAAAAAGTGGCAGTATGGGGAGCTGGCCATCAGGCCCTAGCCATATTATCGTTAACTGGTGTATCGGGTAAAATCAAGTGTGTTGTAGATTCCGCAGTATTCAAACAGGGGAAATTTACGCCTGCCACGCACATTCCCATCGTCTCCCCGGATACGCTCAAATCAGAGCCGGTAGATGCCTTTATTGTCATGGCTGCCGGCTACTCAGATGAAGTCGCAATGATGTTGCGCCAGAAATTTGATCATAAAATACACATAGCTATTGTGAGAAATGATGCATTGGAAAATGTTTAAGAGCAGCAAACGTCCAACGACCTGAAGAGGCTGTAAATAGCAAGTGACGGGTAAGGTGATGAACACCAGTATCGCCAAGGTGCAAGATCAAGTTCCCTATAAGAACGAGGGACTAGTTGAATGGAGAGAATCTCGATACCGATTGGCGGAGGCGGTGATCAAGTGACCGGGGCTATAAAAATCTCGAAAGGACGGGTTCGGGAATGAAACAGAAAGTCCCGCTGTCTCTTACGGATCAAGGTTTGGATTCCGCCCTTCCGATTGGAAGACAAGTCGTTCTCTTTGGCGCTGGAATTTTTGCGCCGCCGGCGATTCATGCCCTGCGGCAGCGTGGACTCGTACCCGCCTGTATATGTGACAATTGCCCAGACAAACATGGCACAAGAGTAATGGGTATACCAGTGCTTTTCCCGCCCGAAGCCTGGAGGGCATTTCCAGATGCCGCCGTCATAATCACAGCGGCCTCAAGATACATCGATGAGATTTGTTCCCAGGCTGATGGAATGGGCTGGATGAAGGTATACGACTGCTCATGCCTATTGGCTTCCTTCGAATACGACCGGAACTCCTTTGGCACAGGAGTGAGCGCCCTTTATTTCGATTTAGACAGGTACTTCTACGAGTACTTTTTGAAATTCCATCCGGACATGCGAGTGGTTCCATCAATTGATGTCATGATAACAGAGAAGTGCTCTTTGAGGTGCCGCGACTGTGCGAATCTCATGCAATACTACATCCATCCTCAGGATTTGGATTTTGACGAGCTATTCAACTCTCTGGACATTCTCATGAAATGCGTAGACCACGTGTTGGAATTCCGCCTCCTGGGGGGAGAGACCTTCATGAACAGGCGTGCGCATGAGTATATCGAGAAACTAAGGCATTACGGCAATTTTACCCGAGTGGCTGTCTATTCTAACGGAACCATCGTTCCCAAGGAAGGAAACCTGCGGTGTCTGATTCATGAAGACGTGTACCTTCGCGTAACCGATTACGGATCGCTATCACGGAAGATCCGGGCCATGGCGGAGGTTTTTGTGGCTGACGGGGTGACTCACGATACGCAGAAAGCGGATGGCTGGCAGGATTGTGCGGCTATCCTGAAGAGAGAGCGGACCCCAGCCGAATTAGAGACAGTCTATGCTAATTGCTGTGCTAACAAGACACTGACCCTTCTGAAGGGACGGGTCTACGTATGCCCCTTCGCAGCCAATGCCTCCAATCTCGGTGCGCTTCCACCATTCCCGGAGGACATTCTGCAATTGGATGTCCGGCGCAGCAGGCAGGAGATGAGGGGTCGACTTTTCGACATGAGCAGGACGCGGAAATTCTTTTCTGCCTGCGAGTACTGCGCAGGCAGACCCGTCGGAGCGGCCCCGTTACGGGCGGCCATACAGGCGTCCGCGCCATTGCCGTACAAGAGGCTCTGCGAAGGAGATGGTTAGGATGCCCTTCATCAGTTTCATAGTCCCGGTGTACAACATCAGAAAATACTTGCCGGCGTGCGTGGAGAGCGTTGTCTCACAACCGTTTGACGAGTGGGAAATCATCCTTGTGGACGACAATTCAAACGATGGAAGTGAGCGCTTATGCGACCAGTATACGGCAACGGATGCAAGGATAACCGCCATCCACCTGCCAAAAAATGTTGGCCCAGGCCTGGCCCGGAACGAAGGCCTCTTGCGAGCAATCGGTGATTATGTGTTCTTCATGGATGGTGACGATACAATAGGCACTGGGGAACTGCACAAACTATGCGAAGCCATAGTCAAATGTGGTTTTCCTGACATGATGCATGTGGGCTATTCAGAACCGTTCGGCTGGGCGTCGTCAGCAAGTGTCATCGAACACAGCGAAGCCAGGGAAAGCGTCTGTTCCGTGGACGACTTCCTGCGCCCCTTCCTGCGTAACCGCAGAGTTGGCTTTCAGGTCTGTCAATTTGCTATTAAAAGACTGATGCTGCTCGAGTCGAGCCTTGCCTTTCGCACGGCGCGGGTCTCTGAAGATAACGACTATGCATTACGAAGTCTTTTCGATAGCAGCACCGTAGGCGAGTATGGGAGGGTTTTCTATCATTGGCGAACGAGGCTCTCGGGTTCGTTGACATCGGCGCATGCAATGTGCTGGGATCAGATGATCAGGACGGCTGCTGAGATACTTAAATTGGCATGTGGCAGCAGCCTTTCCGGTTTGCACAGGGAGTGGGCACTTCGCAATGTTTATTCTATACTCGTGCAGTTTGCAGAAGTAGCCGGGGCAGTGTTCCCAGCAGAGGTGGGTCGGAATGGCGATTAGTTTCGACCCTTTGAGAATCATATGGAGCGCCTGAGAGAATACATAATCGAGGAGGGCTTGCTGTGGTTCATACGCGCTTTTGGAGCACGACGAGGCGCTGCTGCCTTTTGCGAACATAGGGCCAAGGAGGCACGCAACTTGCTGTGCGGAAGGGCTGGTCGCGACATATTCGGTTTTCCTGCCACGCGTAAGTGTTCGCGACTCTTGGGAGTGCTCGGTGCCAATGGCTATGCGTTCAAAGGGATGCTAGACAATGACCGCAAAAAGCAGGGGCTCATGCTTGAGGGCTATGTAATTTTAACCCGGAGATTATACCTCTGTGTTATAGCGATGACAGCAAATTGTTTGTCATCATATCCACATCCACAAGAAGGACTGGTGCAGTATTGGCGGATCAGTTGCGCACCTATGGACTCGAAGAAGAAAGACATTTCATATCCACTGGATTCGAGATGGATTGACCGTCTTCTTGTTATAATTCCGGTCGTGCATTCGCAAACCCGGGTGCCTTGAGCCAATGGAAGGTGAGCCGGCTGTTCAGGCATGATTCGTAAGGACAGATTCGCGATTGGAGGTTGTTGAATGCTACTTCCGCTGAAGGAATATCTAGGTGAGTGAGTGCAAAAAGAAAACGAGCATTGAAAAGATAGAAGCTATGATCAAAGATCCATCAGAAGGATTGCCTGATGATATATTTCTTTTGATCAGCAGAATCACTCCGCTCATTAATGTGGATTTGCTGATTAAGAATCAAGAAGGGCAAACCCTTCTGACCTGGAGGGATGATGGTTATTATCCGCCTGGTTGGCACATCCCGGGTGGCATCATACGCTATAAGGAAACAGTAGCTCAGAGGGTTCATGCATGTGCGTTAAATGAACTTGGGGCTGATGTAAAGTTCAAGGAAAATCCATTGGCAATGAATGAAATGATACATCCTTTAAGAAAAAATAGAGGCCATTTTATTTCCTTACTGATTAAGTGTACCCTCATCGGTTCACCTCGGAGAAAGAATGGGTTTAAAAAGGGAGCTCCAAAACCGGGAGAATGGGCATGGCACGACAGATGTCCAGATGATCTAATCCCTGTTCATGAGATGTACCGTAGATTTATCTGAACCAGCTATTGACAATAGATTACTTGACCGGAGTATGGCATGCCTGAGAATGCAGACGCATTAAGTCTAATTGAAATGCGGAAACGTGAAGCGCTGAAAATCGCAAAACCGTGGGTGCATGAAAAGGTGATGCGATACGCCGATAAGATCCGGCGCGGCGAAAGCATCGCCATTCTCCAGTTTCAATACGACTACCGCTGCAATTTCCGTTGCCATCATTGCTGTATCAGCAAGATAGCAGAAAAAGAGCGCTCCTTTACGTTAGCGGATATATGCGAACTGTCGCGTCAAGCCGATGAAATGGGTCTGGCGCATTGGGTGATTACAGGCGGAGAGCCACTGACCTTCCCCGATTTCGACCAGATCGTCGAGGCCATTGATCCGCAAAAATTCTACATCAGCTCGGATACGAACGGGTGGCTGCTGGATGAAAAGCGGGCGAAGCATCTCAAGAGCGTTGGGGTAGACAAAATTCAATTAAGCCTCGACAGTCTGAACGCTGAGGAGCATGATGCCTTCCGACGGGCCAAGGGTTCTTATGAGCGGGCCATCCGGGCCATTGATGCGGCGCAAAACGCCGGGCTCAACATTATTCTTGCGACAGTTGTGACCAAGCAGCGGATCCGTTCCCAGGAGTTCATTGATTTTCTGGAGTTCGCAAAGAAGAAAGATGTTGCGGTCTTCATCACCTTTGCCAAGCCCGTTGGCTCCTGGGAGGGGAACCTTGATGTCCTCATCAACGAAGATGATCTTGATTATGAAAAGGAACTCGAAAAAAAATACAATCTTTTCACACATATGACTCCGGCTTATGGTCTGGACCTGGGGTGCATTGCGGTCAAGCGGATGGTGTCGATCACCAAGTATGGGGACGTTATGCCGTGCCCCTATATCCACACTTCTCTCGGGAACTTCTTTGAGGAGCCCCTGAACGACATCATTGAACGCGGCATGAAGATCAAACATTTTGCCAGGCATACCGATACCTGCCTTATTGCCATTGACCGGAAGTTTATTGACACATACCAAACGAAGCTTTACGGGAAGCCGCTTCCGGTTCCCTGGCAGGAAGTGTTTCCCCCAGAGGATCATGAATCATGGGAATGAAACAGGTTTTCGTCACCGGCGCCACCGGCCCACTGGGCATTGCCTTGGTAAAATACCTGGCAGAGCTTGATGTCCTGGTAACAGCAATCGTGCATCCCGGCTCAAAGCGAATCGCGGACGTTCCTACGTCGGATCGGATCGGCATCATCGAATGCGATCTTTCGGCATTGGCTCTGCTGGGGACACAATTACCGCACACGTATGAGACGTTTTTTCATCTTGGATGGGATGCCACCGAATCCCGAGAATCAAGAAACGACCCCACGATTCATGCGTCCAACATCCTGTATGCCCTGGATGCCGTAAAATTGTCCCACGCTTTAGGTTGTAAAACGTTTGTCGGAGCGGGCTCCCAATCGGAGCTCGTGCGGACGGAGGGTTTGCTCCCAACAGGAACTCCGGCATCTGCCGAAGAGAGCTATGGCATTGCCAAATACGCAGCAGGGAGACTGAGCCAGCGGCTTTGTGAACAATATGGGATGCGACATTGCTGGGCGAGAATTGTGAGCATTTACGGACCGGCGGAACGAGAAACCACGGCGCTCATGTATTGCATTCACGCGCTTCTGAAGGGGGAAAAACCGTCCCTGACGAGAGGAGAACAGGTTTGGGATTACCTTTATTCCGTCGATTGCGCCAAGGCTTTGTATTTGATCGCCGAAAAAGGCCGGCATGGCACGGCATATCCCGTAGGGTCTGGACGCGCGCGCCGCTTAAAAGAATATTTTGAGTGCACGCGGGACTGCATTGACCCTTCGCTCCCGCTTGGCCTGGGCGAAAAGGAATATCCGCCGGGACAAATCATGCGCCTATGCGCCGATGTTGGGACGCTCACCGAAGACACAGGCTTCGTTCCGGAGTATTCCTTCGAAGAAGGAATCCGTGAAACCATTGAATGGGTCAGAAAAAGGATGGCACAACAGTGTAGACCGACGACTTGACTGCTGTTCTCATCACCTATAGTTGAAGGCGGACAGCAGTGGATTCCTATCCATTCAGATCCATCACCATTAGTGGAGGATAAGGCTTGAAGGTTTCGGTAATAGTTCCTGTTTGGAATGTTGAGCCCTTTTTGAGGCGCTGTGTTGATAGCGTTATTGCTCAAACCCATCGAGATTTGGAAATTATCCTTGTTGACGATGGCTCACCAGATAATTGTCCGGCGATTTGCGATGAGCTTGCAACCGCAGACAGTCGGATTATGGTGATACACCAAACCAACCGAGGTGTTTCAGTTTCGCGTAATGTAGGGTTGGATGTCGCTACTGGTGAGTATGTGAAATTCGTGGATGGTGACGATGCATTGGAACTCGACGCAATTGAGACTTTATTGAAAACAGCGATGCGCGATCAGTCTGATTTTGTTATTTGCGGACATTCCATCATAACCTATGACGAAATAAACGCTATTATAAACAATAATCTGCGGAAGCTTGAGCGCCCTGGAATTTTCAGTAAAAATGAGTTTTTACAAAGGCTGTCCTGCTGCACTTCTCTTGTCTCAGCCGGTTGGGTGTATTGCTGGGACAAAATGTTCGCGCTACCGTTTTTAAACGAAAGAAAAATCCGCTTTCCCGAAGAAATGCGTTTCTGTGAAGATCGCCTATTTAACTTGAATTGTATTGCACACTGCAGGAAAGTCTCGGCGATCTCGGAGTGTCTTTGCAGGTATTATATACCGTCATCTAATCATACGAGAGCGACCGCATCTACTGTCTGCCATGAAGGCCGCTGGATGTCCCATCAAAGAGTTTTCGATGGATTGCATGATCTCCTTGAAGAGAAAGGCTGTTTTGATCGGGCGGCTCAGAAATTCGTTAATCAGAATTATGTGAACACCATGGTGGTGGAAATTTACCGTTGTTGTAGAGTTGACAATGGCTTGTCCTTTACCTCCAAAGTAAGGGGGTTGAAAAGGATAACTAGCCATCCAATGGTGCGCAATAGTTTGAGGACTTATGCACGGCAATCGCCCAAGGAAGATAAGTTCATGCCCGTTCTCATGTGGTTCAACAATTCGCTATTGACATTTTTATATGCAGCCTGGAAATCAAAAAGGATATATCAAAAGAAGGATTAGGCGCGACATGAAGTCAGAATCAGTAACTGAGGCCGTTCCAAATGCCTTAATTTGGCAATTAGAAGACACCTCCCGCGGAGTGGTTATCTTTGGCGCGGGGGTCATTGCCGAATTGGTCTTATGTGCGTTAAGGAAGAGAGGTGTAAAGGTTGTTGCTGTCGGCGACAATA
>Ga0187854_10002305_pt1 | contig 16556 bp, 12 predicted proteins | sample June2016WEW_6_15_FD_132445 | JGI IMG/M metagenome (GOLD analysis project Ga0187854, IMG submission 132445) | Peatland microbial communities from SPRUCE experiment site at the Marcell Experimental Forest, Minnesota, USA - June2016WEW_6_150 | ecosystem: Environmental > Terrestrial > Soil >...
GATTTCGGGGACAGGCACCTGTCCCCGAAATTATTGCGCTGCCGATGTGTGGTCGTGTACTATCTTCCAACCTGCGGGAAACTTACGAAAAATCAGCGTGAAAATTCCATGCGGCGTTTGGCCATTGGACATCGTGAGCGTATAGGCGCCGCGCACGAACGCCGCATCCGGGCCGGTCAGTTCGATCCGCAGGTCGGAGAACATCAGCTTGCCCATCTCTCTACCCTCGCCCTGATAGCGCCGCCGATAGCGCTCCAGCGTTGCCTGCCATCCACTTGAGATATCCGTGCCGGAGAAAAATGTCAGCTGAGGTGAGTTCCAGTATCCCGCCATATAACCTTCGAGATCATGCCGGTTCCATGCTGCTGACTGATTTCGGAGCACCTGTTCGATTGCCTTCCCTTCCCGCAAAGCTCTGTCCTGAGAGAATGCTCCGACTGGAAACAGCATAGATACCAAAAGTGCAGTTGTCGCGCTTTTCATGGCGATCCTCCGACTGACTCGAGTTTCTGAAACAGGGCTGCCGCCTCCCATAGCAAACGGCGCGCTTTGTCATGGGCAAGTACGATAGCGAATCGTTATACTAAACGCAATCCTGCGGTCAGCAGTAGGACCCGATTCGAGGCGTCTCTCTAACTCGTGCGCTCCAGGAAGAAAGCCATGGCCAAAGACGAACCCTCAAACTTCAGCAAGCGAATGGCGGACTTCTCGACACGCTTTGAAGAGCGCGGCAGAGCCCGTACTCACAAAATCCCATCCGGTGGAGTGCTGCGCACGATCATGCGGGACCTGCGCGACCTCTTCACTAAGGATGTTACGCGCGAGGGGCTCAGGGATCTGGTGAAGCGAGATGCTCAGGAAACATTCCGTTTTTACACCCGCACCGTCGACCTCGAATCCCTGGAGAAACTCCCATGGTTCCGGCGCTATCCTGCCGCGGCATGGAAAGTTTTTGTCGCTCTTGCTCATCGACTCAGCCCACCAAGGCGGATCGCTTTCGCCCTGTCGGTTTTTTCAGGGGTGATGGGTTTGGTACTCCTGTTTGTTTTTCGAGCGCAGCATTCCGGAGACGACCGCAGTTCCGGGATGGGGTGGCTGCTGATTTCTTTCGCCGGCCTGTTCATGCTTTTGCTTATGGAGCTGCGCGACAAGCTCGACCTGAAAGGCGATCTGGAGATCGCGCGCGAGATCCAGTTCGGTCTTATTCCATCCGAACCGTTCTCCAGCGACGGCACCCTCATCCACGGCTACATGCGTCCCGCCAACACCGTGGGCGGAGATTACTACGACATCATCAAGCTTGATGAGAACCTCGTGGGCGTTGTCGTGGGTGACGTGGCCGGAAAGGGCATACCCGCGGCCCTCCTCATGGCGCTCCTCCTGGGCAGCCTGCGCACGCTCATTTCCGCGGGATTGCGTGGATCGGAGCTGATCACCAAACTCAACAAGTATCTCTGTGCCAGCATCCCCGCCAACCGGCTTGTCACCCTTTTCTATGGTGAACTCGACACCAGGACCGGCAATCTGCGCTACATCAATGGAGGTCACAATCCTCCGTTCCTGCTGCGGCATGAACAAAGCTTTGAAAGGCTCCCGGCGACGGCTATGGTGCTCGGAGTAGATAGTAATATTGACTATGAGGCCGGGGAAATCACGATCCGTTCAGGAGACAGCTTGCTGCTCTTTACGGACGGATTGACGGAAGCATTCAATGCCCAGGATGAGGAATACGGCGAGGAAAGGCTGGCGTCATTCTTGCGCAGCCACTCGCGCTCGTTGCCGACGGATCTGATCAATGGGCTGGTGGAAGACGCGCTCGCGTTTTGCGGCGCCGCACGACCGACGGACGACATCACGATGATGTTGATCACGCGTCCAACATAACGCCTCGAGAAACTACCTGGCGCCTCGCGTCGTCAAGCTGGGGCGAAGGAGCGAGACGTCGGTCCACGGCCGTCTCGTCGACTATGAGGCAAGTGCAAACGCACCGGAAAAAACCAGCGCAGATCACCAATTGGAAAAATTCCGCCCTCCGTTACCTCGACAGCCGCAGCAGCACGACTCCGTGTGCTGGAACGTGAAGGCTGAGTTTTCCATCCGTCCATTGAAGATTTTTCTGACGCCAGAGGTCGCGGGCTGCTTTTGCGTCTTTGATTCCGACTGCTGAGGGGTCGAGCATATATGCGGCCGTCTGACTTCCGAGGTTGAAGGCTCCCACGGCCTTGGAACCTCCCTCGAGGTTGCGGGCCCACACCTGGATGTCGCCGCTTTTTGCGACCGGCACGGCCTGCTTGCCCAGCGGATCCTGATCCACGGCCAGAACCTCGTCGTTGGTCAGCAGGTTGAGCGTGAACGGATCGAGGCGCTCGAGATCGCAGCCGATCAGGAGCGGTGCCGCAAGCAGAGACCATAGGCTGATGTGCGTGTACTGCTCGTCGGGAGAGAGGCGAGTCGGATGCAGGCTGGGTCCCCATCCAACCCAGCCGACGACGAGCATGTCGGGATCGTTCCAATGTCCCGGACCGGCAAAAGCGGCTTCCTCAGTCTGGCCAAAGCCGATCTTGCTCATGCTTTCCCATGTATCCGTGATGTCGTCTGTCGTGCGCCACAGATTTCCGCCGGCCCCGGCGCCCCATTCCCAGACTTTGCCCATCCCATACTGGCACAGGCTGTAGACGATGTCCCGGCCGGCCGCGTCGAGGTTTTTGCGCATGAGCAGGTAGGGCTGTTTCAACTCGGTCAGTGAGCGATCTTTGGCGATCTTGTCATAGGAGCACCAATCGTACTTCAGGTAATCGATTCCCCACCCGGCATATGATTCGGTATCCTTGTCTTCGTGCTGATAACTCGCCGTGTAACCGCCGCAAGTCAGCGGCCCCGGGGAACTGTAGATGCCGAACTTGAGTCCCATCGCATGAATGGCATCGCCCAGCGCCTTCATGTCGGGGAATTTTTCATTCGTGATAATACGGCCCGTGGCATCACGCTTGGCGCGCGGGTCGTCCCCCTTGATTTCCCAGCCGTCATCAATATTGATGTAAGTCCACCCGTGATCACGCAGTCCCTTTTCCACGTAAACGCGGGCGCTGGCTTTGACTTTTTCCGCGTCCACGGACAATCCCCAGGCATTCCAGCTGTTCCAACCGATAGGCGGAGTAAGCGCAATGTTGTCGCCGATCACGATGCGCAATTCGCGCGCGTCGGCGCCAAGGGCGTTTTTCGCGGAGACATTCACGCGATACTCTCCTGCCTTGCTCGCGCGGCCGGTGATAATGCCGGTCCCGGAGTCGAGCATCAGCCCCGGAGGAAGGCCCGATCCGGAAAAGACTATCGGTTTGCGCCCGGTAGCGGTGATCGAATGAAGGAATGGCTTTCCCGGACGCTCGCCCACGATCCTGGCGCCCGTGAGTCGCGGCGTCTCGCGCGGCGCCGGCGTTAGAATGTATGGCGTGCTTTCGTGGAAGGCCCAGTGGTCCCCGTCCTGCGGTGATGCAAACTCGTATGTGATCAGGCAGGACTGGTCGAGTCTCGGCAGGACGACTTCGATCGCGCGTTTGCTGCCCGCCTGGAGCGGCTCCTGGTAATCCTGGCGCCATACCTCGCGGCCATCCATGGCGGAAACAGCATTCGCCGTCAGTGTGCCTTGAAAAACGCGTGTCTTGGAAGAGTTCGACACTCTCACTGTCTTCTTGAGGCCATCCTGCAGGAACACAAAGGGCTCTGACACATAGTCAAGGGACACATAGTCGCGGAAACCAACCGGCTGGAGATCCTGGTCGCCGCTAAACATGCCACCCCACCCACCCTCGTCGAAGACGCGCACGGCAATCACGTTTTCCTTGCCCCATAGGATACGTTGATCGTTGAACGGCAATACATAGACACGATCCAGGTCCCACAAGGCAGGGTCGGCCTTGGTGTATTCATTATCGATGCTGGCAACATCCGGAACCAGCTTGCCGTTGATGCCGATGATGTGCCCGTTGAGAAACGACTGGTCGAAGTTGTTGATCTTCCCCAAATGAATCCTTAGGCCGTCCTTCAGCCGGGCGCGGTCGCGCAGGCTTGCCGGGATGACGATGCGTAATCGGTACCAGGCAAAACCGTCGTATGGATCGTACCCCTGATCTTCCCCGGATTTGTCGACTCTCATGGACTTCCAGCGTGAATCGTCAAATCCAGGCCTGGCATAGTCGAGGTTGTCGCCGGTAATGAATTTCCATGCTGAATTGAGAGGGACTTTGTCCTGTGCTGAGCATAAGCTTGCAGAGAGTGCAGCCATAACGCCGGCTGCGGCAGCCGCGCAAAGCACGCGTCGGAACATGACAGGGCTCCTTTGGTGAAGGTTCTGGCAAAAACAACTGGTTAGTTCATCTTACGCAAAAAACCCAGGCCGGACAACCACTGAGTCTCAGACAGTGACGAACCCCAAAGGGGCGGAACAGATACAATCCAGGGCTTGCGGCCACAAGGCAAGCATCCAAAATTGCCGCGCATCAGGTCTCGCCACGCGGAACGACACTATTTGCATTCCCGAGTCATTTGCCATACCTTGGTTGACGAAATGATCTCGGGCTGAGCCATTCTGGCCGTGCCCGCACAGGAGGGATGAGATGAGATTAACCGCAAAGGGACCTATGATCGGCCCCCTTTTGTTCATCCTGGCACTGACGGCAGTCTGCGCACGCGCTCAGGATCAGTCCCCTACACCGCGGATCAACCGACTGAGAACACAAATCGAGCGCGTGATCAGAAGGGCAGATGGGCAGGTCGGTGTCGCGATCAAGCACATCGAGGGCGGACAGGAGCTGAACGTGAACGGCGACGTGCTCTTTCCGATGGCCAGCGCATTCAAGGTTCCAGTTCTGGTTGAACTCCTCTATCAGGTGAAGGAAGGCCGATACGGACTTGAAGATGAGATTACCGTGCAGAAATCCGATCAGCATGTCGGCAGCGGCATGTTGTCGAGCCTGGTGATGCCTGGGGTCAAGCTCAGCGTACTAAACATGGCGCATTTCATGATGATGATCAGTGACAACTCCGCCGCCGACATACTGCTCGAAAAGGTCGGTGCAGAAAACATAAATGCCCGGCTGAAGAGCCTCGGCATTACAGGCATCAGCGTGAACCGGTCGTGCCAGAAGCTGATCTCGGATCTTCAGGACCTAGAGAGGGGCGCCAGGACCCCCGAGCAGAGAAAGGCCGCCGTCGTCAAGTTCGGGGAGAATCCGCAAGATGAAGCCACTCCCGTTGCGATGGCCACGTTGATCGAGAAGATCTTCAAAAAGGAAATCCCGGATCAGGATCTCGCCAGCCTGGCGATTCAAATCATGCTTAAGTGCGAAACCGGCGAGAAACGGATCAAGGGGGAACTCCCGCCGGGAACCGTTGTGGCGCACAAGACGGGAACACTCTCGGGAACCGTCGACGACTGCGGCATCATATACCTCCCCGATGGACAGGGACATGTCGTTTTGACAGTGCTGACGAAGGATTTCACGGCGGACACGAGCGATGTCGAGGAGATCATCGCCAAAATTGCGCGCCTCGTTTACGACTACTTCTACTTTACAAACTGAGCACGTCATGGGAGCGCATCGATCAAGCCGGTTTGCAGCGGAAGCTTCAAGGCTTCCCTCTTGCTGAGCCCGCTCAATTCATTTCGCTTTTCCGTCACGTAGCGGATGACTTCGTGAGGATCGACGCGCGCGTATTGTCGCAGCGCCCAGCCGATGGCTTTGCGCAGGAAAGACTCGCGGCTGCCAAGGGCAGTGTTGTTCAGAAGACGCCATGTTCCCGGAGTATGACAAGTCCAATGACAATCAGGACGAGCCCACCGAACAATTCAGCATAGCGGTCGAAGCTCGAACCACCAGACAGAAGGCAGCCCAGATGCATGCCCGCAGCCGTGAACGCGGCAGCAGTAGCGCCGATCAGCACGGCCGGCCACCAGATGGGCACGCCCAGGAGAGACAGGCTGAATCCCACAGCCAGTGCATCAATGCTTGTCGCAACAGAAAGCATTACCAAAGATCCTCCGCGCGTGGGGTCGCTCCGGCGCCTACGGTGCTCCACATGCCGGACTGCTTCCAGGATCATTTTCCCGCCGATCGCGATGAGGAGCACGAAGGCGATCCAGTGATCGAAGTTTTTGAGGTGTGTCTGTAATCCAGCACCGGGCAGCCAGCCTGCGATGGGCATGAGAGCCTGGAAGAGACCGAAGTGCCATGAGAGGCGGAGCGTCTGCCGGAGACTCACTCGCTTAAGATGGAGACCGGTGGCCATGGCCACCGCCAGAGCATCCATCGCCAGCGCAACCGCAGTACTCAGGAGCACCCATAAACTCGTCATCGGAAACCTCTTCGTTGCCGCGCGAAAGCTAGAATCCTGTCACCCTGTTGCCCTGCCGGTCAAGTGCCAGCCGAAAAAGTCTGGCAGCTACAGCCCAGGGCGTGAGCCCATAAGCACCGATGTTCCGTCGCTACCGCACGTGGAAGTGGCTTAAGTTGGCGATTAGGTCGCTCGCGCCCCGGGCTGCAGATGTGCCACCCCTTTCGCGGCTTGTCACTGTCTAAATCGCAGAGGAGAAAGGGCACCGAGGACTAGACTCCACAACCTGTCTGTCATTGCAAAAATTTAAAAAAAGCTTGCATGCATCAGTATACATATGTTACATACTGTCACATGACACTGCGTAACAGTTCGACACATTCTCTGACCGAGCTTCAACAAGCGATTCTTGATTACATTTGGACAAGAGGACCGGCTACCGCGGAACAGGTACGTGAAGCGCTCTTGCCCAAGCATCCCCTCAAAGACTCGAGCGTACGCACCCTTCTTCGGCGCCTGGAAGAGCGGGGCTTTTTGAACCATCGCATCGAGGGAAAGATTTTTATTTATCAGGCCGCGATTCCGGCGCGCAGCGTCGCCGCGCGCGCCGTACGACATATTATTGAGCGGTTTTGTTCCGGATCGGTGGAGCAGTTCCTCGTCGGGATGGTTGACGAAAAAGTACTCTCCATCGACGAAATCAAACGCCTGGCACGAAAGGTGAGGCATCAAAAATGAGCAGTCGGCCAAAGGCGCCTCAGGTAGACGCAACCGCCCGTGTGCCTGCCTCTCACGTCAGAAAGGGGATCTATGTTGCCTGAGTGGAGTGGAGCAATATTCGGCATTTTTATCGATTCGTCTCTCCGTGTTTTATTGGTCGCGGCCAGCGTCGGCCTAATCCTTCTGGCAATCCGGGTGCGATCGAGCGCAGTGCGCCACGCGGCCTGGACGGCAGTGACCTGCGCAATGATTCTCATGCCTATCCTTCCCTACTGCGTGCCGCCGATCGCGATTCCAATGATAGTTTCTTCTCAAGGCATCGACGCGACCTTTGATGCTGCGTCTCTGCCGTTCGATCCCGGCAATCAACCTAGTTCAATTATTGCTGAATCTATACAGCAGTCAGCTCGTGCCTTACCTTTGGTTGCAGCGCGCGAATCGAATGCAAAGCCTCTGCCGACGCCGGTTTCCGTTTGGCCGATTGCTGTGTCCGCAATTTACATCCTCAGCGTCTTGATACTGCTTGTTCAGCTGGCGCTCGGCTGGAAGGGTACGGCGCGCATTGCAAAAACGTCGGTTGAGATAGATCCGGCTGAGGTTTCTAAACTCATGCCTTCCTGCGCCGCGCTCATCCGTGAATCCGCATTGGTAGCAACTCCGCTCACGATCGGCATATTCTCTCAGAGGATCATCCTGCCGATTTCGTGGCGGAATTGGCCCGAGGAGAAGCTTCGCGCCGTGCTGGCACACGAATTCGCCCACGTCCAACGCCGCGATTTTCTGATTGGATTTTTGGCGCATCTGAACCGCTGCCTGTTCTGGTTTCATCCGCTGGCCTGGTGGCTGGAAAGAACGCTGGCCATCACGGCTGAGCACGCCTGCGATGACGCCGCCGTGTGCGCCATCGGCAAGAACAGGCGCTACGCGGAGGTCCTGCTTGATATGGCAGAATCGGTGCGCCGCGCAGGCAGCCGCATTTCGTGGCAGGGCGTGGGCGTAGGCGGCACCGGTCTGCTCGGCCAGCGCATCGACCGGATTCTCCGGGGCGATCTGTTCAGGGAGATGTCACGCACCCGCAAGGCCGTTGTCGCCGTCAGCTGCGCTGCCGCAATCTTCCTGATTGTTGCGTGCCGCAGGCAAGTGCCGCCTCCGGCTCCGTTGCAGAAGGATCCTCAATATGTTCAGCTCCAAGCTCAACAGAAGGCCATGCAGGACTTTCACAAGGCCGCCCACGACATGAACCGCCAACAGGTTGCTGAACTCGAAGCATCCTTGAAAAAGAACCCAGAGGACCTCGATGCGCTGAGAAAATTGCTCAGATTCTATGCACCGAGTAGCGAAAGGGTTGCAGGTGAGAAGGACAAGTGGGCGCCGGTTTGCGCGCAGATGCTTGGCGAAAAAGAATGCATCGAGGCACGTAGACCACACATCCTTTGGTTAATCGAACATCATCCGGAAAATGATCTGGCAGGAGCGTGGGATGCGCGCATCTTTCCTACGACACGGGATCCTCTTGCTGACCCTGAAGGATATGCTCAGGCGAAAAAACTGTGGCTCGAAAAGACGTCCCTCGCTAACGCAAGCCCCGTGGTGTTTAGGAATGCGGCTGAATTCTTCGAAGTCGCGGACAAGTCGCTGGCAGAGAAAATGCTGTTGCGCGCACAGTCCATTGATCCCAAAGGACACTGGTCAAGCGCGTTGGGCAGATTGTATGCACTGGCTCTGGCAGGGTCTAACTCATCTATGCCTCTTAACGCAATCCGCACAGTAAGCATGGAGGATGAACGCGCGGGCTATGCTCAGGGGATTCGCAAGAAAATGTCGGAAACTACCGACGCCAACATGTTGACAGCAGCCGCAGTCTACCTCGTCCAGGCTAGAGGCTCTTACACCAATCAGCCAGACTTCGATCCTGTAGCTTTGGCAAGGTCGTACTACGAGCGCGCTGTTCAACTAGATCCACAAAATACCCAAGCCCAGTCCGGATTGATGATGGTGCGGTCCATAGATCGAATGGTGCGTTTACGCGAAATACTCAAAAATGCACCAAGGGAAAAACAATTCCAAAATGTTTCCACACTTCCGGACGAACAGCGATTCGAATTTGGTCCCGATCTGGCCATCCTGGCCTACATGATCGGCGAATCCGTTGAGTATTCCAAACACGATGAGGCGGGCGCCAAGACCGAATGGGATCATGCTAGAAAATATGCGCAGGACCTGCTCCAACTGGCGCCCAAGTTCCGCGATAAACCTAACTACGGCGTCGCCGTTTACATGGGAAATATCGTGCTCGGCACGCTGGCTCTACGTGACGGCAACAAAAAGGCCGCAGTGGACTATCTGCTCGCGGCCTCGCACGCACCGGCCGCGGAGGATCTTGACGCGTATATTCCTCACCATATGAGATTGACGGGGTACCTGCTCAAGTACGGCGAGCGCGATTCGGTTATCGAGTTCCTGGAGCGCATCGCGCAGGTCAGTATCGTCTCGAAGTCGGAATTGCTCGAAGCCGCCAGCCAGATTCGCAAGGGGCTCCAGCCCGTCTGGTACCCAAGAGAGAACACAACTCCGGCGCCAGGAAGATAGAAGGTTTGATTGAATCTTCTGCCTGCTACATTTCCATGTACGGCATCGGCGGGACTTTATCGCGCAGGCGGGAATACACGGTCAAAGCGCCGCGGTGGTGAGCCGTATGGTCGAAGATCGCACCCAGAATGACGTGTCTCGGCTGTCCTCCCATAATCGGGCCCGGCGGCAATAGGGCCGTCCATTCCTTGTCCGTATGAGACTCGACGGCTGTCTTCGCTCCGGCAAATGCCTTCTCTATCCATTTCCGTGCCGCGGTCAGCGAAGTTGTCGCGCGCACTTCCCGGTCCATCCGTTCGAAATTGGTGTCGAACCCACCGGCAGCGAACGCGCCCGTGAAAAACCAATCGACGGTTTGGGCAACATGCGCCACGACCTGTGCTGCCGTAAACATACCCGCTTTCGGCGCGAACGCCGAGTCCGATTCCTCAAGGACCCGCGTCGAGCGGTCAAAATATTCCTTCATCATTGCCAGGCTTGCGAGCATCTCCGTTTTGGTCATATTTTTCCTCCAGTCGGATAGGATGGTTCGTACCTTCTCGATGTTTCCGTGTCCCGGTGATGTTCTACAGATTACAGCACCCAGATTCCTCGCTCAATCGCGGCGGCTCCATCGGAGCCCGGCTGCAACGCGATGCTTCCTCAGCGGCCGTCGCCAGCGGCTGCTTCTACGATTACCGCCGTCCCGTAACAAAGGACTTCTGTCACTCCCTGGAGCAGTTCCGTCGCATCGTATCGAACACCCACCACGGCATTGGCTCCGCATTCCGAGGCGTGCCGCATCATCATCTCGAAAGCTTCTTCGCGGGTCTTCTCGCATAATTCGGTGAACAGGGTTACGTTTCCGCCCACCAGAGTCTGCAGGGACCCGCCGATGGTTTCAAATATCGAGCGCGACCGCACCGTGATTCCTCTGACGACGCCGAAACTCCTGGTGATTCTGTGGCCGACGATGTCGAACGTGGTGGACGTCCTCATGTGACTCAACGCCCGGCGTGCGTCCGCCTGCGCTTCCGGCGACAGTTTCTCCCAGCATTCATTGCATACATTCGACGCCTTAAAATGGTACTGAGACGGGTAGTCCTTTCCGCATCGGCTGCACTGCATGGTTTCCTCCTCTCAGAATGGCTGAGAATACCTCACCATAATGCATATAAGTTAACCATGATTGTGATGCGTTGGCGAGAGACGACGGTTGTTTTTCAGGCCGCCGCGTGCAGTTTACTTGATGCGTATATTGCAGGGAGAAAGTGCTATCATCGGGCGTCTGTGCGGCGCAGCATCAAGCAACCTATCAGAGCCATTTGAAACAGCGATTGCAGGTCCGATACCGAGCCCGACGTTTTTGGCTTTCAGCAGCTGTTTTCCGAGCAGGTGAATCTATGAAAACCCGTTTGTTCTTAGTGATGATCGCAGTAACACTGATAGCCGTTTCATCCCAGTCCGCACAAGCTCCTGCGCCCGGCGGCGTCTCCTCGATCGCTGCCGGAAAGGCCACGGCCGCCATCAAAGGTGTATCGCTGATTCTCGAGAACCGCGCGATCGCAGCGACTTGGCGGCTCGCCGGTGGTTCGTTCCACCCTGGCGCGACGGCCGACAAGCTGGACGGCAAGGCTATGCCTGCCGCAGAGGACGCCTTTTCAATTCTCCTCACAGACAAGCGTGCGATCGCAGCTTCCTCATTGAAGATCGTAGGCAAGCCGCGCATCGAAGATCTCAAGGCTGAGCCGCAAGCTCCGCGACTGTCCGACCATCTGCCGGGTAAACAGCTGGTTGTTGAACTCAGCGATCCCGAAAAGGCGTTCGATGTCACCTGGCGGGGCATCCTGCGCGACGGTTCACATTATCTGCGCCAGGAGATAACCCTCAAGGCCACCACGCAGGATCTGCCTATTGCGGAGATCACTTTGATCGACGTAGCTTTGCCGGACGCAAGAGTCGTCGGAACGGTCCAGGGATCGCCGGTGGTTGCCGGCGGGTTTTTCCTCGGCTTGGAACACCCGATGTCGCAGAGCAAAGTCGCGGAAGGACGCGCCCGCTGCTCCCTTCTCCGCAGCGTCCCGCTTAAGGCGGGAAAGAGCTTCACCTGTGCCTCGGTGATCGGGGTAACCCGCCCGAGCCAGCTGCGCCGTGATTTCCTTGCCTACGTGGAACGCGAGCGCGCTCATCCCTATCGGACCTTCCTGCATTACAATAGTTGGTACGATCTTGGTTTCGGCAACAAGTACAATGAAGCGGGCAGCCTCGATGTAATCAACATTTTCGGGCGGGAACTCGTGCAAAAACGCGGTGTCGTTCTCAGTTCATTTTTGTTCGATGACGGCTGGGATGATCCGCATACGCTTTGGGGCTTTCACGACGGTTTCCCTAACGGTTTCCTGCCGCTGAAAGAGGCAGCAGAAAAGTTTGGCGCGGCTCCGGGCGCCTGGCTCTCTCCGTGGGGAGGATACAGCGAGGCCAAGAATCAGCGGCTGCAATTCGGCGGGCAGCAGGGCTTTGAGACCAATCAGAATGGATTCGCACTTTCCGGGCCCGTTTATTTCCGGCGCTTCCGCGAGGTATGCCTGGAAATGATCCAGAAATATGGCGTCAATCAATTCAAGTTCGACGGCACCGGCCGTGCAACCGGCACGGTACCGGGAAGCGAGTTCGGCAGCGATTTCGAGGCTGCCATTCAATTGATTCATGATCTCAGGGCCGCAAAGCCGGATCTGTATGTGAATCTCACCACAGGCACCTGGCCTTCTCCATTCTGGCTCCAGTATGCCGACTCGATCTGGCGCGGCGGATCCGATCACAGCTTCGCCGGCGTCGGCTCGGATCGCCAGAAATGGATCACCTATCGTGATGCGCAAACCTATCACAATATCGTCGGCGGTGGGCCCCTGTACCCGATCAACTCCCTGATGCTGCACGGCCTGATTTATGCGCGCAGCGCCCAGAGATTGAACGCGGATCCCGATAACGACTTCGCCGACGAGATCCACTCTTATTTCGGAACCGGGACGCAGCTCCAGGAGATGTATGTGACCCCGAGCCTGCTGACCCGACAGAATTGGGATGACCTTGCCGAAGCGGCCCGCTGGTCGCGCGCCAACGCGGGCGTGCTTGTGGACACTCACTGGATTGGAGGAGATCCCGGCAAGCTGGAGGTATACGGCTGGGCCGCATGGTCACCGGCCAGGGCAATCCTGGTGCTGCGCAATCCGTCCGACAAGCCCGCGACAATCTCCATCGACATACAGACGGCGTTTGAGCTGCCGGCTGGCGCGCCGCAAACCTGCGCCGCGCACAGTCCCTGGCAGAAGGACAAGGGCAGCCAGACAATCCAACTGAAGGCGGGGCAGCCGCACAAGTTTGAGCTCAAACCTTTTGAAGTCGTGACGCTTGAAGGAACTCCAAGGTAGAAAGGACCCAGCGATGACGAAAAGCATGTGTCTTCTTACGGCAGCGATGGCATTGTCGTTGTGCCAGACAACCCCAATCGCAGGACAGGCTCCGGGAACCCAGGCACGACCACCCGAGGCGAGAGCGGCGGCGGCCGAAACAGTTCCTGCAAAGGAGGAATCATCGGTCACCGAGCATTCGATCCGCATTGGCGGACAGGTCATTCCCTACAAAGCCACGGCCGGCACGGTCCTTCTGAAAAACGAAAACGGCGAACCTATCGGATTGATGTACTCGGCGGCGTACACGCGCAGCGACGTGAAAGATTTCAGTACGCGCCCCATTGCATTTCTTTACAACGGTGGTCCGGGATCGGCCTCCATGTGGCTCCACATGGGTGCGTTTGGTCCCCGGCGCGTGATGACGGTGGACGGAGCGTTCACGCCTCCGGCGCCCTACAAGCTGGTCGATAACACCGAGAGTCTGCTGGACAAGACCGATCTAGTATTCGTGGATGCGATGGGAACCGGATACAGTCATGCAGTCGGCAAGGCGCAGAGCAGGGATTTCTACGGGATCGATGAGGATTTGGATGCATTTGGGCAATTCATCAACACCTACATCAACCGATACGGGCGCTGGAACTCGCCCAAGTTTCTTATCGGCGAGAGTTATGGAACGTTCCGCTCGGCGGCTCTCGGAAACTATCTCCAGAACCGTTACAGCATGCATCTGAACGGCATCGTGCTGATATCCTCCGTTCTGGATCTCTCCTCGATCACGTTCGGTTCCGGCGATGACCGCGTCTACGTCTATTATCTTCCCACCTATGCGGCGATTGCGTGGTACCACAAGTCCCTCAAGAATCGCCCGTCCGACCTGGCTGCGTTCATTGAAGAGGCGCGGCAGTATGCTCAGGGCGAGTACGCCTCGGCCCTTTTCAAAGGAGCGAAGCTGGCCCCTGCGGAGAAAGCTGCCGTGGCCAAGAGACTTTCGTACTTTACCGGCTTGAGCGAAGACTATCTCCTGAAGGCGGATCTCCGCGTGAATCTCGGGCAGTTTAACGTTGAACTGGTGCGGAGCCAGGGATTGACCGTCGGTCGCATCGACGCGCGCTTCACCGGATACACACGTGACCTGCTTGCCGAGACCGCGCAAGGCGATCCCGAGGGACCTGCTGTGGGTGGAGCTTTCACGGCGTTGCTAAACACCTATAATCACGAAGAACTGAGTTTCGGCCTGGACAAGGATTACAACAATTCGAGCGGCGGCACCGGACAATGGAACTGGACGCGACGCCCGTCGGCGGGCGGCCGCGGTGGAGGGGGAGGAGGTTTCCCGGGGGCGCCGAACGTGCAGCCGGATCTCGCCCAGGCGATGATCACCAACCCGCACCTCCTGGTCGAAGTTGAAAACGGGTATTTCGATTCCGCGACGCCGTTCTTCGCTACCGAGTTTACGATGCAGCATCTCGGCCTGCCTGCGGAATTGCAGGGACACATACAGCTCAAGTATTACCAGGCCGGGCACATGATGTATCTTCACGATGAGAGCCGGGTTCAGCTCCACGAAAATATTGCACGATTCATCGATCGTGCCACTCAACCCGCCAAATAGCTTGAAATTGGCGACGCTCACCTTCTTGCGCCGGTGCATCTCGCATCTGCCGGTTCTCCCGGCGCAAGAAGGTGAGCGTCGCCAATGTTAGGGGCGACAAACTGCCTGCGGATGCTGAGGAGGACGGATTCCATCGACTCTTTCGGAGTCGAGCGAATGTAGGAGCTTACACCGGGAATAAACTCCACGAAGATGGGAATGTCTCGGCTCAAGCTTGCCGATTCGATCTCGACCACCACGCCCTGGTCCGTCTCGAGGAAACGCCACCAGCTTGCCAGGCGCCAGAGAAAGCCGCGGTCTTCTCCCGCGGGCAGCTCCTTTTCCTTGGGCGTTCCAGGGTTCTCGAGTTCTACAATCCTTGAGAAATATCAACAGGTCGGCGAGCGTGACTTACGGCGCCAATACAGTGCCCCACCAGTGGTGAATCTCTCCATCAGGCACGTTGAACTTCTCGTTGGCGGGGATGACGCCGTTCACGCGTTCTATATAGGTCTTGCCTGATTGCAGCGCGCGCAGCACCTCCTCCTTTTCTTTGGGGGGAAGGTGATCCTGAATCAGGAACGCCTGTGCATCCTTGACTTCCCGGCTGACTTTGGCATCCGCCCAAAGATAATATCGATCCCACGCTTGGACGGTAGCCGGCTTCAGCGTGGCAGCCCGCGCTGCGAGTGGGAAAACGTGGCCTGCCAGCACCAGGGCCAATGGAACGGCAAGGTGGAGGAAGGCGGATTCCGCCCCGTGCCTTCGACAATACCGTATAGCAGGCCGCAAAAGTTCTTCTGCCATGACAGGTCTGAGTCAGAAATCTCCGGCAAAGCCCCAGGCTTGGCCAAAAGCTAATTAGTTTCTGTTGTGAAACTCGGCAGCGAGATCGGTTGGCCGAGCCCCAGAGGGGCAGAGCAGAGCACGTTTCGCGACAGAGACTAATTATAAGGACGATCGCAGAAAGAAGCTACCCTCACTGAGGCGCTGGGGATTTTCGAAAGTGATGGGGCCGCTCAACAACGAAGATGGGGACGGCCGCCGCATTCTCCCGAGATGGGGTGAACGCAACGGACGTCCCCGATTACTTCACGACAAAGAACGCGCTGGCCTTGGTGCGCCTGCTATTTCGCGTCCAGCTTGCGGCCCGCGTTCAGGTTGTCGAAGTTCAGAATTGTGTTGAACACCAGGAAATAGCTGCCGATCGTTTCTCCGCGATAGATCGGATTGTTTGCGAAGAGCACGACATGGCCTTTCATCACAGGCACGTCCACGACGACTGACCTCTGTGCTATATCCGTGCCGCCTTCGAGTAGCCCGGAAGCCAGCAGCGTGGCCTGGGCGTCGAAGCGCAGCGCCACACGCGGACGAAATTCGGGTGGAAGAATGTTGCCCGGATTTCTCTTCAGCACCTCATCCGTAGGCAACGAATATTGCCACGGTGATACCGGTGCGGGTGTCGGCAACGGCGTGAGGTTCGTCCCCTCATCAGCTGGACGGCCCTGCACGACATCGACGTCATCCTGAGTGCCGCGACCCGTCGGACGGCCGCCGCCGCCACCGCCGCGCCCACCGCCGGCTGCACCAGCCGGGGGAGCACCGCCGCCACCACCGCGGCCGCCGCCGCCCTGGCTCGAGCTGACGGTATAGTACTCGCCGCTGTTGCTGTACATGGCGAGATTGTCCGGAACTCCATATACAATCGGGCTGGCATCATCGACAATCTTGGTGCGCAGCAACGAACCGACCACGCGTGTCGTTGTACCCGGGCGGCCCGAGCTGACCCCCCAACTGAGATTGTTCGAGATGGCAAAGTCGGCGCTACTGTTCGATCCGAGGAAAACGCCGCCCTGCTTGATGAAATCCTGGAGATGCATGAGCCCTTCGAAGCCCATGCCGATCCGGGTGTCGTCCGTCTGCGCCCACGTGCC
>Ga0187854_10002310_pt1 | contig 16538 bp, 27 predicted proteins | sample June2016WEW_6_15_FD_132445 | JGI IMG/M metagenome (GOLD analysis project Ga0187854, IMG submission 132445) | Peatland microbial communities from SPRUCE experiment site at the Marcell Experimental Forest, Minnesota, USA - June2016WEW_6_150 | ecosystem: Environmental > Terrestrial > Soil >...
GAGATCTGTTATTTCTTCTAATTTGCACAACATTATGATGTTTCGATCTTATCTGGTTTCTACCGCCAGCTATTACAAATGCGTCATTAGCATGAGTCTTCTCCAGTCCAAGTTTTATTCTGTTACACTTTGTAATATAACCATAAGTGCTATCACAATAATAGTCAGGAAATTCTTTTTTGATTCTATCTACTAATTTACTCCGGACAATATTCATAAATGCAGCAGCTTTCAACGATTTCCTTGCTTGGATTTGGACTTCTGGATGACCAAACTCTGCAGCAGACATAGTACCTTTCTTTCGATTACATTTATGACATGCTATCGTTAGATTTGACACTCTGTCTGTTCCACCTCTTCTTCTCGAGATAATATGTTCAACCTCAAAAGGAACATTTTCTACCTTACAATATGCACACTTTCTTCCCCATTTTTCCAGTAAATATTCTTTAACTTCATATCCCTGCAATTCTCCTTGTTGGTATTCTATTCCAGATATTTCAGGATTCTGCATTTTTTGAGTATCAAATGGAGAGATTTCAACTCTTACGCTGGTTATTGGTAGAAGATGAGACAGTTTATTTATCAGTCTAATGTTAGATTCTAATTTATGCTCAACTGATGGTGCCAACCATCCTTTAGGAATACCCCTGTTTTTCCATCTAGGTTCTCTATATCTGGTATTTCGAGATCTCCTACCTTTTCTATACATACTCTTTTCAGCAATCTTCTCTTTTACATCAGTCCTAAGAGTCACTTCTCCAGATATTAACTCTCTTTTATCTGTTATTGCTGAAAATCCAACGCTTTTGTATCCTGGGTCTAATGCTAATTTGATAGGTTGTTTATTTTCTCCAGTGGCATATTTGAGCTGTATTGTAAAAGGACATCTCTGGACAACTTTTGCTTTTCCTTCTTTTAGAAGAAATCTTGCTTTTCTTGGTGATGTAGGCATCAGAGGTTTACCTCTCATATTCAATACTGGGACACGTACCTGACCTTCTTTTGTTATTTTGATAGGTACATCTTTCTGTACTGACGATTGGATTTTTTCTTTTTCTATTAATTTTTCTTTCTGCGCGATTATATTTGGAGATTTGAGATATTTAGTTCTTTCCGAGTCTGACATCATTATATACTCAAGCTTCTGAGCATAACTCATTCCCTGCATATCTTTTCTGAAGTCTGTTTTCTGGCTTCTACTCTGCTTCTTTGTCAACAGTAATCACCAAACATAATCGCCTTATATGTATTCTCAAATTTTTCTTTTGTCTATGACTTTATTGCAGAGTTGACGAATCTGCGCTCGTATTCTCTTAATTATTTCTCTTCAGATAGCTAAAGAGAAAGGTATACAGAGACCCTCAGGTTCCGTATTTCACATTTCTGAGTTGGTCCACATCGAAGAGTTAGAAGATGTTTTTGAACTCTGTACACTAAAACCTGAAGGCAGTTTCCTGTCTTCTTGGATCTTTGTTTAATACAGAATCACAGTTGCCACGGACTTGTGGGGAATTCGTAGGTGTGTATGTATGTCACAGCTCTCTCGCTTCGCTCGATCGCTGTCATTTCTTTCTTCTAACGTCTGCGTCTTCATCTGATGCTCTCAAAGGAGCATCATCAGATGCCCTCTAATCAACTGTTGCCCTTGTCATTACTGACAAGCCGCCCCCTTCAGGGGGCGGTAGTTGACTACTCTAATATCTTCTCTTTATAATAGCTTGGTATCAGTTCTGCCGAATTTTTATTCATTTCACTTACAACCTTCTTTCTTCTGCCTAAAAGATGTTTCATTGATTCTTTCATGCTATCTATTTTGTCCTCTGGAATCTTTTCTTGTTCTGCCATTTTTATAAGTGAAAATAGTATATCAACTTTCTTATCATTTTCTCTTACAATCTTTTCTGTATGCACGATGTACCCAAATCCTTTCATACACTCAAAAGTCTTTTCATGTACAGGATCGTCTATTTGTTTTATTCCCTTGTTTAATTTGTCTACTAGCTCATTGTACCTCTCTTCAGTCGTGCGATTATGTTTCCAAGTATAACACTTTATTTTGTTGTCTTCTCCTCCTATGCAAACATTAGGAATAGCTCCACAATAGATTAAATCACCTGCACTTGCCGTCGAATATGATCGTGGGTGAGTGTGATATGATCCAGCAAACTTTTCTTGCTTGTCACATTTTTCTTTGACACTTATGGCACAAGACTCTCCTGAACATATGTTTCTAGCCTGTAAGTTGTTCTTTTGGTCAGAACATAACGTGAATCCAGATTCGACACCTTCCTGTATGCTTTTACTCAGAATAGACCTCATTAAGTTTATTGTCTCATCTGGAAGGGTATAACCATTTAATTTTGTTGACATCTTTATGTTTCCTATATATCTCCAGTCATACGTCTTCTTAAATCTTTATGTTTCCTATATATCTCCAGTCATACATCTTCTTAAATCTTTAAAGTCGCAAGATCTTCTTGGATATTCGTGCTTGATAAAAAGAAGAGTCTTATTATTTCTGGATCTCACATGCATACCATTCTGTCTGTACGTACTGGATCTGTGTGAGCATCTAATATTTTGCCAACACCTATACCTTTAGCCATAAGGCATGTTTGTATTTACGTGCAAAAAGGAATGATGTCCTACTGTTTCATCTATATGCACCATTTATTGCAGATTCTAGTTCATTCTTACTAGTTGTACCGACAAACGTTTTGAGAATATTATTATCTTTTGTGATGAACATTGTCGGTGTAGCGTTTATCTTAAATTCATCAAATAAATCTTTATTTTCGGCCAGACTTATTTTGATAATGTCCACTTTGTGCCCGATATCTCTTTCCAATTCTGCTAAAATAGGATCTTGAGCCTTGCATGCGGAGCACCAGTCTGCATAAAACTCTAGTAGTGTTACTTTACTCATTATTTTTCTCCTTATGGTATCTCAGTCTCTATGGACTCCATGTCTTTTATATTTTTGGCCAATTTGCCGATGAAACAATGTCTTTCATGCCACAATCTTGATATATTTTCTTCTTTAGCAGTAACCATTTGAGTGCTAATTTCCCTTGTCCTTCTCGCAGCATATTCCATATTCATAGCTATATGTTCTGAATTACTATCCGCCACTCCAGAAAAATCAGGTATTAGACATTCCATCTTTGCCATTTCTGCAGCCTCTGAATCTGCTAAAATGGTATCTCGTAACCTATGTTTGTATCTTGTAGTGTTATTCATATTAAGTGTCTCTTGGTTTGTAGTGATAATGCGTAATGTTATTCTACTGTATGAGTCTAAGTCTTTCTATCATTGCCTTTATTACGTTTGTTTCTGAGTTTATATGTCTATCAATGATATTGTATGCGTCTGTATGTAGTAGCTTCTTTGCGAAATATCTCAATGTTCCAATTGACCCAATGACAAATTGCTTAGCTTCATCTGCAGTATCTATGTAAGGTATCGCATCTTTGATCTGGTCCAATCTCTCTCCTATTAACTTTAGCAATTCTTCTTGTTCTTTATCTGTCAGTACCATATTTTATCACCTATTTTATTTTCATATATTTTAAACGGTTTCTTTGTTTCAGTTTGTCTGTAAATCATATTCTAGTTTATGGGTATATCATTTATGGTTACATATTCTTTGGCACCACCAAATTCTGATGTAACAACTATGTCATTTTCTGGTAGTTTATAGTCTACAATGATATCTCCGTCTTGCCAATAGTGCTCAGTTCTTGCCATATTATCTGTGAAATATATTCCTCTCGGTATTATACCTTTGTTGTTCCATTTTTTTATTTTGTCTGGAGGTTGCGTTGTATATAAACGAATCTTTTTTGCCGTCATGCCAAGAAGCATATTGTGAAATCCATATGCCTGCAATATTATCTCATCCAGATTCATTTTCTCTGGTAATGACATACCTTCTTTGATCTCTTGTACGTATGCAGGTTCTATTATCTCTAAGGACTCAAATTTGTTGGAACGCGTATTGTATGCGTATGTATCCCATAGATCTTTTGTCGGTAAGTATATCCTAAAGATGGGTGTAGTAGACATTTCTGAGTAGTCAATTATTAAGTTGTCTTCATCATCAAATAAATTGAAGACAAGATATGTTTTGAGACCTTCCGGAGGACCAGCCTTTTTTATTTTGTCAATTGATTCTTTGGTTTTATCAGAGTCTATATAGTGTCTTATCCATATGTCTGCTACCAACTCTATATAATCGTCAACATCTAGATCTGCTAGGTATGTTTCTGGCCATACCTTGTTGAGAGTATCCGATATCAGTGTAGTAGCGTCTTTAATTATGTCTTCAGAATTTATATCTAATTTTATTTCTGTTAGTTGGTGTATCATTTTTGGCATATTATTACCTCTGCCTATTTCTATGCTTGATTGTGATAGTTTTAGTGGTTGTACGTTTTCTATTATGTTTCCTATCGTATTCTTTAATTTGTCCAAATTATGATCAATTGTTAATACTAAATCAGGATCAGAAGTATTTGATAATTCTTTGTCACAGTCCTTAATATTAGCATCTATATGAATTATGTTTGTTCCAGTAGCCTCAGATGCTATCTTTAAGGCAATTAGATCTTCTGCATCTGGTCTAAAATAGCTTATGAAACCTACATATTTTGTTGAGTGTTTATTAATAAATGAAATGAGACGGTTTACAGTTATTTCTATATATATCTTTTTTATTTCTTCAGTTTCTAGTTTAGGATTCCAGTCATATGAGTTGAATGGATAGTAATTTGAAAATTCGTAGGGTATTATACCAGCATTTGATATAACAATCTTATGAATACTGTCTTCATATTGAGCTATAGCTTTATTAATGATTTTGTGAATTGGTGATCCGTAATATGGCTTGATAGCGGAACATGGTATGAAGAGACATACTCTTGGAGGCTTTGGAGGTTTGTATTCTGTTACAATATATTTGAACCATTCCTCAAAATGCTGATGAGTTAATTGCTTGATACCGACACCGTTTATTCCGATATAATCATTTTTGTCAAATAGTGGAGTTGAAATTATGGATTTTGTCATAATGTTCTTCTTTTGTAAAGTTGTTTTGACTTGTCAGTTTTCTACATGTTGTTAACTAAATCATCTCATATGACTATGTCTTTCTCTAAACATTATTGTCGCATAATTTTGTATTTTCAAGTTTTGTTTTTGCTCTATTATAGTAATTAATCGTATATTCGTGGAGTCTTTGGACTTTATCTGATAAGTTTATAATATCATAAAAAGCAGACTTATCTTTTTCACTATGAATAAGTTTTCTTACTTTATCTTCATCAGTCTTGAATTTTATTATTTGTTCTTCTTCACGTCGAATTGACTCATTAAGAGCTAACATGAGCGGTTCCTTGTCTTCAGAATTAATACAGTCACATATGTCTTTTCTTATCATATATTGTTTACTCCTCTTATTGCCTAGTCTTAAAATTGACAGATATTCTCCAAATACCTTGATATAGATCATATAGAGATATATCGTCAATAAGCCCCTCTTTTATTAATTCATCTTGAATATTTCTAAGCTTTTTAATTATCGTTTCAATCCAGTCTATGGTATATATGCCAATTGCATTAACCTCTATATACACATTTGCAGAGTTGTTCTCTTTTTCTATGTCTACGTCTGAGACGACTATGTCATGGCGAGAAAACAATTTTGTAATATCTGCCTTATTTATGTCTTCTAGGCTATTAAAACTGTTAACAATGTTAATATCTATATGACAACTTCTGTTGTTCATACAAATGATATTAATTCTTAACATTGTTAACAATTCTATTTCAAAGATATTAATTAAACTAATGACATAACAGCTTTAGCTGTTCTATATAATTAATGTCTCGATTTTTTAATCGACAACTCGTTTTACCATTAACTCAGATCTTGATAGACAGCTTAAGCTGTTTATAGCTTTTTGTCATCAAGTCTGAGACGTTTAATCTTTTAGGCACAAGCCCATGTACCGCTATCCCCTCCATTATGTCTAGTACATTAAATCTTGGGTTTACATTTCTCAATCCGTTATATCCTCCCTGAACATCTGCATTGATAGTATTCAGAACTCTTTCTTTCTTGCATCCAACATATGTAGAAATATCTATTCCTTTCGAACATTTAAACAATCCTCTATGTATTCTCTTTCCCATATACACATTGTGATGTTCAATACTTTCAGAAGCAAGAAAAGAACATTTCGATGTATGATCTTCTCTATGGTCAAAAACTTTGACTCCTACTTCTTCACCTTTGTATAGAGTCTTTTCTATTATCTTACTATGAGGAATCTGGACAAAGTTCTGATTGTTCCTTTTTCCTATATTTACTTTCTGTTTCCAACCAGGATTCTTATTGAATGCTACGGTTCCAGCTTTGATATCTAGCGCTCTTTCTATAAGAAATCTACTGACTTTGTGCTCAGAGTCTAATGCAAAATTATTTCTATTCTCTGTAACTATCTGTAGTTTCTTATTGTTCCCTTCAGTTTTGTTGGTAATATATCTGATGTTTCCTTTCTTATCTTTTTTTATTTGACATCCGATGATCTGTCTATCATATACTTTATTCAGTTCGTACGTTCTCTTATTATACCATTGATTTTCAGCTTTCCATATCTCACTCTTTATAATAATCGGTTGAGATCCAATATTATCCGTTACCGCGATTAGGTTTTCTACTCCTGTATCAATGTTTATAATTATATTTTCATTTAATTGATATGTCTCTTTTGTGTTCTTTAATACCTCCTGATCATAAACTATTTCAATCCAATACCCTGTTCCTTTTGGAACTATTCTGACAATATCGAATTTGTTCCATATAACTCTATTGATGAGATAACTATCTAGATTGTTGGTATTTCCCAATAATATCTTCAATGGTTTACCATCTTTACCTTTCAGACCTTTTCCTTTATTCTTAGGAAAATACATCCATACATTACCTTTTTTTGTCTCTCTGAACTTAATTTGCTTATTGGTAAATATGAGAAGAAATTCTCCATCTTTCTTTTTGTAATTAGGTTCTCTTGGTTTCCCGGTATAATCTTTATCAGGATTTGCCCAATAATCTTTTATTCCTTTCAAATAAGATTTCCAGGCCTTGAAATAAACTCTTTCAATCTGCTGAGCTGTTGCTCCTAATTTATGATAATTATCATAGTCTGGATTGTATACCTTGTTCCCCTTTCCATCATCTATCTTATATCCAGAATAATTTTCATCGTTCAATATTTTATCAAGCTCTTCATAAGAAGGAACATAACCATATTTCTTATAATATGGATATATTATATGATGAATCTGATTCCATAAATTCTTGCTAAGATGACAATTATAGGAAATATCATCGTTGCCAGGATGATGAATTCTTTGAGTCCTGATAACTATAATGGTTTCTGCCACGTCGTCTTCACTTATGATACATGGTCTTGAGAATTCTTCTCGATACATTAGTGGAATTGACATAATTGAGTTGTGTCCGTATTGTTAATTTTGTACCTTATTAATATTTTCTGCTAATATGTGTTAACAAAGTTAACAGTTTTCTTGACTATATAGCTCACTATAACAGAATAACTGTGGCATTAAATGACAGTGTTGGTAATACTTGTTTTGTCATATTCTTTTCATTTTAATTGCCTAGTGTAGAATCTAATTCAGGGCTTATTGTCCAGTTAGCAATTTTGAAAATTATTCTCCTTTAATAGCTTCCAATACTTCTATCGTTTTCATGCATGTAAGTTCTCCATCTTCTAATATGCCTATATGCCGATTTTTTGTATCTAGGCAATAGTTCTTGCTGTTATGTGTACTTTTTTGTTCTGGAGTTCTCAGTTCACTATGACCAACTATCTGATTGAGATCTGGAATTGGTTGGAATTCTTCTCGCCAATCCAACCATGTTATTCCTCCAACTTTTTGTATACCAAATCTGACAAATCCTGCTTCAAACCAACTGTTCATAACATTATTTTTGACATCTTCCAACCCTTCTTCAGTTGCAGGTTTAATAATTCTGTCAATAATTTCTTGAGTACTTAATTGAAGATTGTTATCTAAAATATATTTACCAAAGGTCCTCTTGTGTTTGAGGGCATATTGCCCAATTATGTAAGGATGAACTCCAGCATGTGTCATTAGGAAATCTTGCTCATAATAATAAGGTATTACCATTTCCCAGTCCTTTGCTGTAAGGATATGATTTATTGCGTTTGCTTTTTGTTCTGTATCTCCGCTTGCGAAGACAAACGGGTTGTCTGGAAATCTGTACCACATGTCGTGTGTTCCAATTAGGTGGATTCTATTTGGTTTATGTAGAGATTGTTTAAGCCACGTTGCTGAATTTGCAGCGTCTTGTGGGGTATCGTAAAAATCATCGAAGTAGTCACCCAAAAATACGACATGATCGTATGGTTGAAGAGCTGGAGATAATAGTGCAAGTTCTACAAAGTTAAATCTATTGTGAAGGTCTGGGATAATAATTGTTTTCATATTTGCTTGTCCTTTTTGGTTATATATTTCTTATTTTATCTTTTTTCTTGTTTTTGTTTTTCTACTGTTTCATCTTTTCTATTAATTCTTGTTTTCTTTCCCTTTCGTCGCATTCGTTAGACTCTATGGAAACTATGCGGATTGGTATATTGTATTTCTTTCCTATGTCTTTAATCCCATTTTCTTGTATTGTCATCTCTCTTTTATGAGTTGGCAATTTTTCAAAGTGAGGCGCTATTGATGTCATAAAATTTTTGTATAACACTATTTCCTTGATGTCATCTTTTTCAAATTTTACTGAATTACAACTTCTCCATTCTAATTCACGAAGAAAAATACTTTTGGGATCTGTTTCTCTTATTTTTTCCCAAAGATTGAGTATTTCATTCTTTTTTGTGATCTTTTCTGCATCAAAAACTATTTGTAACTTTCCGCCTGATTTTACACATTTTCCTTCTGTCATGGATACAAAATCAAAAGATCTAGAACCGCATTTAGTCTCCTTTTTCTTAAGTTGTATTGAAGGAATTATTGCCCTTTTCTCAAGTATGCTTTCTACGTCTTTAAAATGATTGGTCCTGTGATACAGATATTTTGGTAGTGCAGATGTCATAATTTTCCTATAAATCCGTTTGGTAATAATTCTTTTAGTATTCTCTCAAAAATTTTGCTATTTTTATTGTGTCATTATAATCTTTGTTAGGACAAATGAAATGAATATGAGACACCAGTTCTCCTTTTTTATATTGTTTTCCAGGAACACTTGCCATTATACTTTCTGGGTGTTGATGTATTTTTTTAACTATGCAACCGATTTCTACAAATTTGTCAGATGCATCTTTCTCAAGTTCTCTTTGTACTATAATTTCTCCGCTCATACGACATATATCTCTACGACATCGGAAGTCAAATGCAGATCCGTGATACATACCCTCTTTTTTGGGCATGTCCAGTAAGATAAAAGCCTCGTCTGTAGATATATGTTTCCCATAAACATTGGGCTTGATGTCTTTATTTTTATACTGTTCATTTATGACGTCAATAATTTTCTCATATTTGCTCTTTTCTATCATAGCTATCACGAGTTCGCATACATGTTATATATTTTGACGCGCGCAAATGTTCCATCTGGCTGATCGCCAATAATTATGAGAGGGATACCTAGTTCTTCTGTTATTACAGGAATGTATTCATTTTTGTCATTATAAAAATATGGTATTTTGACAGGAGACAAATCTTCTTGCCAATATAAGTGGTGAGCAACGACAGCCTCAATATCTTCAGAATCTCTTAAGATCGCATCAACAGCATCACCTTTTTCTGGGTATGACGACATGTCATATAGATCTATTTGGCCATTTGAAAACATTTGTCTTAGTTCTTCTGTTGGTAGTACATCATATACAAATGGCAACTGATGTTCGTACATTTTACCAATCCCAATTATAAGTATCTTCTTCATTTGTTATTACGCTCCATTTGATCAAATATTTATCTTATCTTGCAGACACAGTTTCTATTTGCGATTTCGATATTTTCTCGAACTCTGTCTATAATTTTCAAGTACTCTGTAGGAGATACCAGTGCGTTTTCTTTCAAAGCTCTTGCGCTGTCAACTATTATCAGTACGTCTTCAGCCATTTTTGATAGATCACATTTATCTACCATTGCTTTCATCTTACCAAATCTGAGATCTATCCTATTTAGCGTTGATACTTTATCGTAATTTGTCATAATTATGTATTCTTTCTCTTTTTCAAATTGTTCTGAGTCTTTGATAGACCCCATTTTTTCAAGTTTGTCAGATATGCCTGCATTAGCCCACTTTATTTTGTTAGCATCAATTCCACAGTCATCTTCAATCTTATTAATATCTCTATACATGGTATCGACGTAACTTCTAAACGCCGGTATATTTATAGCAAAATTTCCGGCATTTGTCGCTCTTACATATATTTCTAGTGTTCTTGTATCACCTAAAACTCTGCAACATTGGCTCCACATTTACATATTTTCTGTTTGTCTGTGGTCATATCTTTTCTCCTATTTTGTGTCTTATATAACGGTATGTACACAAACCTTTATGATTTATTATGATTTCTTCATAATAAATTTATATCGTATATTTTTGCCATTGTTTCTAACCTATTTTCTTGTTCTGTAGATTGTGATATTAAATTGGACATGAAATTTTTTATTTTTTGATTAGAAGGTATTATTTCTGCTTTAAGTCTATTGTTGTTCAGTAATGAAATGTTAGTCTCCTATATTTTTCTACTCTTCTTAATTCATCTTCAGTTACATCAAATTCGTCGATTAAAATCTTCTTTTTTACGAAAGGTTCTTTGTCTATCTCTTCTTGGAGCCAATCAGTATCCCCACGTGTTGTTACTCTACATATAGCTATTGGACTATCTCTATCACCAGTTGTGATCATACATTTTCTATTGTATATTCCGTCCTCGTGTCCATCTCTTTTAAGTCTATTGTCAAGACTTATGAGATTTTCCATTGCGTTTACTCTACCATCATAAGGTATTATTGATCTTCTAACAGGAAATGTTAGTATGTGATTAAGTTCTGTCATATTGTTAATCTCCGTATAGCCAATATTTTCAGCTCTTACAGCTTTTGCCATATCTTAGGCTACTTTTCTATGTCTTCTTAATGTTACATCTTTCATATGATTATCACATCAATTTGACGATCTTTTGAAACTATTTTGATCTTTTTGTACAGATACATTCGTCGAATATATATTCAGCACTTATATATCTGCTATTGCTATTGATAAAATTCACTCTCTGGTGGTAATCAATATTATGCATATTTGATCTTATTCTATTTGCCATTGATTCTAGAAATCTTGTATTGTTTACTATACCTTTTATATCACATGTTATAGCTTTATTAAAAAATTTCTCTACCGTCTCACTAAATAATTCTATATCTTTATCAATACTTGCCATAATATATCCTTTAATATTTAAATGATAATTTTATTTCTTGAATCTCTTGGTTTGGTATGCCGATTATTTTCTCCTATCTTTTACATGAACATCCCTTGAACTCGACAGCTATATTCAGGATTTCCATAAGATCCTTGTTCAGATGGATTGGTTTATTATAACGATAACCAGCATATGCGCCTAGAGATTTGTTAGCTACGAATGTCATAGATGGCGCATCTGATCTACACGATTCCACTGAATCTTTTAACGGTCTGAGTCTTTCCATAAATTCTTCTGTATGCACATCTCTTATTGGCGCAGTTACCTTTCCACTACAGTTGCACTTCTTTTCGAATATGTCTGTAGAAGATTTGATGCTGTCGAGCATTTTATGGTAAGTATCTCCATCAATATTATCTTCATGTATTCCAGTATTCAAATGACGCATGACTACTGGAACATAGTATGGTAACATCGTGCTACATGATTCTGCAGATTCTTCTAATCCTCGTATTAATATGTTCAATTTGTCCTTAGCTAAAGTTTTTTGATGTTCAGAGTAAGGAGTAAATCCACTTTTCTGAGCTACACGTTTCTGTTTGCCTAAATGTTTTCTGTATTCCCATTCGGATTTAAAGCCTAGCGTTTTCCAGGCTGGTTTTTCCTTTATGTTATTGGTCATAGTTATCAACTCTTTTCATTTCTTTACGCAACTACATTTGGTGGTAAATATATCCTTTAGTTCTAACGTATTATTGTAAATGTCATTTAGTTTTCCTTGAAGCTCTAAATTTCCAGATTCTCCTGAGCTGGTAAATGCTCTATCAAGATTTACAGATAAATTTGATGTTGTGCTTAGGACTCTTTTATGATCACAATTTTCTACACTATCTTTCATAATTTCGAACAGGTGTCTTTTTCTCCTAATTTGTATCCATTCATAAACTGAATCCATGTTCGTTTCCAGTTACAAACGTCATGTCTGACATACGTTCCATTTCTCTTATTGTACTATCTGGAACTATAAATGAGTTTAATTTGGTTACCATACTTTTGTTTCTTCATTATACTTATTTTACACGATTCAATAATTGTTATTTACAATCAGGAGTATTTCTAACTCTTAGCAATAAATTTTTTAATTTTGATTTATTCTCGTCATGTATGCTTAATAATCCATCAGGATTGGCCCCAAGTTCTTCCAGTTCTTTACGATCATGTTCTATACGTTTTATTCTAAAATCTAATTCGTCTATGTCATCTGAAATGACTTTGTCTATCTTATATTTGTCAGATATGTTAATACATTCGCATTTTCCTATGGTATCAGCCATAATATGCCTCCTTGTCTGTAGTATTTGTTCATTTTGTTCTTGGTATCAGCCATAATATGCCTCCTTATCTGTAGTATTTGTTCATTTTGTTCTTGGTATCTATATCTATATGACACACGTGTCATTCAATGATTTTAGTTTTACAATCGCATTTACTTTTAAATTCATTCTTTAAGTATTTGAATTCTTTTTCGAAATCGTCTATTTTAGGTTGATTAACATTTATTAATAGACCAACGCGTTTTCTTTCACTAATGACTGTCAAATTTTTTGTGATATTGTCTAATATATCCACGGTATTAACATTACACTCAGAAACGTTGTTTCTCAGTTTACTTAGTGATCTTTCTAGATCTTCTTCAAGATTTCTCAGTTCGTTGCCTTTAAAGATCATTTCTTCTACATCTTGTCCAGCACATTTTCTTATTGCTAGCTGACCTTCTCTGTAACATTCTCTTGCCTTTCCATAAGTGCCAAAAGGATATGTAGACTCCTTTTTGATCTTGCCATCTTCATCTATTTTTAGAGTTATTGTACTTGTCATTTCTGATCCTATGGTTAGCATTTCTTGATTTCATCAAACATTTTCTTAAAATCAAGTATAACAGTATAATTTCTATCTGCAGACTTTCTTAAATTGGCAGGTCTTTTTCATCGTTCCTTATTCTGCTTTGTTCATGAAGGGCATCGTTAAAAATTTCATTTAGATTAGCCTTAGTTCTACTATCAATACAATTGCAATTTATTACCGGTTCGTATTCTCCGAGTATGTCAACGATTTTAGTCATGTTTATCTCTCCTTTATGATCTTATCATTTATGAAACTTGTGTGCTAGTGGCAAGTAGGGGTTTTGCTAACTTTATCTAATAGTTCCGAGTAGTCTCCAACAAGGCCTTCAAGATCTCTTCTGACCTCTGTTGGAGACTTTCCAATTACATTTACACCACGACGCGATTCATTTATTATTCTTAGAGCGTCTACAATTGCGCTATTGAGGGCAGTTGTTAGAGTGTTTTTTTCATGTTTGGTTAGACATTCACATTTTTCAAGCTTTGCGTCTTTAGACATTTGTATACCTCTTTTATTTTCTTATTTTTCTAATGTGTAATTTAATCATTTTTCTTTACATATCCATTTTATTTCAAATCAATAATTTCTTTATCATATAGTGATTTTATCCACTTCTTTGGCTTGCCACCGAGGCCTCTCCCCAAAGTTTCATCTATTTTCACAATAGAACATGTAGCAAAATTTGCGGCATACTTTTTTGGTGACCAACACTCTATTTTGTCTGCCTCTAAATCGCTTGTTGTACACGTTGTTCCTTCCGTACGTTTTTCACACTTGTCCATAAAGGAGTTTAGAACATCTATATGGGATGGAGATTGCACAGAAAATCCTTTTTTGATAAATCCTTCTCTTGTTTTTGAAACCATGAATTTCAATTCTTCATCTGATAGTTTTCTACTTAACATTATCTCTAGATGTAATCTTTGTGGATGAGCATGAAAGAAGCCTTGAATTTTTCCAGGACATGTATCTGGTTTTATTTCAGCGTTTAGACAGTGCGTTGTACCTTCACATTTATCTTCTGAAGGAGATAATTTTCCATCCTTATCTAAGCACATGTAGAATCCGTGTTCTCTGTCAGTAGCTTTAGTCTTGCCAATACTTTCTATGAAAGCATTCTTTAATTCTGGAGTGATTTTATCTTTTATCATTGCCTTTTGTATTGATTTGATGACTTTTATTCCTTATATTTCTAATGTTATAATGTTGTTATTATTTTTCTTTGCCTTCTCTTTCAATTATTCGCATTTACACTTTTTGAACATCGTACCAAGTTCAAAAAGTAGATCGTTAACATCATTGTACTCGTTTGTGTCTAATATCTTTGCGGAGTAATGTATGAAGTCCAGATGCCCTTTTGCCAAGCGCATTTCTGAAGGTACATCATTTGAGCATTGATCAACTGATTTTGTTAAGGTATTGACGTATGCTCTCAACATTTCGTTCTCTTCCAGTATTTTTCTAATCTTTTCTCTATGTATTACCATTTTATTATCTCCTAGTTATGTTTATCTATCATAATGTTGAAATGATGTATGGCATTACATTAATTATGTTGACCATTGACTTTGTTCTTCAGCATCTTCTAATAAACTTTTTAAAAGAGCGTCTTTATCAATTTTGTTAAGCTTAAGATGCTGTGCGTATTCATGAATTGTTATTATATTCAACTCTTTAGCCATATTTTCCATCCTTATCTAAGCACATGTAGAATCCGTGTTCTCTGTCAGTAGCTTTAGTCTTGTCAATACTTTCTATGAAAGCATTCTTTAATTCTGGAGTGATTTTATCTTTTATCATTGCCTTTTGTATTGATTTGATGACCTTTATTCCTTATATTTCTAATGTTCTAATGTTCCTAATAAGGTTATCTTGACATTTTCCAGATTCCAAACACATCCTGACGCAACATCCCAACCATAGTACCATAAAAATTTGTCATCAAAACGAACCTGATATAAATAAGGGTTTATTTCTATTCCATCATATTTGAATTCTATTCTTGACCAATCTATGGAAAATATTTTCCCTGGAATTATTTGCTTACTAGATCCATATTCATTTGTAAATTTTGCAATTTCTGAATAATCTTTAATTTGTAATATGTTAGAACCAACTATGTCTACTTCATATAAGTAATTCCCTTTACGTTCAGGACCTGCCATTTCCGTGTAGTCAATCCATTTATCTCCAAATCCATACCAGAAGCCGTCTGGTTTATCGCCAGACATTTGATTATAATATCTTTTTTCCAGTTTATGTATGGGATCTTTGGACATATGGATACGCATGTCTGGAGAGATTTTAAGTCTGATATCTAGTTCTGTCAATTCATCATCAGATAATGTATTTAACTCATTGAGTATGTCCATATAGGTATTTCCTTTTATTATATTTCTTTTAGTCGCAATTTTTGTTGATAGTATATCTTCCTCTATTTTGCCATCTGGTATATTTTTTAATATCTAAACATCCTATTATGTTTTCTGGAGGTATAACTCCTTTTACTTTTACTGGACAAATTTCAGATAGCCTTTGTTCTGCTATAGGTAATTGTGAACTAACTGCTCCCTAAAGGGAGCAGCTTCCATCTTGCTGGCTTACAGAATTCTTCATCCTGATCATCCCAGCTTTTAGCATGTCATCTCTGCATCGAGTCGCAATTACATTACTAGCATTTATATCGGCATCTTTCTTTATCTCACAAGAATGACAAAGAATATATGAAAACCCTTCTTCATACTTTCTTGTAGTCAACTTGCTGCCACATTCACAACATTCTCTTGAGGTACCGTATTCATCTATTAACTTAGTACGATATCCCATCTCAGCTCTCTTAAAAGAAATCATCTTTCTCTGTCTACCATATGTCCATTTACCTATTCTCTTTCTAAGAGTAGGCATCTGATTTCCTCTAAACATTCCCTGTCTGAACTTAGTATTTCCTATCGCTAAATAAGAACCTTTAGTAAATTCTACTACCTTTTTAGCCAGACACCAATCATGGTATGTAGAGACATTTTCTCTCTTTCCTCTCAACGATCTGAGTTTTTTAGCAATTTTAGCCGCTTTTTTAGCAGCTTTAGAGGCTTTTTCCCATTTTTCAGCTTTCTGAAGAGATGTTGCTTTTTCCCATTTTTCAGC
>Ga0187854_10002311_pt1 | contig 16522 bp, 9 predicted proteins | sample June2016WEW_6_15_FD_132445 | JGI IMG/M metagenome (GOLD analysis project Ga0187854, IMG submission 132445) | Peatland microbial communities from SPRUCE experiment site at the Marcell Experimental Forest, Minnesota, USA - June2016WEW_6_150 | ecosystem: Environmental > Terrestrial > Soil >...
CCGTCGGCGTCGAGGATGTAGCGAACGAACTTGAGTGCGTGCTCGCGCTCCTCCTCGGCCTGGGTGAAGAAGTGCTTCGAGAGCACCGGAAGGCCGACACCCTCGAAGTAGGAGGCGATCTCAACGTATTGCAGTGACGCCCCGAACTCGTGTCCGATCTGGGCATTCATCAGGTCGTTCATCTTCTTGCTGATCAGCATGCGGTCCTCCCCGGACCTACGGGCAGCGCCAAGGTAATTCAGATAGCGACACTAGGATATGGGACTGGAAGGTCCAGCGCCAGCGTGGCCGCGACCTTCCTGGCCTGCGGACGAGCTATCAGCGTTGCCGACCAGCTCTCAGCTCGCTCCGGGGAGGGCGTTGCGCGGCTTGATCTGGGCGAGCAGGCGCTCGGCGAAGTCGAGGCGGTTCTGAATGTCGTCGAGCTCGGCGGGGCGGCTCGGGTGCTCGAGGTCGGTCCGGAGCCGTTCCATCTCGCCGCGCAGCAGCTCGACCTCTTCGCGCAAGTCGCGCAGGGTGCGCTCCGAGCCGCCCCCGGCGAACCGCCTCGCCCCGGCGATCGCGAACGCGACGATCGAGATGCCGCCCGTGAACGACGCCATCATGATGAGGAAGTTCCAGACGCCCATCTGACCTCCCGCGCTCGTCGAGCTGCTCCAACCACTACCTGAAGGGCCCGGCCGGAGGTTTCGCAGCCGGGGTGTGGCGCCGCGCTCTGGCCGCGGCTATGCTGCAAACATCTCCCCGTCAGAGGGCGAAATGAAGACCGCCGCGCAGCTCGGCCTGGCCACGGCCATCCTCGTCGCCGCCCAGTGCTCGGCCCAACGTCTCCCCCAGGACGCGCCGCCGGCCGGCCCGCGCCCCGCGAGCACGCACGACTGGACCCGGTTCGGCTGGGACGCGGGACGCTCCTCGGCGCCCAGCGCACCGATGGGGATCACCGCCGCCAACGTGGACTCGCTCGTCCGGATGCAGGTCCCCTTGGGCGGCACGGTGGACGCCTCCGCGATCTACCTCCACGGTGTCACGGTGAAGGGCGTCACGCGCGACGTCTTCATCCTCACCACGACGTACGGCAAGACGCTGGCGATCGAGCCCGACAGCGGGAAGGTGCTGTGGGAATTCACGCCCCCCGGCTACGCCGGCCTCGCGGGCACCTACCGGATCACGACGGCGACGCCGGTCGCCGACCCGGACCGGCAGTTCATCTACGCCGCGGCGCCGGATGGGATGATCCGCAGGCTCGCCGTCGCAGACGGCAGCGTGGCGTGGAGCACGCCGATCACGAAGCTCCCCGCGCGCGAGAAGATCGCCTCGCCCCTCAACTACTGGCATGCTCGCGTGATCGCGACGACGGGCGGCTACGTCGGCGACGCGCCGCCCTACCAGGGCCACGTCACCGTGCTCGACGCGGCGAGCGGCCGGCTCCTCCACGTCTGGAATGCGCTGTGCAGCGACACCGCGGGGCTGCTCATGCCCGCCAACTGCACGCAGAGCGACGCGGCGATCTGGGGCCGCGCCGGCGCGGTGGTGGACACGACGACCGGGGACCTCTTCGTCGCGACCGGGAATGCCCCCTGGGACGGGGTGACGAACTGGGGCGACGCGACGCTCGCCCTGGATTCCCTCGCGACGACGCTCCTCGGCAACTACACGCCGACCAACACCGCCCAGCTCAACGCGACCGATGCGGATCTCGGCTCGACTTCACCCGTGCTGCTGGGCGCGGGACTCATCGCGCAGGGCGGCAAGGACGGGCTCATCCGGCTGCTGGCGTGGTCCGGCTACCAGGGCTCCGCGGCGCACCAGGGCGGCGAGACGCAGACGGTCTCGACGCCGTCGGGCACGGACCTCTTCACCGCGCCGGCGGTCTGGCGCAACGGCACCACGACCTGGCTCTTCGCCGCCGACAACGGCGGCACGGCGGCGTGGACGCTGACCGGCGGGCGGCTGGTGCAGGCGTGGAAGAACTCCGTCGGCGGCACTTCGCCCGTCGTCGCCGACGGGCTCCTGTTCGTCTACGCGCCGAGCGGGGGGCTCTACGTCTACGACGCCCCGTCGGGGAAGCAGCTCGCCGATCTGCCGACGGGCAGCGGGCACTGGAACAGCCCGATCGTGGTGGACGGGATGATCGCCCTGCCGGAGGGGAACGCGAACCGGCACCGCACCAGCGGCGTGCTCGACATCTGGCGGGTCAGGTAGGCTTCCGCCCCCAGTCTTGACGTCGGCAGCGATCTTCATAATCTTGACCCAGCGACGAGGGTTTCGACCTCGGCGGTGATCCGGTTGCGGGGGACTGCGACCCCGCAAATGCGCCCTGGCGCACCGCGATGCACGCAAGAGCCGTCGAGACCACGTCGCCTTCTCACACAACCCGGAAGCCCGGTGCGGCGGCGCCACGTGTCGTCAGCGCGACGATTGCTGCGTCCGGGCCACAGGAGGGCTCATGAAGCCTCGCTACGGTCTGGCGCTCGGTCTCTTGCTCACCGCGCTCTCCGCCGTCCCGGCGGTCGCGCAGCAGCCCACCCCCGTGACCGGGCAGGTCTCCGACTCCGCCACGCTCACTCCCCTCGCCGACGTGCAGGTCAGCGTCCCGGGGACGCGCCTGCGCGCCATCACCGACGCGAGCGGCCACTACCGTCTGATGGTGCCGCCGGGGCGGGACAACCTCCGGTTCGCCCGCATCGGCTACCGGCCCGTGGTGGTCGCGGTGGCCCCGATCGTCGACCTCAGGATGGCGGCCCAGGCGATCGAGCTGCAGGAGATCGTCACCACGGCGCTGGGGATCGAGAAGCCCGTGGGCTCGATCGGCCAGTCGATCCAAGAGATCCAGGGCGACCAGATCTCGGACGTGCCCACGACCAACGCCCTCTCCGATCTGGAGAGCCAGATCTCCGGACTCCAGGTGACGAGCTCGAGCAGCCCCTTCGGCGCCTCGCGCATGGTCATCCGCGGCGCGACCTCGATCCTCGGCGAGAACCAGCCGCTGATCGTGGTGGACGGGGTACCGATCGACAACTCCGCGGCCTCGGTCAATGGCTACAGCAACGGGGGCTCGATGGCCGGCTATGACGTCGGCAACGCGGCCGCCGACATCAACGCCAACGACATCGCGTCCTACACGGTCCTCAAGGGCCCGAACGCGGCGGCGCTGTACGGCTCGCGCGCGGCCAACGGCGCCATCGTCATCACCACCAAGAACGGCCGCGGCGCCCCCGAGGGCACCTTCGGGGTCTCGGCGTCGTTCAGCTCGACCTACGAGACGCCGCTGCGCCTGCCGGACTACCAGAACCAGTACGGCCAGGGCTTTTATGGCGAGTTCAAGTTCGTGGACGGGAACGGCGGCGGCGTCAACGACGAAGCCGACGAGAGCTGGGGGCCGAAGCTGGACGGCCGCACCACGGGGTGCGTCATGGTCCCCGGCACGCCCTTCGGCACCACGAACTACGACAAGACCCAGCCGTGCGAGCAGTTCTTCGGCGCGGGCCCGTGGGTGGCGCACCCGAACAACGTCCGGGATTTCTGGAACACCGGGAACACCATCCAGTCGAACATCGCCATCTCGCGCGCCACGGAGAACACCAACGTACGGCTCTCCCTGGGCCGCACCAACATGTCGGGCATGTACCCCAGCAACACGAACACGCGCACCGCCCTCACACTGACCGGCGGGGCGCAGCTGTCGGACCGGTGGAGCGCCGAGGCGTCCATCAACTACACCAACGACGGCATGCAGGACTGGCCGGCGCAGCAGTACGAAGAGACCGACCCGATGCAGGGCTTCATCTGGTTCGGGCGCCAGGTGGATACGCGGATCCTGCAGCAGAACCTGTATCGCAACCCCAACGACCCGCTCACGCAGCAGATCCTGGCGGGGAACCCGAGCCTCAATACCGCCGCGCCGATCCCCTACAGCTGGAACTACAGCTACCACGCCAACGTGTACTGGATGGCGCAGGTCAAGCAGAACACCTTCGCCCGGGACCGGGGGATCGGGCACGTCAGCGCCACCTTCAAGCCCTGGGACTGGCTCAGCATCACCGGGCGCACCGCGCGTGACTGGTATCAGAACCATTTCCGGGTGAACTACCCGGTCAACGACATCTCGCCCGATCCGCTGGGCGGCTTCGAAGACGTCGGGGAGACCCACAGCGAGACCAATACGGACTTCCTCGTCACGGCGTCGGACCGGCCCATCTTCAGGGGCCTCACGCTCACGGCGAGCGCGGGCGGGAATGCGCGGGTCACGGACTTCAACAGCAACACCGGGACCGTCACCCAGCTCGTGATCCCCGGCGTCTACACGCTGCAGAACTCCGCCGGCCAGCCGACCGTGTCCCTCTACGAGACCCACAAGAAGGTCAACTCGCTGTACGGCACGGCCACGCTCGACTGGCGGCACTGGTTCACCGTGGACGTCACCGGCCGCAACGACTGGTCGTCCGTGCTGCCGGCGAACGGGAACTCCTTCTTCTACCCCTCGGCCAGCGCCGCGCTGCTGTTCACCGAGGCCCTCGGGCTGAAGAGCGACGTGCTGAGCTACGGCAAGGTGCGCGCGAGCTGGACCCGGGTGGGCAACGACACCGATCCGTATCGGCTCGCCGCCGTGTACGGCTCCGGGACGCCGTGGGCCGGCCAGCCGACGTTCGCCGCGGCGGACGAGCTGCTGAACGCCTCGCTCAAGCCCGAGCAGACGACCGGCCAGGAGGCCGGCGTGGACCTGGGATTCTGGAACGACCGCCTCACGTTCAACGCGACGGTGTACCAGAAGTCCACGAGCAACCAGATCCTCCCGGTGTCCACCTCGCAGACGTCGGGCTACACCCAGGCCGTCGTGAACTCGGGCGACCTGCGGAACCGCGGGCTCGAGCTGCAGCTCAACACGATCCCGATCAAGACGCGCGACTTCAGCTGGACGCTCGTGGCCAACTGGTCGAAGAACACCAACAAGGTCGTATCGCTCTATGGCGGCGTGCAGCGCATCGTGGTCGGCAACTACTGGGAAGTGAACGTCACTGCCGACGTCGGGCAGCCGTACGGCAACCTCGTCGGCACGAAGTGGCAGAGAGACGCGGCGGGGCACGTCGTCGTGGATTCCGCCAGCGGCCTGCCGATCGGCGACGCGACGCAGCAGGTGCTCGGCAACTACAACCCCGACTGGATCGGCGGCCTCACCAACACGTTCACCTACAAGAACTTCAGCCTGAGCTTCACGATCGGCGGCCAGGTGGGCGGCCAGATCTACTCGGTGACGAAGTGGTTCGGCGACTACTCGGGCGTGCTCGCGGCCACGGTGTACGGACGCGAGCAGGACTGGAACAGCCCCGGCATCGTCGTGCCGAACGCGGTCTACCAGAACGGCAAGCCCGACACGACGCACGTGCTGGCCCAGGACTACTGGCACAACACGTTCTACGCGAACGAGAACGGGATGGTGGATGCGTCCTATATGAAGCTGCGTGAGCTCCGCCTGGCGTACGATGTTCCCCCGCGGTACGCGCACATGATCGGCTTCGGGGGCGCGACCATCGCCCTGGTCGGCCACAACCTGGCGATCTGGACGCATCAGAAGACGCTCGACCCCGAGACCGAATTCGACACGGGCAACGTCCAGGGCGTCGAACAAGGGCAGCTGCCGACGGCGAAGAGCGTCGGCTTCACCATCACTCTCCGGCCGTGACCACTCTGCGAGCGAGGAGCGCGACAATGAACAAGCGGACGCTGAGCCTCATCGCCGCCGCCCTGTTCGTGGGCGCCACGGCGTGCAACAAGGACCTGACCAACATCAACACCAACCCCAACGGGCCGGTGAGCGTGCCGCCCCCGTCCACGCTGTCGCAGGTGATCCAGTCCACGGTGGCGGGGTTCGACGGGCCGAACAACAACGTGGACATCCGCGGCGGGGGCCTGTGGGTGCAGTACTACGCGGAGCTGCAGTACCGGGACGAGGACAAGTACATCATCCGCCCCGGCACGGACGGCGGGTGGGGCTTCTACAGCGGCGCGCTCGAGGACTGCCAGCGCATGATCGTCCAGGGCGACGCCAGCAAGACTCCGAACTGGTCGGCGGTGGGCCGGATCATGAAGTCGTACATCTTCAGCCAGCTGACCGACGCGATGGGGGACCTCCCCTATTCCGAGGCGCTGAAGGGCGACACCAACCTGACGCCGGCGTACGACACCCAGCAGCAGATCTACACCGGCCTGTTCGCTGACCTCGCGACGGCGAACTCGGAGATCGCCCCCGCGGACATCGGCTTCTCGACGGGCGACCTGATGTACAACGGCGACATGACCGAATGGAAGAAGTTCGCCAATTCGCTGCGCCTGAGGCTCGCCCTGCACCTCACGAGCGTGGACGCGGCGACGGGGAAGGCCATGGCCCAGGCCGCTCTGGCCGCGGGCGTGTTCACGGACAACTCCGACAACGCGCAGCTCATGTACCTCGGGACGTCCCCGAACCAGAACCCGGTCTACACCAACGTGCACCTGGATGTCCGGGACGATTACGGCCTGAGCAAGACGCTGGTGGACTCGATGCTGTCGTGGAACGATCCACGGCTGCCCTTCTACGCGCAGCTCAACAAGGATGCCGTGCCCAAGTACGAAGGGCTGCCGAACGGCCTGAACGACGGCGCCGGCCCGCCCATCAGCTCGATCTCGCGGATCGGCGCGATGTGGCGCGAGACGCCCGCGGCGCCGCTCGAGCTGTTGACCTATTCCGAGGTGCTGTTCCTCGAGGCCGAGGCCGCGCAGCGCGGCTGGATCACCGGCACGCCGGCGACGCTCTACAACGCCGCCATCACGGCGTCCATGCAGGAGTACGGGATCAGCGACTCCGCGATCGCCGTCTACCTCGCCGATCCGCGGGTGGTCTACAACGCCGGGACGGCTCTGACGCAGATCGCGTATCAGAAGTGGGCGTCGCTGTTCCTGCAGGGGCTGGAGGCGTGGACCGAGGTGCGCCGCACCGGTGTGCCGACGTTCGTGCCGGGGCCCAACGCGACGCTCACGAAGATTCCCGAGCGGCTGCCGTACAACGACCAGGAGGAGGTCCTGAACCAGACCAACGTGGACGCGGCGGTCGCGCGGCAGGGGTTCTCGAGCTATCTCGACCTGACGAAGCCGCTCTGGTTCACGGGCCGGCACTAGCCGCCGGCTGCATACCGTGCCAAGCGAGAGGGGCCGCCGGCGTCAGCCGGCGGCCCCTCGTGCGTGGCGGCGGCGGCGCGCTCAGGCGCTGTCCGCGCGGGCGACGAAGATCAGGATCAGGCCGTGCGGGCTCGCGGGGTACCCCGGGCGTGTGGTGACGCCGAAGGGGTACACCTCGACGCGGCTCGTCTCGACCGCCTGCATGGTGACGAGGGGACAGGTGTCGGGCGTGTGCGTCCCGTCCACGTACACGTCCGGATCCGAGCTGCCCGTGATGCTGTCCCTGCCGCGGAGCTGCAGGTGCGGGCAGTCGTCCGGCGGCGGCGACCACCCCGTGACCTGCGCCTGCGGCATGACCTGCCGGATCGCGTCCAGCACGGTGCGGCCGGGATCGATGCTCAGGGCCTGCCGCGTGAGGATCACGGCGCCGGCGGTGGAGGTCCGGGTCGGCACGGCGCCGGGCTCGGTGGAGCGGTCGAACGGCCGTGACGTGGCGCAACCTGCGACGAGCACGGCGGGCACGGCGATCGCGAGTAAGCGACGCATGACGGCCTCCCCTACGCGCCCACCTCCGGCGCGCGTTCGAAGTCGAGCGCGATGACGGAGCAGACCGGATCCGGCATCGGGCCCAGGAAAGCGAGGGAAATGGGGCCCGGCCCGCTGGCCACCACGGCCGGATGCCGCCCGGGATCGGCCAGCAGGGTCGCCGACCGGGGCATCGTCCTCAATCCGGGCAGCGAGAGCGTGTCGGGCGACCAGTCGGTCACGAACACGTAGAGCCGGTTCCCCCTGGTCGTCGAGCGGAACGGGGCGCCGGAGAAGAGGGACGCCGTCGTTCCGTAGATCGCCTCGCCGTTGACCCGCATCCAGCGCCCGATGGCCGCCAGCCGCTCCACACTTTCGTCGGGGAAGGTCCCGTCCGCCCTGGGCCCGATGTTGAGCAGCAGGTTCCCGCCCTTGGACGCCGTCTCGACCAGCAGGCCGATCAGCTGCGGCACCGACTTGAAGTTATGGTCGTGCGAGTTGTAGCCCCAGTTGTCGTTCATCGTGATGCACGACTCCCAGTCCACGCCCGGCCACCCCGTCGCGGGCACTTCCTGCTCCGGCGTCCGGAAGTCGCCCAGCGGATCGGTGATCGGCGTCTGCGACCACCCCTCGCACCGGTTGTTCACGATCACCGAGGGCTGCAGCGCCAGGCACCTGGCGTACAGCGCCCGCCCCAGCTCGTGCGTCCAGGTCTGCTCCCACTGCCCGTCGAACCACATCACGCCGATGTCGCCGTAGTTCCGGAGCAGCTGCTCCACGCACCCGTGCAGGTACTGCACGAAGCGGCTGTAGCGCGCGCCATCCACCGCCCGCGTGGCCGCCTCCCAGTCGCGCCGCGGCAGATAGTCGGGATGGTGCCAGTCCATGATCGAGTGGTACCAGCACTGCCTGAGTCCCGCGCGCCGGCACGCGTCCGCCATCAGTTTCATGATGTCGTGCTTGTAGGGCGTCGAGCGGATGCAGAACGACGTGAGCCGGTTGTCGAAGAGGCAGAAGCCGTCGTGATGCTTCGACGTGATCGTCACGTACTTCATCCCGGCGTCCTTCGCCATCCCCACCCAGTGGTCGGCGTCGAACAGGGTCGGGTTGAACCGTCCCACCAGCTTATGGTACTCGGCCAGGGGGATGTGCGCCGTGTTCCGGATCCACTCGGCGTGGTCGGTCCGGCCCATCCACTCGCCCGCGAGGATCGAGTAGAGCCCCCAGTGGATGAACATCCCGAACCGCGCCTCGCGCCACCACGCCATCCGCGGATCGTCGAGCGCCCCGCCCCCGCCGGGAAGGACCGAAGTGGCCCAGAGGCCGCTCCCGGCCGGAGCGCCGAACGGGAGGGGAGCGAACGCCATCGCGCCGAGGCCCGCGGCCCCGGCCTGGAGAAAGGTGCGCCGTTTCATGTGGGCGATTAGACCACCTTTCGCGCCGGGCCGCAAGGCGACGCCGTGTCCGCGCGGTTGGTCACCGTCCCCCCGGGGGGACTCGACGTGACCCCTAACCCCTAGCCCCTACCCCCTGCCTTCAAGCAAACCATCCCGTTGAATCCGGTGTCCAACTACTAGCGTAGTAAGAGACCGAGGCGGCACCACCGACACCTCCACCGGGTCTGACCATGCTCCCCGTGCTGGCGCTCGCGGCCCTGCTCCAGGGCCCCCAGATGGCGATGGCGACGCACCCGACGCCGAACCACCCCCACGATGCCACGGCCAACCTGGCGCGGGCGGTCCGGGCGGCGCTCCCGCCGGTCATCGACGGGAAGGACGACGACGCGGTGTGGGCGACGGCCACGCCGATCACCGCCTTCCGCGAGTGGCGGCCGACCGAGGACGCCGAGCCGCGGTTCAAGACCGAGGCGAAGATCGCGTACGACGCGTCGTACCTGTACGTGTTCGTGCGCGCCTTCGACCCGCACCCCGACAGCATCGTCAAGATCCTGGCGCGCCGCGACACCTGGACCGCCTCCGACATGATCTGGGTCATGGTGGACTCCTACCACGACCACCGCTCCGGCTACGAATTCGGCGTCAACGCCGCCGGCGTGAAGATCGACCAGGCCATCTACGACGACGGGAACGAGGACGGGGCGTGGGACGCGGTGTGGGACGTCTCGACCCGCATCGACTCCCTTGGCTGGACGGCCGAATACCGGATCCCGCTGTCCCAGATGCGCTACAGCGCCGACAGCGAGCACACCTTCGGCATCACGATCCTGCGCGACCTCTACCGTTACAGCGAGCGGTACAGCTGGCCGCTGATCCGGCAATCGAAGAACGGCTTCGTCTCCCAGTTCGGGCACGTGGCCGGCCTCGACGGCCTGGAGGCGCCGCGCCGGCTCGAGGCCGCACCCTACCTGGTGACGAAGAACGCCTCCGAGATCCGGAACAACGCGTTCACGCGGGGCTCCGACGTCACGCTCGGCGGCGACCTCAAGTACCGGGTCGCGTCGAACCTCACGCTCGATGCGACGTTCGACCCGGACTTCGGCCAGGTGGAGGCGGACCCCGCCGTCCTCAACCTGACGGCGTACGAGAGCTTCTTCGACGAGCGGCGGCCGTTCTTCGTGGCGGGCCGCGGGCTGTTCCAGTTCCAGGTGGACTGCAGCCAGGTCAACTGCAACAACGAGCAGCTGTTCTACAGCCGGCGCATCGGGCGCACGCCGGAGCTGGCGGGCACCTACGGCGACACGACGCCGCAGCAGCCGACGACGATCCTGGGCGCGGCGAAGCTGACCGGGCGGCTGGCGAACGGCCTGACGCTGGGCTTCATGGACGCCGTCACCCAGCAGGCGACGCTGCGGGGCGACACGACGATCGAGCCGGCCACGAACTTCTCCGCGCTGCGCCTCCGGCAGGACCTGCGCCAGGGCAAGAGCAACATCGGGCTGATGTTCACCGGCGTGAACCGGAGCAACGACGCCTTCTCGTCGCCGTATCTGCACCAGAGCGCATATGCGGGCGCAGCAGACTTCATGCACCGGTTCTGGAACGACAACTTCCAGATCTCGGGGTCGGTGGACATGAGCCGCATCGCGGGCAGCCGGCAGTCCATCGCGGCCACGCAGGAAGACGCCGTGCACTACTACCAGCGGCCCGACGGCGCCCTGTCCCTCGACACCACGCGCACCTCGCTCTCCGGCGACGCCGAGGAGCTGCACTTCGCCAAGTACGGCGGCCAGCACCTGCTGTTCGAGTCGGCGTACATGCGCCGCTCCGCCGGCTTCGAGATCAACGACGCCGGCTACCTGCAGCGCGCCGACCAGCAGACCTGGGCGACCTGGGCCGGGTACTTCGACCGGCACCAGCGCACGCTCTACAACTCGTTCCAGTGGAACATGAACTGGTGGCAGTACTGGACGACGAACGGCCTCCCGCTGGAGGCGGCGTACAACACGAACCTGCACGTCCAGTTCCGGAACGCCTGGTGGATCCACGCGGGCGGCACGTACGGGCAGCTGGGCTCGACCTTCTGCGACCGGTGCGCGCGCGGCGGGCCGGCGGTGCGGCAGGACGCGTACATCGCGCCGTGGTTCGGTATCCAGGGCGACGACCGCCACCCGCTGGTGCCGTACCTGTGGGTGAACTACTGGCGCGGCGACGGCGGGCGCTCGCACTCGATCAACCTGAGCCCCGAGCTGGACTTCCGGATGTCGAGCCGGTTCTCCTCGGTCCTGTCGCTCAACTGGACCAGGAACCGCTCCGACGCGCAGTGGTACGGCAACTACACGGATACCACCGGGGCGTGGCACTACACCTTCGCGCACCTGGACCAGACGACGGTGGGGGTCGTGGTGCGGCTCAACTACACGATCTCGCCGAACATGTCGTTCCAGGTCTACGCGCAGCCGTTCGACTCGAAGGGAACGTATACCAACGTCCGCGAGCTGAGCGCGACGCCCCGGGCGGACGCCTACGACCAGCGCTTCGCCGCCTACGGCGACACGGCGGTCACGAGCCACCCGGGCGGCTTCAACTACAAGCAGTTCGCCTCGAACGTGGTGTTCCGGTGGGAGTACAAGCCCGGCTCGACGCTGTTCCTGGTCTGGAACCAGGGGCGCCAGGGCGTGGTCGGCCAGGAGGGGAACGGCGACTTCCAGACCGACATGCGCGACCTGTTCGCGCTGCACCCGATGAACACGTTCCTCGTGAAAGTCAGTTACTGGCTCAACTACTGAGGGAACAGTCATCAGTTCGCAGTAGTGTCAAGACGCGGCAGACGCGTAGTCGTACCAAGTGACAAGGGGGCAGCCTGGCGCCAGGCTGTCCCCTTGCTGCTGCATACCACTGCCGCGTCTGCGCGTCTGCACACTACTGGACACTTCCCACCCCGGTCCTACATTGGGGTCCCATGAGACACGCGATCTTCGCCCTACTACTTATCGCCCTGCCTTCGAGTTTGGTGGCGCAGGAGCCCTTCGACTACCGCGCGCACTACACGAAGCTCGAGATCATGATCCCGATGCGGGACGGGGTGCGCCTGTATACGCGCATCTTCGTCCCGAAGGACACGACGCAGCCGCACCCGTTCGTGATGGTGCGGACGCCGTACGCCAACTTCCCGTACGGGCCGGACTCGTTCCCCGCGCGGCTCGATCCGATCACGACCAAGTACGCCCGCGAGAACTTCATCCTGGTCGGCCAGGACGTGCGCGGCTGCTGGATGAGCGAAGGCGAGTTCGTGGACGTGCGCCCGGTGATCGAGCACAAGACGTCGAACCGGGACGTGGACGAGCCCTCGGACACGTACGACACGATCGACTGGCTGATCAAGAACGTCCCGCACAACAACGGGCGCGTCGGCGTGCGCGGCACGTCGTACCCCGGCTTCTACGCCGAGATGGCGGCGCTGTCGGGGCACCCGGCGCTGAAGGTGGCCTCGCCGCAGGCGCCGGTGACGGAGTGGATGGGGGGCGACGACTTCTTCCACCACGGCGCGCTGCTGCTGGCGCACTCGTTCTTCTTCAACTTCTTCGGGCGGCCGCGGCCCCACCCGACGAGCGGGCGCCAGAACTTCGCCGGGCCGACGACGCCGGACGGGTACGCCTACGCCCTCAGCTTGGGGGCGCTGCCCAACATCAACCGGATGCTCTATCACGACAGCGTCGCGTTCTGGGATTCGATCGTGGCGCACCCGATGTGGGACGCGTTCTGGGCGGCGCGGAGCGGCCGGCCGCACCTGCACGACGTCAAGCCCGCGGTGCTCTGGGTCGGCGGCTGGTTCGACACGGAGAACCTGTGGGGCGCGCTGCACGCCTACGCCGCGGTCGAGGCGCAGAGCCCCGGCGCCGAGAACCGGCTGGTGATGGGGCCGTGGTACCACGGGCAGTGGAACACGCCGGTCGGCGACTCGCTCGGCCCGATCGGCTGGGGGATGGCGACGACGACGTTCTACGCGGACAGCATCGAGATCCCGTTCTTCAACTACTACCTGCTCGACAACCAGCCGGCGCCGCGCCGGTTCGGTGCAGCGGTGTTCGAAACAGGGCGCGATGCTTGGCACTTCGTGGACAAGTGGCCGCCGCCGGACGCGGTGCCGACGAGCGTCTACCTGGCGGACAGCGGCCGGCTCTCGATGACGCCGCCGGCGGCGCGGGCCGGAGGCAGCGCGTTCGACGAATACGTGTCGGATCCCGCCAAGCCGGTGCCCTACACGGACGAGATCACGCAGTGGTACGACCCGGCGTTCATGCTGGGGGACCAGCGGTTCGCCGCGCGCCGGCCCGACGTGCTGGTCTACCAGACGGCGCCGCTCGACTCCGGCCTCACGGTGGCGGGGCCGATCGACGTGGACCTCCAGGTCTCGACGACGGGGACCGACCAGGACTTCATCGTGAAGGTCGTGGACGTCTTCCCCGACAACTCCGGGGGCGGCGCGCAGTTCGCGTATGGGCGCCCCGGCCGCGCCGCGCAACTCGGCGGGTACGAGATGCTGATCCGCGGCGACGTGGTGCGCGGGAAGTACCGCGACGACGCGGAGCATCCGTCGCACCCGGTGCCCTTCCGCCCGGGCGTGCCGGCCGAGGTGCGGTTCCGGATGAACGACGTGTATCACACCTTCCGCGCGGGGCATCGGCTGATGGTGCAGGTGCAGAGCACCTGGTTCCCGATGATCGACCGGAATCCGGGGGTGTTCGAGAACATCTTCCTGGCGAAGGACGGCGATTTCCGGGCTACGACGCAGCGGGTCTACCGTTCGGCGGGCCTCGCGTCGCGCGTCGTCCTGCCGGTGCTGCGGAACTAGAAGAGCTTCGCGATCTCCGCCTTCACGACCTTCCCCATCGCGTTGCGCGGGAGGGCGGGGAGGCACTGCAGGTCCTTCGGGATCTTGTGGGGCGCGAGACGGTCCTTCGCCCAGGCGCGCAGCTCCTCGAGGCCGAGGAGCCGGCCGGGCAGCAGCTCCGCGACCGCGCAGATCTTCTCGCCCCAGTCGCCGTGCGCCACCCCCACCACCGCGCAGTCGGCGATGGCCGGATGCGTCCGCAGGACGTCCTCGATCTCCAGCGCCGAGATCTTGTAGCCGCCCGACTTGATGATGTCGGACGAGGTCCGTCCGAGGATCCGGTAGCGGCCGTCCTCGAGCACCGCGGTGTCGCCGGTCCGGAACCAGCCGTCGCGGAACGCGGCGCGGGTCGCCTCCGGCTTGCCCCAATACTCGAGGAACACGCCCGGCCCCCGGACCTCGAGCTCCCCCAGCTCGCCCACCTGCGCGGGAGCGCCGCCGTCGGCCACGAGCCGCACCTCGACGCCGGGGAGCGGCCCCCCGACGCTGCCCGGCCGCCGCTCCCCGTGGAGCGGGTTGGAGAGCGCCATCCCGAACTCCGTCATGCCGTAGCGCTCGAGGAGCGCGTGCCCGGTGATCTCGCGCCACCGCGCGAAGGTCGGAGCCGGGAGCGCGGACGAGCCGGAGACCATCAGACGGATCTTCCGGCACCCGTCGCCCATCGCCTGCCGCCGCTCGGTGCTCGCCGCGTCCCACGCCGCGATGAGCCGGCCGTAGATCGTGGGCACGGCCATGAAGAGGGTGACGCGTCCCGTGGCGACGATCTCCCAGGTGCGCTCCGCGTCGAACTGGGGAAGGATCTCGCACACGCCCCCCGACCAGAGCGCCGAGGCGACGACGTTGACGATCCCGTGCACGTGGCTCAAGGGCAGGACGAGGAGGACGCGGTCGTCCGCGCTCCACTCCCACGCCTCGACCAGCGAGGCGATCTGGGCGCGGAGATTGGCGTGGGTGATGACCACGCCCTTCGGCCGGCCGGTGGTGCCGCTGGTGTACACGATCATCGCCCGGCGCGACTCGCCGACGTCGGGGAGCGGCGTGCCGGGGACGTTCATCAGCGCCGACAGGCGCGCGCCCGCCGGGGAGAGGCGCCGGGGCGCCAGCGCCTCGGAGGTGGGCACGTAGCGCACCCGGGCGGCGGTCGCGATGGGGCGCAGCACCGCCGCGAATTCGGGGGCGCCGACCACGATCTCCGCCCCCGAGTCGCGGACCACGTGCTCCAGCTCGGGCGGCGGGTGCGCGACGCCCAGCGGCACGGCCACGCCGCCGGCGCGCCAGATGCCCCATTGCACCGCGACGTGGTGGAAGCCGGGAGGGACGAGGAAGGCGACGCGCGTCTCGCCGAGGTCGGCGCCGCCCGCGAGCAGCGCCTGCGCGGCCCGCGCCGACGAGTCGAGCAGATCGCCGTACGTGAACATGCCCTCGGGGGCGACGAGCGCCGTCCGGTCGCGCTGTGCCTCGGCGCGCGCGATCAGCGGCAGGGTCGTCGTCAGGGAGGGCATCCGGGGATTATCCAGCCGACCGAGGCCGTGCGCAACCGCTACAGGAGGCCCTTGCGGCACGTGCTCCGCCTCGTCGGAGGGCTGCGGCTCTCTCTCTGTACGGTGGCGGCTAGACGTCCTTGACGGCGGCCATTGCGCGCTCGGGGTAGCGGGGGCCCGCGGCCCCGCCCACGGGCACGGCGGCGTCGAGCCGGGCGATCTCCTCCGTCGTGAGCGCGATCGCCACCGCGCCCACGTTCTCCTCGAGGTACTTCCGCCGCTTGGTGCCGGGGATCGGCACGATGTCGCGGCCGCGCGCCAGCAGCCAGGCCAGGGCGAGCTGAGCGGGCGTGCACTTCTTCTCGCGCGCGATCCGCTCCACGCGCTCCAGGAGACCCAAGTTCTTCTCGAAGTTGCCGGGCGTGAACCGCGGGTGCTCGCGCCGGTAGTCGTCGGTTGCGAGGTCCTCCAGCTTCCGGAAGCGCCCGGTGAGGAACCCGCGCCCGAGCGGGCTGTAGGCGACGAAGCCGATGCCGAGGGAGCGACAGGTGGGGAGCACCTCCGCCTCCATGTCGCGCGTCCAGAGCGAGTACTCCGACTGCAGCGAGGTGATCGGATGCGTCGCGTGCGCCTTGCGGATGGAGGCGGGGCCCGCCTCCGAGAGCCCGAGGTAGCGCACCTTGCCCGCCGTGACCAGCTCCGCCATCGCGCCGACGGTCTCCTCGATCGGCACGGCCTTGTCCACGCGGTGCTGCTGGTAGAGATCGACGTACTCGACGCCGAGCCGCTGGAGCGAGGCGTCGCATGCCGCCTTGACGTACTCGGGGCGGCCGTTGACGCCGCGCCACGAGCCGTCGGGCCCGCGCACGTTGCCGAACTTGGTGGCGAGGATGACTTCGTGGCGGCGCCCCTTGATGGCGCGGCCGACCAGCTCCTCGTTGGTGAACGGGCCGTAAATGTCCGCGGTGTCGAGGTAGTTGATCCCCAGCTCGATGGCGCGGTTGATGGTCGCGATGGATTCGGCGTCGTCGCGGCCGGCGTAGAAGTCGGACATCCCCATGCAGCCCAGGCCG
>Ga0187854_10002313_pt1 | contig 16516 bp, 15 predicted proteins | sample June2016WEW_6_15_FD_132445 | JGI IMG/M metagenome (GOLD analysis project Ga0187854, IMG submission 132445) | Peatland microbial communities from SPRUCE experiment site at the Marcell Experimental Forest, Minnesota, USA - June2016WEW_6_150 | ecosystem: Environmental > Terrestrial > Soil >...
CCGAGCAGGTTCAGGTTATCCTCGCATCGCCGAAGGGTGCACCAGTCTTCGGCCAGATCGAGACAGGCGTCGACGTGGGCCTCGGTAATCGGCTCATACACCATAGCGTACGAGCGAAGCAGGTACTTAAGGTGCTTCCGTTTTGCGCGGTAGGTCTTACCCGAAAGGGCGATCAGATCCTCGGCCAGGTAGACGTAATCGAAGTGGTCCCTGACCGGCTCGACCACAAAACCTCCGCTTCCCTCCAGCTCGGATGCGAGCCTCGCGTCCGCCCTGTCTATTGCCGGCTCGGGTATGTTTCTCTCGTCCCGCATCCACCCGAGGAGCATGCGGGCCACGTCCACGCGCGACGGCGGCCCTATGGGAGGAAGGGCCTGCACGCCGTTTCCCGAATTTGCGCCGACCACGAGCAGCCAATCACGGTAGAGAGACCATTCGAAGCCGAAGTGCGACCTCCATATGAACAGATTGGTAAAGTTGAGCTCCGATGTCTTGGGCCCGTACTCCCTGAAAATGCTGTCGATCAGGTCCCGGTCCTCGATGCCTATCGCCTTGAATGCTGGAAACTGAGGTACCATATCGTTATTATACACACCTCTCTTATTTTTCGCCCCGGGGATCATCCATCAAAGGTGAGGGAAAGCCACCCTTTGATGATCGTTCGCCTCTCCGGTCGGCTCACAGGAAAAGGACGCATCGCGGCACCGGCATCACCGGGGGTCCTTGTCCGGGATTCGGGACAACGTTGCCCGCCACGCGACCGCCTCGGCATCGCTCGGCGCGCGCCAGTCGCCTCGGGGGGACAGGGAGCCGCCGGAACCCACCTTCGGCCCGTTGGCTATGCAGCTCCGCTTATACTGGCTGACCCCGAAAAAGCGCTCAATAAATACGGACAGCCACTGCTTGATCTCGCCTATGGTGTAGGCTCTCCGCTTCTCCTCGGGGACGTCGGGCCAGAGGCCGGCCGCCTTGTCATGCCAGGCAGTCCACGAAAGAAAGGCCACTTTCGGCGGGGGGAAACCAAAGCGAAGCACATAATAGAGCGTGAAATCCTGCAGCCCGAAGGGGCCGAGCACGTCTTCGGAGCACTGTCCCGGCGCCTCAACGCTAGCGCCGGGCACAAGCTCAGGGCTTATCACCGTATCGAGCACATCGGCCAGGGCAATGCTCGCCTCCGCGCCGAAGAAGGCATTTCTCGCCACCCACCGTATCAGGTATTGGATCAGCGTCTTCGGCACGCTTGAATTCACGTGATAGTGCGCCATGTGGTCGCCCACGCCGTAGGTACACCAACCCAGGGCAAGCTCGGAAAGATCGCTCGTCCCCACTACCAGTGCGCGCCTCAGGTTCGCGAGCCGGAAAAGGTGGCTCGTCCGCTCGCCGGCCTGCACGTTTTCAAAGGTGATATCATAGACCGGCTCACCCAACGCGTAGGGGTGGCCGATATCCTTAAACATCTGGAGGCAGGAGGGACGTATATCGATCTCCTCACGGGTACAGCCGAGGGCGTCCAGAAGTCTGCGCGCCTGGCTCATGGTGCGGCTGCTTGACGCGAACCCCGGCAGCAGGCACCCGAGGACGTTGGTCCTGGGAAGCTTCATGATGTCCATGGCCCGGACGGCAACGATGAGGGCCTGAGTGGAATCGAGCCCGCCCGAGACGCCGATCACCACCTTGTCGACCCCCGTGAATTGGAGCCGTTTCGCAAGTCCCTGCACCTGGATCTCGTAGACTTCGCGGCACCTGCGGTCCTGCCCCTCAATGTCGCTCGGCACAAAAGGGAATCGCTCGTAAGTCCGGTCCGGCAGAAGCGTCTCGTCCCGCGGGATACGCGCATTGACAACGACGGGAGAAAAGTCGGCGAGGTCGCGCCTGTGGTGGTGTACGGACTGGCCGAAGCTCCCCTGCCTCATCCGGTCCTGGCTCAACCGGTCGAGATCGACATCCCCGGCCACGAGCTGTGAATCGTAGGAAAACCGCCTTGATTCCGCAAGCTTTGTTCCGTTCTCGTATATCAGCCCCTGCCCGTCCCATGCCAGGTCCGTCGTCGATTCACCAAAGCCCGCGGCCGTGTAAAGATAGGCACTGATGCAGCGGGCCGACTGGTTTGCCACAAGCTGCCGCCGGTACGCGGCCTTTCCCACCGTGATGTTCGAGCCGGAAAGGTTGACGAGCACGGTTGCCCCTGCAAGGGCAGCGTACGAGGAAGGGGGGATCGGCACCCAGAGGTCCTCGCACACCTCGACGAAGAACCGAAAAGCCGGCTGCTCTTCAACCTCGAAGAGCAGCGTGTTCCCGAAGGGCACGTCCTTCTGGCCAAGGAGGTCGAGACGTGTCGTCGGCGCGAAGTCCGCCGGGGCGAAATACCGCAGCTCGTAATATTCACGATAATTGGGCAGGTAGGTCTTGGGGGCAACCCCGAGAAGCTTTCCCCCGTAGAGGATGACCGCGCAGTTGAAGAGCAGGTCCCTCACTGCGAGGGGCAGACCCACGACCGTGATGACCGGGATATGCGCGGACGCTTCCACGACCGCTCCGAGAGCGTCCCGGCAGCCGTCGAGCAGGGCCTGCTGGTGAAACAGGTCGTCGCACGAGTACCCTGAAAGCCCCAGCTCGGGAAAGGCCACGAGGAGGGCTTTACGCCGGCCGGCCTCTTCCATCAATGAGATCGTCTGCTCTGCATTGAACGTGGTGTCGGCGACGGCCACCCGGGGTATCGCGGCAGCCACCCGGACGAAGTTATGGTTGTATAGATTGAAAAAGGCAGCGTTTTGCGTCACGTTATGAGACTCCTCCCCACACACACGTCCTGACGCCGGGATAAGGACATCAGACGGCCAGCAACTCGTTCACGTAACTCAATGCCTCAATAGCCGCCTCCGCCGGGACCCCGCCCTGAGCCATCTGAGGATTGCCCCCGCCCTTACCGTGATATTTCACCGCGATCGACTTAATGATCTGTCCCGCGTTAAAGGCGTTGACAAGGTCTTTCGTGACGGCTGCCACGATAATGCCTTTTGTCTCGTCCCTGGTGCCCACGACCACCACGCAGCTTCTCAGCTTCTCGCGGATGATATCGGTCGCTTTCCTCAAGTCGTCGGCGCTTCCGCCCGGCATGAACATGGAGACGATCGTGGCGCCGTCTTTTCGGTGCGCGCCCTTTATCGCCTCCTCGACCCGCTGTCGCATCATTTCGTCTCTCAAGCGTCCTACTTCCTTCTCCTTCGCGGCCATCTCCTCGAGGAGCGCCCCTACCCTGTCCTGCAGGCCCTCGATATCGGTCTTCAGGTCACGGCTGACGGCCCGCGCCACGGTCTCGATCTTTCTCCGGTAGGCGACTGCGCTCTTACCCGTGACCGCCTCTATTCTCCGTATGCCCGATGCGAGGGAGCCTTCGCTGATAATGGAGAAGCTGCCGATCTCTCCGGTATTTTTCACGTGGGTGCCGCCGCACAGCTCCCTGCTGAATTCGCCCATCGACACGACCCGGACCGTCTCGCCGTATTTCTCTTCAAAAAGGGCGGTTGCCCCTTCCCGGATCGCGTCTTCCCGGCTCTTCACCTCTGTCTTCACGTCAACCATGTCGAGTATTTTTTCGTTGGCGATATCTTCGACCCTGGCGACCTCAACGCTCGTGAGGCCCCGAAAATGGGTGAAATCGAACCTCAACCTGTCCCTTTCGACAAGGGAGCCCGATTGCTTGACATGGTCGCCAAGCACAGTCTTGAGGGCGAACTGGAGGAGATGGGTTGCGCTGTGGTTCCTTGCCACCGCCCTTCTCTTCTCCCTGTCCACTGTCAGGTGCACGGACTCACCCGGCCTGAACGCGCCCTTTTCCACCCTCACCGCATGAGAAAAGAGGGTTTCCTTCACCCTGGTCACATTGCCGACGCTTCCGACCGCGCCATCCCCCTCCATGATGCCGTCATCGCTTGTCTGCCCTCCGGCCTCACCGTAGAAGGGTGTTTTGTCGAAGAAGATGTGGGCGTCATCCCCCTCCCGGATTTCCTCGACGGGCTGCCCTTCCTTCAGGATAACCACAATTGCGGCGTCAGACTCAAGCGCGTCGTACCCGGTAAAGATATTCTTCATTGGAGCTGAGGCAGTATCGATCACTCCAAAAGTTTCGGAGGCCGACACGCTTAGATTTTTCATGCGGCGGTCGGTCCTCGACCGCTCCTTCTGCTCGTCGAGGGCCCTCTCGAAACCCGCCATATCGAGGAAAAGGCCGTCTTCCCTGGCCATCTCATCGGTAATGTCAACGGGAAAACCGAAGGTATCATAGAGCCTGTAAACCACATCCCCCGGAATCACCTTGTCTCCCCTCGCCGCGCTCTCTTTCTTGACGTCCTCATAGAGGCGCATGCCCACATTGAGTGTTTCGAGAAAGCGCTCTTCCTCACCTTTGAGGATGCCCAGGATGAAAGGGTAATTGTTCTTTATTTCCGGATACGCATCACCCATCGTATCGACCACCACCCTGGAGAGGCCGGAGACGAAGTCCTTCTCGATGCCTATCTTTTTCCCATAGCGCAGCGCGCGCCGCAGGATCCTGCGGAGTACGTAGCCTCGCCCCTCCCTCCCCGGCAGGACACCGTCGTTGATGATGAACGTCGCGCCGCGCACATGGTCGGCGATGACGCGGAAGGCGGTATCCACCGTCCCTCCCTCTCCGTAGACCTCACCGGAAATCTCTTCCAGGCGTCTGAGGAGGGGCATAAAGAGGTCGGTCTCGTAGCTGCCTATCCGCCCTTCGAGTACGGACACGATGCGCTCGAGCCCCATACCCGTGTCGATAGACGGGTTGGGAAGCCTCACCATGTCCCCGCCCCGGGAGCGCTCGTATTCCATGAATACGAGATTCCATATCTCCAGGTATCTGTCGCAGTCGCACCCCACCGCGCAGGTCGGCTGCCTGCACCCTACCCGGGGGCCCAGGTCGTAGATAATCTCGGAGCAGGGACCGCACGGCCCTTCATCCCCCATGGACCAGAAGTTGTCCTTCTCCCCGAGCCTCACGATCCGTGACGGCGATACCCCTACCGCTTTCCACAACTCTTCTGCGTCATCGTCCTCCCTGAAGACGGTGACCCACAGACACCGTTCGTCGAGGTTCAGCGTTTTCCTCAAAAACTCCCAGGCATACGCGATCGCCTCTTTCTTGAAGTAGTCTCCAAAGGAGAAGTTGCCCAGCATTTCGAAGAAGGTGTGGTGCCTCAGGGTCTTGCCCACATTGCCCAGATCGTTGTGTTTGCCCCCTGCCCGCACGCATTTCTGCGAACTTGTGGCCCGCACATACGACCGCCTCTCAAGGCCCAGGAACACGTTCTTGAACTGTACCATGCCGGCATTGACGAAGAGAAGACTGGGGTCTTTTTCCGGAACAAGAGAAGAGCTGGCAACAATCGTATGCCCGCGGCGTGCAAAGAATTCCAGAAATGCGCTTCGCGTTTCTTTTGACAGCACGTTTATTCCTTTCTTAAACCGTAATGAATGAGCAGTTTCGTTTCCAGGTCGCCGGCCACTTCCGGGTGGTTCTTGAGAAATTCCTTGGCGTTCTCTCTGCCCTGGCCGATCCTGACCTCTCCGTATGAAAACCAGGTGCCCGCCTTCTCCACCAGGTTCGCCTCGACGCCCAGGTCGATGAGGTCGCCCTCCCTCGATATGCCCTCGCCGAACACGATGTCGAACTCCACTTCCCTGAAGGGAGGGGCAAGCTTATTCTTGACGACCTTTACCCTTGTCCTCGCTCCGACCACGTCCTGACCGTCCTTGATCGCCGAGACGCGCCTGATGTCGAGCCTCACCGACGCATAGAACTTGAGGGCGTTTCCGCCCGTCGTCGTCTCCGGGTTGCCGAACATGACGCCGATCTTCTGTCTGATCTGATTGATGAAGACGACGATGGTCATCGATTTGCTGATCGTGCCGGTCAGTTTTCTGAGGGCCTGGGACATAAGCCGCGCCTGCAGCCCCATATGCTGGTCACCCATCTCTCCCTCGATCTCCGCCCGCGGCACGAGGGCCGCCACCGAGTCGATGACGACTATGTCGACGCCGCCGCTCCGCACGAGGATCTCAGTAATCTCCAGGGCCTGCTCGCCCGTGTCGGGCTGCGAGACGAGAAGGTCTTCTACCTTGACGCCTATCCGGCTCGCATAATGGATGTCCAGCGCATGCTCCGCATCGATGAATGCGGCCGCGCCACCCAGCTTCTGCGCCTCGGCAACCATCTCAAGGGCAAGCGTCGTCTTTCCGGAGGCCTCCGGCCCGAATATCTCGACCACCCGTCCCCGCGGCACACCTCCGATGCCAAGAGCGATGTCCAGCCCTATCGAGCCCGTCGATACAACAGGGATATCCTCAATGGGCCGCTCGCCCAGCTTCATGATCGCGCCCTTGCCGAAGAGCTTCTCGATCTGCGTCATCGCCATATCTATTGCTTTTCCCTTATTCCCTTCTTCTGCCTTCATCCTGCCGCTTTCTTCCCTCATGAGTTTTCGCCTCCAAGTTTTATCTTCCAGACCGGGGCGTAGATGGCGCCGCCCGGCGTCAGCGTGCTCTTATAGAGAACGAGCTCCTCGATAATAAACTCTTTCTCTTCGATCGGCATCGGGTCTCCATTGGGGAACGGCTTTGGTATTCTCCTCCTGCCCAGGGTGAGATGGGGCGCCAATTTCCTCTTTTCCCTTTCCACGTCGAGGGCGGCAAGACGTTCCTCGACCTCCTCGAATACGGCCTGGCTGTGCTCGATCCCCTCTTTCAGCTTCACCACGATGACCCTCGCCCTCCTCTTCGCAGGAAAGGCATCGAGGCCGCCCAGGCTGGCGCGAAACGGCCCGAAGGCCGCGCCAATGGGGGTGAGGGCCGACCGCATCCTTTCCGCCATGGGCTCCTCGATCTCGCCGAGGAATTTCACCGTGACATGGATGCCCTCGTCTCTTACCCATCGCACCCCTTCCGTTCGCCTCTCGAGGCGGCCGGTCACCTCCCTGAGGTAGGCAATAATATCTGCCGGGACAGGGAGGGCCAGGAATGTTCTCATCCGCGCGCCTTCCCTTCCAGATAATCGAGGACGAATCTCAGGGCCTCGTCAGCGGTCTGCCGTTTTATGGCGGAGCGGCGGCCTTCGAACTTGTACTGCCCCACGAGGCTTACCCCACCCGCTGCGAGTCCTATGTAGACCGTCCCCACGGGCTTTTCTGCTGTGCCCCCGCCGGGGCCGGCAATACCGGTCACGGAAAGGCCTATGTCCGCCTCCATTGCATGACGGACTCCTTCGGCCATCCTTGCGGCCACCTCTTTGCTCACCGCCCCCTTTGCCATAAGCAGGTCCCGCGGCACGGAGAGGAGGGTTTCTTTCGCCCCATTGCTATAGGTCACCAAGCCTGCCCGGAAGTACACCGATGCGCCCGCCACATCGGCGATCCTGCTCGAAATAAGGCCTCCCGTACAGGATTCTGCAACGGCTATGGTCAGCCCCTTCAGCGTGAGCAGTCGATTCAACTTACCTTCCGGGGTCATGCCAGCCTCCCCCATATGAAGAGCATAAGCGCTCACTTAGGCCGCCACCAAGCCTGCCCCGGCGGGGCACCCGCGCAGCGGGTAGCTGTATCCGGGGGTGAAAACCGGGGTCCAGAACCCCTAAATTCCCCTGGATACCGAGCGACCCGGAGGGTGCCCCGGCCGGGTAGTGCGCTTGCGGGTGATGACCAATCGTAAGAAGGAACTCCCTTTCCTCTTAATATTAGCGCAAAAACGGTCCTTTTTGCCATGTTTTTTTGCCTTTTACCCTTTTCAGCACGGGTTGTTCACTAACCGCCTCAGCAGCCCCTTCCCGATTCCCTTCTCTCACAAGCCTTTTAGAAGGGAGGGTTACGAAAGTGCACGGTTTAGGGGGGGGCGGGTAAGAAAATGTTGAAGTATAAATTTTGAATTTTGAATGAACGACCACGACCGACGAAGCGGGGCACTAGTGCTCAATTTCGCGGAAACCGATTATTTCACGCCTTCAGCCCCGGATGGAGGGCCGTCGAGCGCTTCTTCCTGCAAGCCTAGATTTTCCTCGACCGAGCCGATAGCACGTGTTACAATCAGTAATGATTGCAGGAACCGGGAGTATGAGCTACTGGACAAAGGGGAAGGGGAAGGTTATTCACTTTCTTAAGGACCTCTTCTCCCGGTCGTCCCCCTGTGCTCACCTATGCTGCCGAATTATCCCGTGAGCGACTGATGGCCGTATCGCCAAGAGAGAGCTTGAATGAATGGGTATTAAGCAGCTACAACAGGTTGTGGCAATTGGACCACGAAGCCGCATCTATGAAGAAACATCCAGACTGGTAAAGCAGGAACAAGCCCGCGGCAAAAAGTCGTCCTAAAGCCTCTCCCGCACATCGCATTCAGCGATTGGGCAGCGTGCGCGGCATGATAGACCCGAGGACCTTTGATCGAGAACTCTATCCAGTTTTTTCCGCTGTAGAAAATCCGGTTTCTGTGCGCGCCCGTTCGAGGGGACGGACCAGGGCACACGGCTGCAGCCCGCTCCGGTGCAGTCGGCCGGACGCGCGAGTGGTTGGTCGGGTAGTGAGCAGCACCGCCTTCCCAGAGGCTATTGAGGCTCAATTGTCAAAGAGCGCAGCCGGTTTACGGGAAACCGGCCCAAACGGGCCGGGCCATGATCTCTTCATGCCTCTCAACGGACTGCCCGGTCTCTATAAGAGTTTGCCTGTTTCCCGCTCTCCTGTCAAAGTGACAACCAGAGGTGACGAGGAGGCATGACAACCACGAGTGACAACCAGGACTGACAAAAGGCACTTTCGAAAAAAACGACAAGAGGCGACCGGGACCTGAGCCGGGGCTTTCTTCCTGGAATCGAACGGTTGAAAGTTTTTCTTGCAATAGCACCTTATCGATGGTCAATCATATGGTAGTTGAAGCTGCCAAAGGGAATTAAGGGTGGAATTATAAAAGTTAGTTACTTGTTTACGGTCGTCCCAGAGGTTCACCCCAGTGAAAGAAATAAGATGTGGCCGTTGCAACATGGACGGGATTTCATCGAAGCCCCATTTGCGATATAATTTAGGAAGCAGGAGGTGCACAGCATGGATAGCCGGTACACTGCAATAATAAAGCGGCAAGGCGATTGGTGGACAGGATGGATAGAGGAAGTACCGGGTGTGAATTGCCAGGAGCGTAGCCGGAAAGAGTTGTCAGAAAGTCTTCGCGTGACCCTCCGGGAAGCCATCGAGTTCAACCGTCTAGACGCCATAGCTTCGGCAGGAACGGAATACGAAGAAGAAAGCATAGCTGTATCGGAATGAAGAGAGCCGAACTGTTGAAGCACCTGCAGGCACACGGCTGCGAGCTCATAAGGGAAGGCCGTCGACACTCCTGGTAGGGAAACCCCAGCCTAAACAAACGTTCTTCAGTACCGAGGCATACAGAGATTGACGATGGACTTGCGAAAAAAACATGCAAGGATCTTGGAATAGAACCGGTAAAGTGAGACATAACGAGTCTGGTCATCGAACGTGGCAGACGTGGTGGGTCAGTTATTTATAATAGTGAAGAAGTCGGAGACTGGTGGCGATGCGGCGTTTTCCGGCGGGGAGGGATCGATGAGATGTCGATGCGATCTGAGCCTTGCTGCCCGTAGGCGTACTGAACGTACGTCGGAGGGCGCAAGGCGAAGAGCGCGCGGCAGATCGCGATGCCTCCACGCCGTCGTCCGGCCGCCCTAAGAGAGCGCATATGCCCATATGGAGAGCACCATATTTGCGAATATACCGGCAAGGACGTCATCTGCGATGATACCATAGGCGCCGGGTAGACGCTCCACTTTTTTTATAGGGTAGGGTTTTAGTATATCAAAGGCGCGGAAGAGAATAAAGGCTTTGACGATGTTCCAGATAGTGAGGTCACGGCCGACCGTGGCGACAAGCATGCCTATCATCTCGTCTATCACGATATAGCCGGGGTCTGCCTCTTTTCCCTTAGTGCGCTCAATGGCAAAAACAGCGCATACCGTGAGGAGAATGATGACGGCCGGGTGATTGAACGATGGCATGAGGTAAAGGATGATACACGTAAGGACCGATGCCCACGTTCCCGGCGCGAGGGGCAGGTAGCCCGTATAGGAGCAGGTGACAAACCACCTGCAGGCCCTATCCTTTATCACCGTAGACCGCGTCCTCGTCGAACACCTTTTCCCCAACTACAGCCCAACCGTCCCTCCAGGACCGGTAAAAGCAGCTCCAGTAGCCCGTATGACAGGCGGCGACCCGCTGATCGACCACAAGCAGAAGCGTATCTCCATCACAGTCGAGGAAGAGGCCGCGCACCTCCTGGTAGTGACCCGATGTTTCTCCCTTGAGCCACAACATGTTTCGGGAACGGGAATAGTAGTGTGCCCGCCCGGTCCCGGTAGTCAGCTCCAGGGCTTCCGCATTCATATAGGCAACCATTACCACATCGCGCGTGCGTGCGTCCTGGACGACTACCGGGATAAGCCCCCGGCTATCCCATTTTATAGAATCGCCGATACCCTCCATCTCTTCTCCGCTCTTACAACCGGACGGCTACCCCGCGCTTTTGCAGATACCTTTTCGCGTCGAGCACCATGTGCTCCCGATAATGGAAAATGGATGCTGCGAGCACCGCGTCTGCCTTGCCGTCGACGAGGCCCTCGTACAGGTGCTCGAGGGTGCCGACGCCCCCCGAGGCAATGACCGGTATGGTGACCGCTTCCGAGATCGTCCTGGTCAGGGGTATATCATAGCCGACCCTGGTGCCGTCCCGGTCCATGCTCGTGAGGAGGATCTCGCCGGCCCCGAGGGCTTCCACCCTTTGCGCCCATTTGACGGCGTCGACACCCGTCGGCCGTCTTCCCCCGTAGGTATACACCTCAAAACCGTCCTGCGTCGCTTTCGCATCGATGGCAACACAGATGCACTGGCTCCCGAACATCTCAGCCGCCTCGCTGATGATCTCCGGCCGCTCGACGGCTGTCGTGTTGATAGTCACCTTGTCGGCCCCGGCGAGGAGGATGTCCCTTATATCGGCGAGATCCCTTATGCCCCCGCCTACCGTGAGGGGCATGAAGACCTCGGCGGCAACCTGCTCGACCACATGGATGATCGTCTTTCTCGATTCGTGAGACGCGGTGATATCCAGAAAGCAAAGCTCGTCCGCCATTTGCTCTTCGTAGGCCTTGGCGTTCTCTACCGGCCCGCCCGCGTCCTTCAGGTTGACAAAATTCATCCCTTTTACCACCCTGCCCCCCATCACATCGAGGCAGGGGATGATCCGCTTAGTCAGCATAGACCATGGCCTCCCGAACCCCTATCCGCCCTTCATAGAATGCCTTGCCCACGATGGCGGCCCAGACGTCCAGTTCTTTCAGTGCCTTCAGATCGTCGACGCCGCTCACGCCGCCGCTTGCGATGATCGGAAGGGCGGTCATCGACTTCATGCGGCCGATGCCGTCGTAATCGGGTCCGGTGAGCATGCCGTCGCGGGCGATATTCGTGCAAAGGAGGGCCATGACGCCAAATCTCCGGGCATCCTCCAGGACCCGCTCCACGTCGGCACAGGCGACCTCTTTCCAGCCCTTCACCATCAGCTTCCCCTCATACATGTCGAGGCCGAGCACGATATTCCGATAAGCCGACAAGCCCTCAAAAAACAGGGGGTCCGTCAGCGCCCGGGTGCCGACGATAATACCGTTCACCCCGCATTGCGCATAAGTTGCGATATCCTCATCCCTGCGAATGCCCCCTCCCACTTCAAGGTAGCCCGCAACCGCGCCCCGAATCACCTTTATCAACTCCCGGTGGCTGACGCTGCCCGTCCGGGCGCCATCGAGGTCGACCACGTGGAAGTCCGTTGCCCCCTCAGCCAGCATACGCCCGATCATGGCCGCAGGGTCGCGGCTGTAGACGGTCATCCGCTCGAAATCCCCAGCCGCGAGCCTCACGCAGCACCCGCCTATCAGGTCCATGGCAAACAATATCTTCACGGTGTTCCGCCTGACGCCGCGGCTTTCAGGTCGTCTGCAAAGAAATCGACCGCCTTGCCGACGCCCTCGCGGCTGAGTTCGCCTGCGGTGATCCACCTGGCTCCTCGCCTGAGGAAAGTAAAGAAGCCGAAGACGTTTTCCGATAAGGGCCGCTGCGTCTCATCGAAGACAAACACCTTCGCGAGGCCGCTTGAGTCAAAGAGATGGACGTGAAAGCCGACACTCGCGGGTCGCTCCACGGAAAACGCGCCCCCCCGCCGCTCCTGAAAGCGGTAGATAAGCACACTGAGGCAAGGCGTTACGCCCAGCTCCTGGGTGTAGCCGACCCCCTTTTCGTCCAGGGCCCCGCCCAGCGCGGTCGTTATCAGGTCTTCCGCGTCCTCGTGTATGGACCCCGGCACTATTACCTGATGGCAGACGGGGCAGACGTTAACGTTCATATCCGTGAGCCGCTCCACATAAAGCCCGATTGCAAAAGCCTGCCCGGACAGGCCGGCAAGCACGAGAAGAGACACACCTAGGAGACGCGCTACTCGCATAATCTCACAAAATTCCCCAGTAGCCTGAGGCCGATGGCCTGGCTCTTTTCAGGATGGAACTGGCAGGCGAAGATAGTATCTCTCTGCAGAGAGGAGGTAAACCGCACCCCGTAATCGGTGACGGTGGCCGATACAGATTCCTCAGGCTCGGGAAAATAAGAATGCACGAAATAAAAATAGGAACCGCTGGGAATGGAGTCAAATATCCCCGAAGGCCTCACGATTTCCACACTGTTCCAACCCATATGGGGTATCTTCATCGCGCCCCTGAAGCGGACCACGCGCCCCCTGATCACCGCCAGGCCGGCAATCCCCGGCGCCTCTTCCGACGATTCGAGGAGTATCTGCATGCCGAGGCATATCCCGAGATAGGGCTTTCCCTCGGCTATCTGCCCTTTCAGGAGGTCGAAAAGGCCGAAGTTTTTCAGGTTCTCCACACACTTCCCGAAGGCGCCGACACCGGGCAGGACCAGGGCGTGGGCCTCCCGTATAACCGATTCATCCCTCGTGATGGCAATATCTGCGCCGAGGCGCCTGAAGGCGTTCGTCACGCTCCTCAAATTACCCATGCCGTAATCTATTATCGCGATCATCACAAACATCCTTTCGTGGAGAGGGGGCCCTTCACCCTTTCATCCTTCGTCACGGCCTCCCGGAGCGCCTTTCCCGAGGCTTTGAATATCGCCTCGATCCTGTGGTGCAGGTTCTCGCCATAGAGCAGGTTCACGTGGAGGGTGATCCGCGCCTCGTTCACAAAGCCCCGGAAGAACTCCTTTATCACCTCGCCGTCGAAGGCGCCCACCTTCCCGTTGATATCACCGTTCCACACGAGGCCCGGCCTGCCGGAGAGGTCGATAGCCACCATGCAGAGGGCCTCATCCATGGGGAGGACTGCATGGCCGAACCGCCTTATGCCGGCAAATGCGGGAAGGGCCTCTCGCAGCGCCTTCCCCAGTGTAATGCCCGTATCTTCGATGGTGTGGTGATAGTCGATCTCGATATCGCCCTCCGCTTCCACCGTAAGATCGAAGAAGCCGTGGCGGCTGAAAAGCTCTAGCATATGGTTGAAGAAGGGAATACCCGTCGAGATGCGGTAGGCGCCCTCCCCGTCCAGCTTCCAGCCGACCCGTATTTGGGTCTCCCGGGTCTTCCTCTTTACATCGGATTCCCTCTCCATGAATCCCCCTAGAGTATCACCTTATTCAACGGATATTCCACGATGCCTTGCGCGCCCGCCCTTCGGAGCGACGGGATGATGTCCCGGACCACCTGCTCGTCGATAATCACCTCTATGGCAACCCATGCGCTATCTGAAAGGTTTGAGATCGTCGGCGTGTGCAGGGAAGGGAGGGTGCCTATGACAATATCGAGCTGCTCCCTCGGCACGTTCATTTTGAGCCCCACCTTTTCGTCGGCAAGGAGGGCCGCTTTGAGGAGCATCACGATATTCTCGATTTTCGTCTTCTTCCACTTGTCTTTGAACGCGCTCTTGTTCGCAATCACCACGGTTTCCGATTCAAGAATGGTGTCGATGATGCGCAGGTTGTTGGCCGCGAGAGACGCGCCCGTTTCCGTCACCTCTACTATGGCGTCCGCGAGCAGGGGCGGCTTGGCCTCTGTTGCCCCCCACGAATACTCCACCACTGCATCTATCTTATGCGCCTTCAGATAGCGTGTGGTGAAGCCCACCAGCTCGGTCGCAATTTTCTTTCCCTTAAGCCCCTGCAGATCTTTGATCTTTGAGTCGACCGGCACTGCCACTACCCATTTGACGCCCCTGAATCCCACCTTGCCGTAGCGCAGGCGGCTGACCTCCACCACTTTGGAGTTCTGCTCCAGCACCCAGTCGAGGCCGGTTATCCCCATGTCGAGTATGTTGTTCTCCACGTACCGCCCCATCTCCTGCGCCCGGATCACGAGCCCCTCGATCTCAGGGTCATCTATGGCCGGAACGTAGGACCGCTCCGCAAGCGTTATGGTATAACCCGCATTTTTGAAAAGCCTGCGGGTGCTCTCGAAGAGGCTCCCTTTTGGTATCCCTATCCTCAGCAACACTTAAGGCAGCTCCTTTCTCGCCCTTATCGCCTCGCCATGGGCGTAAAAACCCTCTGTGTCCGCTAAGCGAGCGGCGTCTTCCCCGTACTTCCTGAAAAATGACCCTTCTATTTTAACCAAAACCTGCCTCTTTGTAAACCGGTCTACCGAGAGACCGGAGGAGAACCTCCCCGCGCCGCCGGTCGGCAGCACGTGGTTGGTGCCTATATAGTAGTCGCCCATGGAGACACACGTGTGAGGCCCCACGTAGGTGATGCCGGAATATCGTATTTTTTCCGCAACCGTCTCATCCCCGATAACCTCCAGGTGCTCGGGGGCGATTGCGTCGATCGCAGCCAGGGCAGCTTCCACTTCCGTGTAATGAACCAGGAAGCCGTTTGTGCTGAGCGCCCGCTCAACGATATCGCGCCTTTTGTTGGAGGAGATAAGGCGCTCGATAGCCTGCAGCACACCGTACAGCTCCTCCTTTGAAGGAGAAAAGAGTCCGACCGTCGCCATCTCATCGTGCTCCGCCTGGGAAAAAAGGTCCCACGCGAGTATGGCGGGTGGGAACGGCTCCGTCACGAGGACGACAAGCTCGCTTGGCCCGGCAAGCATGTCGATGCCGACCCGGCCGTACACGTCCCTCTTCGCTTCCTCCACATAGGCATTGCCCGGACCCACGATCATATCCACCCGCGGTGCGCCGGCGGCTCCGTAAGCGAAGGCATAGATTGCCTGCGCCCCGCCTATCCTGTAGACACCCGTAATATTGAGGAGCAGGGCGGCGGCGGCGACATGGGGGTTGAGCGCTCCTCCGTGGGCAGGCGTGGTTGCGTAGATTTCCTTGACGCCCGCGATGCGGGCCGGCACCGCCCCCATCACAAGGCTTGATGGGTAGGACGCTTTTCCGCCGGGCACGTAAACAAGGGCCCTCTCCACGGGCACGGACCGCTCGACCACTTTCAGGCCCTGTCTCCTGTAGGTCCGCTGACGCTGCTTCTGGCTCCGGTGAAAGAGGGTCACATTTTCTATCATCCCCTTGAGTATGGCCTCGTCTTTTTTTCCAAGCGTCGCGGCGGCCCGTTCGAGCTCATCCCGGCTCACTTTCAGCGGGTAGTCTTGCGTCCATCCGTCGAATTGCCTGGCGTAGGCCATAAGCGCCGCCTCGCCCTTCTCGAGCACCTCCGCCCTGATAGCCTGCACCTTATCTCTCACACCGGCCTTCCGTTCTTCCCTTGCAGAGGTGATGGCGGCGATGAAGCTGTCGTACTCTTTCTCAAGGTGCCATATTTTCATCCTTTCTCCTCTCGATCCGCGCCCCAAGGCTCTTCAGCTTCTTCTCGATCGCTTCGTACCCCCTGTCGATATGGTAGATCCGGGAAACCTCCGTAGTGCCGTGGGCGCAAAGGCCCGCCAGGATGAGAGACGCGCTCGCGCGCAGGTCGGTGGCCATTACCTTCGCGCCCTGGAGCGCCTTGACCCCCTTCACGATCGCCGTATTTCCGATGAGGTGCACGTCCGCCCCCATCCTCCTCAACTCCGCGGCATGCATCATCCTGTTCTCGAAGATCGTCTCGGTGATCACGCTCACACCCCCGGATATGCTCGTGAGCGCCATCACCTGCGCCTGCATGTCGGTAGGGAAGCCGGGGTACGGCAGCGTTTTCACGTCGAAAGCCGCGGGTCTCTTCCGGGTCATCGACGCCCAGATCGAGCCGTCCTTCTCCTCTATCTCCATACCTGCTTCCTTCAGCTTTTCACTCACGGCCTTCACGTGCTCGGCCCTGGCGCCTTCAAGGACTATACTGCCCCTCGTCAGGCCGCAGCCGACGAGGAAGGTGCCCGCTTCGATCCTGTCGGGAATCACCGCATAGTCACAGGGGGTGAGCTCCTTGACACCCTTTAACCTGATCAGCTCGGTGCC
>Ga0187854_10002314_pt1 | contig 16514 bp, 17 predicted proteins | sample June2016WEW_6_15_FD_132445 | JGI IMG/M metagenome (GOLD analysis project Ga0187854, IMG submission 132445) | Peatland microbial communities from SPRUCE experiment site at the Marcell Experimental Forest, Minnesota, USA - June2016WEW_6_150 | ecosystem: Environmental > Terrestrial > Soil >...
ACGTTGTGAACTTCTTTGATGTCATGGATCCAGGCGACCCTTCCGTTCCTCCTCGCTTTCGCTGCGAGAAGTGCGGTGGGGTCATGTTACCGGTTTAAATTCGCCCGAAGGGCGCTTTGTTCTAGTAGATAAAAAATACCAAAAATAAGATAGCAGATTTTAGCTATCCAATCAATAGTTTGGCTCTGGGGTAGGATTCGAACTGCGATAATATATCAAAAATTTACCTTTGTTAAGCCATTATTTTGGATTTTATAATTTTCTACCCGTCTGGGAATAGAACTTGACAAGGCCGCAAAATGCCCTGTTGAGGCGGTTCGGGCGCTCTCACATGACTGCCGGGCATCTTGGACAACGTTAGAACCGCCATCCAGCGGCAGGTTGAGTATATTTATATTCCAGATTTGAGAACGACAGCATAATTTATTACCCTACCTTGGTACTCACTATTGTTTGGGAACAGAAACTCCCGTGTTAGGGTTCTCGCCTGACATTTCGGGTAAACCCTACTTTAAGTAAGGTCCTAATTCCGAAGCGGACGCGGTGAGACTGCGCCGCTGACTTCAGGGGTTATGCGCATTTTCAACTCGTAATCTTCAATTCCCTAAAGAGATTCCCCGTAATGACTTGTAGGTGTTAGCTTCAATCACGACTCTTCCTCACCTCACGGTAGATTATCCCCTTGAAATTGCGCAGAACGGATCCTGGAAACACCAAAAGGGGAAGTTATAGTGTACCCCCGTCTGGCTAGGGACTTTTCCGCTTGCTTCTCATCCCTCTTTCCAATATATTCCCCTTATCCAGCTTTAAATTCAATCCCAACAGGAGGCCCAAAATGGCTAAGAAACTCATGACCAAATCTCAGATTGTGTCTCACTTTGCGAGGAAGTTTGGGAATTCTTCCTACGCTTTTGGGTAGTATCTGGGAATCTCTGAATGCCCATTCACTGACAGTCCACTGACACAAAATAAGGGGTCATTTTTTTATAACTCATTATTTTAATTTACTAATTATGGTCCCGGAGGCGGGTTTCAAACCCGCCCCTACAGCGGAATACAGGATGAGGACTTTCATCATTAAACAGCTCCTTCAGGCCGTAGGGGTATGCGTGGTCATCTCCATGATCTCCTTTTTCCTCCTCTTCCTGAACACCGACCCCGCCCTCCTCCTTTTACCCCCCGAAGCCGAGGTTCAAGATATCGCCAAGTTTAAGCAACAGATGGGCCTGGATCGGCCGGTCCTCGTTCAATACCTCGATTTCGTGCGCAAGGTTGTAGTTCACGGTGATTTCGGCGCCTCCTTCGTCGCCAAAGTGCCCGCGGCCAAACTCGTCCAGGAACGGCTTCCCGCTACGCTCAAGCTGGCCGTGGCAGCTTTCATTTTGGTCAATCTGGTGGCTCTACCGGTGGGGATCATCTCGGCCATTCGGAGATACTCGCTGTTAGACAATGTGGCTACCTTTACCGCTCTGGTCGGCCAGGCCATGCCCCTTTACTGGTTCGGCATTATGTTGATCATCATTTTCGGCGTATGGCTGAGATGGCTCCCCATCTCCGGCTCCGACACCCTGGCCCACCTGGTTCTTCCGACCATTACGTTAGCCTCCTGGATTCTCCCCATCAATATGCGTCTGGTACGGTCCGGCATGCTCGACGTGTTGAACCAGGACTACATCCGAACGGCCCGGGCTAAGGGACTGATCGAGCGCAAAGTTTTGATCAAACATGCTTTCAAAAACGCGGCCATTCCCGTAGTCACCATCTCCGGAATGCAGCTGGGGGTCCTTTTGGGAGGGGCGGTGGTAACCGAGACGGTCTTTGCCTGGCCCGGGCTGGGACGACTCGCCGTGGATTCCATTCGGATGGGTGACTATCCCGTAGTCCAGGCCATTGTGGTCGTCTTTGCTTTATTCGTGGTCATTGGCAACCTGGCGGCGGACATTCTGGCGGCCTTCATCGACCCGCGCATTCGATTGGAATAGACTTATGTCCGACTTCACAGCTCCATACTCTGAAATCGAGGAGAGGGCTCCCTCAACTCTGAATCGTGTCCTCAAGAAGATGTGGCATCTTCGGATGGGCGTTTTGGGGGGATTTCTGATTCTTTGCCTGATCCTCATAGCCTTGTTTTGTCCCTACCTGGCGCCCCATGATCCCTACAAGCAGGACATTACCCAAAGACTTCTGAAGCCGGCCTTCATGGAAGGGGGTCGGGCCCAATATCCGCTGGGCACCGACCATCTGGGCCGTGATCTTCTCTCGCGCATCATGTACGGCACGCGGGTCAGCCTCGTGGTAGGGCTTGCGGCAGTCATCCTGATGCTGGTGGTCGGAGTCTCCCTCGGACTGATCTCCGGTTATTTGGGAGGAAAAGTCGATGCGATTATCTCCTTTCTGGTCAACTCCATGATGGGTTTTCCCTTCATTCTTTTTGCCATGAGCCTGGTAGCGGTCCTGGGCGCCTCGCTCCAGAACATCATCATTGCGCTGGGGGTTACCGGATGGCCGGTCTTTACCCGAGTGGTCCGAATCGAGACGATGAAGCTTCGGGAAAGGGAGTTCGTTTTGGCCGCCAAGTCTCTGGCTTTTTCAACCCGGCGAATATTGGTCCACCATATTCTTCCCAACCTTCTCCCGGCCATCTTGGTCCTGGCAACCGTGGAGGTCGCAAGGGCCATTATTCGTGAGTCCCTCCTCTCTTTCTTAGGTCTGGGGATTCAGCCGCCCACCCCTTCCTGGGGAGTCATGCTTGCGGAAGGGCGGAATTATATGCTTCTCCAATGGTGGCTGGCCGCCTTTCCCGGATTGGCGATCTTTTTGTCCGCTCTGGGGATCAATCTCCTGGGCGATGCGCTGCGGGACCTGGTGGACCCCTATTTGAGAAAATCGTGATGGAAGATCAAACTTCTCCTTTGAAAACCCCGGCAGCTTCCAACCCGGCTTCTGCTCCAGACGATGGGTCCTTGCTCAAGGTCCAGGGTCTCAAGAAGCATTTCCCCATTCGTAAAGGGCTTTTAGGTAGGACTGTTGCCTATGTCTACGCCGTGGATGGAGTCAGCTTCACTATCTGCAAAGGAGAAACTCTTGGTCTGGTGGGGGAATCGGGATGCGGTAAATCCACGATCGGCCGCTGCCTCCTCCGACTTTATGAACCCACGGCCGGCCAGATCATTTTCCAAGGGACGGATATTAGCCTACTTCAAGCCCGAGAAATGATCCAGTTTCACACCAGGATGCAGATGATTTTCCAGGACCCTTATTCATCTTTGAACCCCAGATTGCGAGTCCGGGAAATCATCGGGGAGGCCCTGCGCGTCCACGGTCTGTCCAAAGAAAAGGACTGGCAGGACCGGGTGCGGGAGCTTCTTGCCGAAGTTGGCTTACAACCCGATCACATGGCCCGCTATCCCCACGAGTTTTCAGGGGGACAGCGGCAGCGGATCGGGGTGGCCCGGGCGCTGGCCATGAATCCCGACTTGATCGTGGCGGACGAACCGGTATCGGCCCTGGACGTGAGTATCCAGGCGCAGGTGATCAACCTTCTGGATTCGCTCAAGGAAAAACACGGACTCTCTTATCTGGTCATCGCCCATGACCTGGCCGTGGTGGAGCACATCTCCGACCGGATTGCGGTCATGTACCTGGGCAAACTGGTGGAGACGGCCACCGATCGGGACCTCTACTTGAACCCCAAACACCCCTATACCGAAGCCCTGTTGTCCGCCGTTCCCATCCCCGCACCGGGAGGGAGACAGCGCCGGAAAGCTCGAAAACTGATTCGGGGCGACGTGGCTTCCCCCATCAACCCGCCCACCGGGTGCCGCTTTCACACCCGCTGCCCGAAAGTGAGGGAGGACTGCAAGGAGATTGAGCCTCCCCTTGTCATGGTTGAACCGGACCACTGGGTGGCTTGTCTTCACGATGGAGGAAGTCGGCCATGAATGGGCCTTTGATCCAACTGGAGGGGGTGACCACCTATTTCTTCACCCCGGAGGGCACGGTGAAAGCCGTGGACCGGGTCTCTTTCGGGATCAATCGGGGCCGGACCCTGGGACTCTTGGGGGAGTCTGGCTGTGGGAAATCAGTCACCGCTTTGACGATCATGCGCCTCATCCCCAACCCTCCGGGAAAAATTTTGGAGGGAGCCATTGATTTTGAGGGCCGGGACCTCCTCCAGCTTTCTCCGTCGGCCATGCGGCATATCCGGGGCAAAGACATCGCCATGATCTTCCAGGAGCCCATGACTTCTCTGAACCCGGTTTACACCATTGGAAACCAAATCGCTGAAACGTATTTGATCCATCAGAGAATAAACAAAGCGGAAGCCTTCCGCCAGGCGACGGAGATGCTCCGACTGGTGGGAATTCCCTCCCCGGAGAGGAGGATCCACGAATACCCCCATCAGCTCTCCGGAGGGATGCGTCAGCGGGCGATGATCGCCATGGCCATGGCCTGCCGGCCCAAGCTGTTGATCGCCGACGAGCCGACTACGGCTCTAGATGTAACCATCCAGGCCCAGATCCTGGACCTCATGCTCGGGCTCCAGGAAGAGATGGGCATGGCCATCATGATCATTACCCACGACCTGGGGGTCATTGCCGAGGTGAGCGACGATGTAGTCGTCATGTACGCCGGGCAGGTGGTGGAACATGCTTCAATCGAAACTCTTTTCACCGATCCCCAGCATCCTTACACTCAAGGGCTGATCGCTTCCATTCCCAGGCTGGGGAAGAAATTCCAAACCGGCAAAGAGCGGCTGAAGGAAATCCCCGGATTGGTTCCCAACCTGATCCGTCTTCCCCGGGGATGCCTTTTTCAGCCCCGCTGCCCCTTGGCCTTTCAAGCCTGTACGCAGCAAAGGCCTCCTCTTTTTCTCTTGGATGCAGGGCACGGTGTCCGCTGCTGGCTCGTGCAGAAAGATGTGAAAAATTCCTGACAGTCTGGGGAAATACGCCCGTCATTCTCTTATTGCGATCCAGACAACGCGGGGAACCTTTAACCTCGGGCCTTTAAGTTTTTTCTCCGTTTCTCCGGTTCTCCTTATTTCATCCGTTTCCCCGTCTCCCCGATTCTTCTTCGGACGACTTCCCAGCTTTTCGTGATTAGAAAGCTCTCGTCTTGGTTGTCGAGAAGTATGTGAAATAATTTGGCGGGCATCGCCAGGGTCAGAACATTCGGCTCCACAAAAGGACGGGCGGAGACGTCGAATAACCCAAGAATGGCCTGAGGTTTCTCTTTTTCTCCTTCTTTCAATGGATGGGTCAGGATGGCGCCGCACCCGGAGCTGAAGGGCATTCGGACCGCGTCCATCCGCTCCGCCGCATAGTTGGTGAGGGTAAACAGCCCGGACAGCACGTCAGGCGGCGCAAAGAAGATGACCACTTCGAGCTCTTCCGCGTTTGCCAGTTTATCCAGGGGCTTGAAGATGCAATACTTGGCCGGAGCCTTACGCGGTTGGACGGAGGAGAAATACTCCCTAGCGATCTCAGGCGTTTTGATGTACCGTTCCCCCTCCATCTCCCCCGGAATTCCGCAGGAGAGGAAATATTCGATGTTCGGTCTCGGCGTCTGTAGGAATCCCATGTAGAAGCCGCCACCGAAGCATCCCACGTGTTCCGCGTCAAAACATACTGTCTCCCCTTTTTGACGGGCCCCCTTCAGCAGGGCAAACATACAGACATGCCCCTTTTCTTTGGGCGCAATCCCTTCGGCTGGCTTCTCATCGCTGTAAAGTACCCCCAGGGGTTGCTCCAGCAGCCCCAGCCGTTCATAAAATTTTTCGTATTTGTCCTTATCAATTTTCATGGGTACCCTCCTCTGCAATTTATCCCGCTCGTAGGGGCACCCCTATGTGGGTGCCTTTCTTTCGGGCGGCCACACAGGGCCGCCCCTACCATCATGAATTACACTCCAGGATTATATCCATTTCGTCTCTATGATCGCGTGGGCTCTGTTCAGTTTCCGGATTTTCCCGGTCTGTTGCCTATTTGGAGGGATTGTAGACAATGTATTCCCTGATCTTTTCCAGTTCATCTTCATTGCGAATGACGTGTTCGTAATAATTGCGTTGCCATAACCGATCCTGGAATGGCGCCCAATGATTTTGAGAAACACCCTTACGATATTGGGCAGTGGTATATGATTTGAATCGATGAACTATATCCGGTAACGATAATGTAGGGGGCAACCCCCTGTGGTTGCCCCTTTATATCCTCAGGGCAGGCACGGGGGCCTGCCCCTACGCCTAGAATAATGATACCGTGGATGTGGTTGGGCATAACGGTAAATGCATCTACATCAACACTGGAATAATGTTGGCGGATTTCGTCCCACACCGATTTAACCATTTTGCCCGGGTCATTTAACCGCATTTCTTCATGAATAATCTTTCCAAAGAAACATTTTCGGCCTTGAACGCAAACCGTCATAAAATATGCGCCGGCGTTCGAATAATCGTATCCCGGTAAACGAATCGAACGCCTTTTAAATTCTTGAGACATCAATCTCCAAAACTCACCCCGATGGAACGGGCTGTTTTAGTCAGGTCGCCGCTGGGGAAGACTTTCCTCTGGTCGCCCTGTACGCTTTTCAGGGCAATATCTTGAATCTTCAGGCCGCGCAGACAAATCATTCTGCCAAACTTTCTCTTCATTAGCAGGTCTACCGCTTTGGCCCCATACCGGGTGGCCAGAATGCGGTCGTAAGCGATGGGGGATCCACCTCGCTGGATATGCCCTAAAACGGTCACCCGGGTTTCCAGCCCAGTCCTTTTTTCAATGTCATTCCCGATCTTATAGCCCACTCCTCCCAGGCGTACAGGATCTGTGCTGTCCTCCACCAGCCTCTGAACGACGACCTCTCCTTTTTTGGGTACCGCTCCCTCGGCCACGACGACGATGCTCGACCGTTTCCCATGATGATACCTTCCCCTTACAACCTCGCAGACCTTCTCGATGTCATAGGGGATCTCTGGGATGAGGACAACATCCCCTCCCCCGGCAATACCGGCCTCCAGGGCAATCCATCCGGCATAGCGGCCCATTACCTCAACTACCATGACCCGATGATGAGAGGCCGCTGTCGTTTGAATCTTGTCGATCGCTTCCATGGCGGTCTGCAAAGCCGTATTAAAACCAAAGGTGACATCCGTGCCCCAAAGATCATTATCGATGGTTTTGGGGATTCCGACGACGGGGACGCCTTTTTGATAAAGCTGGTGGGCAATTGTCAATGAGCCATCTCCCCCCACCGCGATCAGCGCGTCCACTTTATTTTTCTTCAGGTTCGCGATGGCCTGGTCGGAGACATCCCGGAAGATCTTTCTCCCCCGCACGGTGACCGGAAAGCGAAAAGGATTATCACGGTTGGACGTTCCCAGAATCGTCCCCCCCTGATGCAGAATTCCGGAGGCATCCGAAAATTCAAGCCTGCGAGTCATATTCTTGATCATGCCTAAATACCCTTCCAGAAAGCCAATGACTTCCAATTCATAATGGAAAATGGCGCTCTTCACAACCGCCCGGATCACCGCATTCAAGCCGGGGCAGTCGCCTCCACCCGTCAGAATTCCGATTCTTCTAATTTTCATCTTTAAATTCATCCATCCTCCCGCAAAAAATATATTAACCACAGAGGGCGCAGAGAACACAGAGTAATTTTAACAAAAACCAGTAACTATTCGATAAAAGCAGATCATTATCATCGAAAAACGACAACTTTTCTGATTAAATTTTATATAGTCGTGTGCCTTTGAGATTTATTTAATTTTTTCTTTGTGTTCTCTGTGCCCTCTGTGGCCAAAAGCTTTTTAATTCTGCAGTTTGGTTTTCCCCTCCAAATCCGAAAACCAATCATAACGGTCATAATAGACGGCACCTTTGGCCACGACCGAAGGAGAAACGTATATCGGAACCTGGGCTCGGAGAGCCAGGGCAATAGCGTCGCTGGGACGGGAATCGAAGTCTATCTCCCGCCCCTGGATATCCAGGGCAATGATTCCGTGGCATAAGGGTTCTTCGAGGATATCAATCAGGACGTGGAGAAGCCGGGCATTGAGGTTCTGAATCATGCTGGCCATCAGATCATGGGAGAGCGGCCTTGGGCTCTTTTGGCCGCTCAAGGTCAGGTTAATGGAGGCCACTTCTGAGGCTTTAGCCAGGATGGGCAGGCCCCACTTTTCTTCTGTATCTTCCAGCAGGATGATGGCTACGCCTTTCTGCTGGTAGATCAAAAGGGACTTTACTTTAACCTCGACTGGAGAACCCATCTTCACTGCAGAATCCCTTCGTTCTGCCCCCTCTTCTTTTCTCCCTCGGCTGCAGCCTCAAGGAATCTGAAACGGGGCGATCAGGGTGGGAAGGGGAACTTCGATCACCACCGGTTGTTTGGCCTCTAGGGCCTCATTTAAAACTTTCCCCAGCTTTTCCGGGTCAGCCTTCAGGCCTTTGACTCCAAACAATTCAGCCAGCTTGGCGAAATCCGGGTTGTTCAATTCCGTGCCCACAACTCTTCCCTTGAAATTTACCAACTGATCGCATTTGGTGGACCCGAAGGCCTGATCATTAAAGACAATCGTCACCAGGCTGATTCCATACCTGACCGCCGTGGCCAGCTCGGCGCAACCATATAAGAAGCCTCCATCTCCCACAACACATACCACTGGCCTGTCCGGGGCAGCCAACTTCGCTCCCAGGGCGGTGGGAAAAGAATATCCCAGAGTAGCGAAATAAGAGGAAGTAATATAAGTGCGCGGACGCCTGACTGCATAGGCCAGATTGGCCCAATAACCGATATTGGTCACCCCGGCCACCAGAATGGCGTCATCGGGCAATTCCTTCCTTATGGTTTTGATAATGTCAGTTTGCAGAGGGGCCTGCTCTTGAAGCCAATTCCGGTGGTTCTTTCGAAATTGATCCAACTCCGAAGAAGCCCAGCACTCCCTGTTGACTTTCTTCTTCCGTACCTCCTCCACTAGCGCTTTCAGGGTGATTTTCGCATCCGCTGCGAGAGCCACCTCTGCCGGATAATTTTTGCCGATCATGGAAGGATCAGCGTCCAGATGGATCAGTTTCTGGGGAGACTTCAAGGCGGTACCCGGCCTCATCTGTAACCAGGTAAGGCGGGTTCCTACAGCCAAGGCCACATCAGCCTGGGGTAAGGCCCAGCGGGCCGCTCCGAATCCATAATATCCACCGCCCAGGGAGAGGGGATGATCTTCAGAAATCGCCCCTTTGCCTTCAGCGGTAGTGGCCACTGGCGCTCCCAGAGATTCAGCCAGTTCTTTCAGCTCGGCAGAGGAATCCGATAGGATCGCACCTCCCCCGGCCCAGATAAATGGTTTTTCGGCTTGAGCCAGAAGCTCAGCAGCCCGGCGAACGCTCTGTCGGTCCGGCTCTGCGGGTGGCATGGCCTCCCGGGAAAGGAACCTTACCTCCCCGCTGGATCTCAGGGTGTCCCAGGGAATTTCCACCTCTGTGGGACGGGGTCGGCCGGTGTTCATCTGACGCATAGCCTCGTGAATGGCTCCCGGAATCTCCTCTATCCGCATCACCCGCTTACACCATTTGGTCACCGGGCGGACCATATCCAATTGATCATTCACTTCGTGGAGCGCCCCCCCGTCCTTCCCTAAATCCTTGCTCTCGATCTGCCCGGCAAGGAGTAGAACGGGGGAGGAACAGGCATAAGCCGTACCCAGAGCGGCGAGCGCATTCTGAACTCCAGGGCCCGGCACCACCAAGCCTACCCCCGGCTTACCTTTGACCCGGGCATACCCATCTGCCATGTAAATGGTGCTCTGTTCATGGCGGACAGTAATCAGGCGAAGGTCCTTCTCGCCGTAAAGGGCATCGAAGACAGCCATGATCTGGACGCCGGGAATGGAAATGAGGTACTCAACCCCTTCCCTCTTCAACGACTCGACAACTGCTTCTCCTCCGGTCACTCTGGGCATATCTTCTCCCAAATGCAGACTGCTAAGGTTCTTTTACACTTACCTTTGCACTTGCACTTTATTTTAGGTAGATCATCTCCAAATTGGTTGATCGAATATTTTATGAAAGCCCGGCAAGGGCTCGGAACGAAAGACAGATTGCGCCGCAAGCATCGGCGGGATATTGTTTTCCATATTTACCTTGCTCGCCTTCCGCAAAGCGCAGCGGGGGCGGGAAAAGAAAGGTCCGGAGGATAAGAGAACACCCCCGCCCCAGCTAAGAGGAAATCCGTGCCTTATGATTGCAAGCAAGATGGCTTTCGTTCCGAGCCCCTGAAATAACCGCACATTTCATACATACCAGCTCTTTAGCCCTCAACTAATTTGGCAATGATCCTTTTAGGTTTTCCTGATGCTCACCCGGACACTATTTCCCCTTGGCCTTCTGGTAGACCGACTCGATCTTACGGTCCCTTTCTCGCCTTAAGCGGTCGAGATCGATCTCTTTTTTTTCTTTATCCTGAATTAATATTTCCACTTCAGCCATTTTGGCTTCGTAGACTTTTCGGATTTGGGCAATTTCGTCTTTCTGCTCGCCGGTAAAAGAAGGAATCTCCTCCCCGCCTATTTTCTTGGTCTTTTCCATGGCGAGCTCCAAGGCACTCTTTAATTTCTCAGCCATAACCCCAGTCCTCCCTTGAAATTTCGATGGGCCTCCAGTCCGAAAGATAAGAGTAGATTGCAAGAGTTTATACCAAAACCCTCCTTTTGATCAACATAATCTGAAATTTCTTTTAAATATCTTCCCTTGTTGTCGCTTGATCCACATTCCTCACTCCGAATTAAGGACAGAATCATTTGACAGCCGGGCAGAGGGGTGAATATGATGAATTGGAGTATTTAAGATAAAAGATGAAAAAGAAAGCTGCGGATGCGATTCTGATTTCGCTCTTTACCGCCCTTACAGCCGTGGGGGCCTTCATTAGGATTCCAATTCCCTACGTCCCTCTTACCCTCCAGACTTTGATGGTTATGTTCGCGGGTTTGATCCTCGGCAGCCGGCGGGGAGCCCTGAGTCAGCTTCTTTACCTCATTCTCGGCCTCCTGGGATTGCCCATCTTTGCCCAGGGGGGAGGACCGGCTTACGTCCTGCAACCTTCTTTCGGTTTCCTCCTGGGTTTTGTCGCCGGCGCCTATGTTATAGGGAAAATGGTGGAAGGGGAAAGAAACTTAGGCCTCTCCCGAACTCTTATGGCTCTAGTCTTCGGGCAAATAGCCATCTACTTGCTGGGGATTTCCTACCTCTACCTTAATTTGAACTTCATCCTTCACAAGCCCATCTCCTTTTTAGCGGTTATTAAGATTGGAGTTTTGCTTTTCATCCCCGGGGACATTCTAAAGACCGCAATCACCGTTCTGGTTGTCGCCCCCATCCGGAACCGCCTCCTTTCCCACGTTAATATATAACCACTGAATATTACTATAATTTATTTTACTAAATTCCCCTTGACAGAGGCCCCCTTTTTTCCTATTTTATAGACAGGTTGAGAGAAAGAGAAAAACCCACCCAGTTTTTCCCGGTTTCCCCAGCTAAATTATTAAAAAAGAATTAAATAACATTAACTTATAATCTTTTTATCAATTCGAGGAAACATGTAAATGTCCAAAGCCGAAGCTATCTTAAATGATTGGGAAACGACGCTGATGGAATGGAATAAACCCCTCAGCGAAATGAACCTTAAAATCGAAGGATCAAACCTGGAGAAATTGATTTCCCGGCTATATTCAGAACTGGAACGGAGGGAGATGCGTTTCAAGCCTAGATTTTACCTGACCGATACTTGGGGCTGCCCCAATAAAGTTCCGCTGATCGGTATTCCTTTTTATTATGCTAATTCTGTTCTCTCCCAGATTGAGGACCGCATGCACGGAGACCTGGAAGATGAACATGAGTTGATGATGACCCTCCGTCATGAAGCCGGGCATGCCATTAACTACGCTTATCGGCTCTATAGCTTGAAAGAATGGCAGGAGACATTCGGCCGATTTGATGAACCTTATCACGACTTTTTCCATCCCAACCCTCAATCCCGGCAGTTTGTGAAGCACCTCTACCAGCAAGTCGGCTCTTACGCCGGGAGGATCTACGCCCAGAAGCATCCCGATGAAGATTTTGCCGAGACCTTCGCTGTCTGGCTGACCCCCCGTTCCAAATGGCGGGGAAAATACCGGAACTGGGGGGCGCTGAAAAAGCTCAGGTTCGTGGATCAGTTGATGAGGGAAATCGGACCGAAGAAACCCCTGGTGACCGACGGCGAGAGGATTAACCCCATCGAAAACCTCAACATAACTCTCCTCGAATACTATAACAAGAGCGAGGAGAGGTACCGGCAGAAGGCCCAGGGCTACGTGGATGACGTTTTGCAGGAAATCTTCAGTACCAATGGAAAGGGAGAGAAGCGAATACCCGCTGGGGCGTTTATTGAGAAGAACCGGAATCACCTGGTGGACATGATATCGCACTGGACCGGGGAAAAAACTTCTTCGGTGACCCCCTTGATCGACAAATTCATCGACCGGGCCAAAGACCTTAGCCTGAACCTTAGCCCCCGCCGCCAATCCCGCAAGCTGATCGAAGTCACGGCTCTCGCTACCACGCTGGTCATGAATTATACCTATGAAGGAAAATTTACCCTGAATTAAAGAATTGTATCAATGACAGGATTGAGATTACGGTCTTTTTATATTCCGCATTCCAGAGGTTAGTTGCTCTTCTTTACCCACTCCTGGCGGTAACCATTCAGATCCCGGATGTAGGAATCGAGGAGCTCAATGAGGGGCTCCCGGGGAAGGAGCGCTCCCGCCAGGGAATACACCTGAAGGGAACGCATGATCTGGTAGTAAATACTCTGGCCGTCGAAGCAGACCTTTTCCAGAGGGCAGAAGGGACAGTGGTCTTTATAATCGAGACAGAAGATGATCTTGGTCGAACCGCACTGAAAAGCTTCCCGATACCGGTCCGGGTCTGCTTTTCTCTTAAGGAAATCTCGGATGCGTACCCATTTTTCGATCGCCAGTTCGAAAGGGTCTTCCCCTTGCTTATGACGGCGGACCGCCTCCTCCAAATTGAGCAGTGTAACCATTAGAAGAAACTCTCCTTCGTATGATCCCTCCGCATCTTCTTTATGTTTCTTATTGACCGAAAGCTAACGGCTGCCCGTTCATTGCTTATTTATTCTTCCATTACCTTTCTGGAGACTTCGAATATCACCCGCGTCTCCGGATCTGGACATTGCAGGGTATAAACCTGATCCCGCCCAAAATCTTTTGGGTCCTTGGCCTTACCCATCATAAACAGGGAATACTGGATGGCGCCAAGGGCCACGGCGCAGACGTTCTTTGATTCCTTGAGGTTTACCATCGTTCCTTCAATGACGATTTGGTCCCCCACCTTCACATTCGGGCACCTGCTATCTTTCGCTTTGGCGACCACCTTGTATTTGGGCATCCTTCCTCCTTTATTTCTCCCTGGGCATCATGATCAGGGCTTCCCCCTCCAGGACCGTTTTCCCTTCCTGATTCGTAATGGTCGATTTGACCGTCATCCGGGTTTTGGCCGCATCTTTGCCGACCACTTCGGAAACGACCGTTACGGTGTCCCCAATGAAAACAGGAGCCAGGAATTTCACCGTCTCGGAAAGATGAATGGTTCCCAATCCTCCCAGGTTGGTGAGGGTCTGGTCAACCAGGCTGGCCGTAAGCATTCCGTGGGCAACTCTTTTCCCGAACATGGAAGTCTTGGCGAACTCTACATTCACATGAATGGGGTTGAAATCTCCGGTTATACCGGCAAAAGCAAAGACATCCGCTTCGGTAATGGTCTTTCCAAAAGTTGTCCGTTGTCCGACTTGAATATCCTCAAAACTCTTTTTGATCATCTTTCACCCCAGAGGAACTCCCTTTCTTTCATTAACAATAGCTGTAAGAAGGCCTTAATCTGAAATCCGAAACAATTTCAAAATCTGAATAACCCCTAAACCTGATCTGTACGGTTCTTGAATTCTGTTCCGCACTGGCGGGATTGAATTTGTTTCGTCCCGCCTTTTCCGGGATTAGGATTGCGGATTTCGCCCTTAGAATTTTTTCGGCTGAATTAAGGAAAACCTTAAAGCCTTCGTTAGTAGTTACCCAACTTCCAGAATCATCTCGATTTCCACTGGAATCCCATTGGGTAATGATTGCATACCCACTGCTGAGCGGGCATGCTTGCCAGCGTCTCCAAAGACCTCAGCCAGAATATCTGAAGCTCCATTTATCACCTTGGGTTGATCTTTAAAATCTTCAGTGCAGTTGACCATTCCCAGGAGCTTGACCACACGCTTCACTTTATCCAGGTCCCCAATCGTCGCCTTGACCGAGGCCAGACAATTCAGGGCTACATTGCGGGCGGTTTGATATCCCTGTTCGATCGTCAGTTCTTTCCCCAGTTTTCCGGAGGTGATAGCCTTCCCGTCATTATAAGGTCCGTGTCCGGAAACGAAGAGCAGATTGCCCACTCTCACGGCAGGAACATAGTTGGCCAGCGGCTTGGGCGCTTGCGGCAGTGTGATTCCCAGTTCCTTTAATTTCTTCTCAGCGCTCATCGAATCCTCCTTTCTTTTAATTCCTTCAATCGAACCGCGGTGGACACACCACGGGTTAACCGCAACCAAAAGATAGAAGAACTGCTTTTAAGCTTTTGCTCAAGATATTGAGCCTATTTTTCATGCCCGGTAAAGCGGAAATCCAGGAATCGTCTTTGGGTTGAATCTTAAATCCCCACCTCTGCAAGAGTGACCATTGAGCAGTTCTATCGTCTCCAGGGTTTTAAAGAAGCCAGAATAAAAATACCCCGTTATGCCTCTAAAGTCAAGGAATTGGAGGACAATTACTCATGGCTCGATTCTCGTTGCGAGTTTCTGGTTAGCAAGATCTTGTTGAAAAAGGGCCGTTACTTCCCTTATAATGCACCTGAAAGAATAAAAATCCCAAACCCCAATAAGAATGAAAATATTCATCAGCCATATTCAAGAAGAGTTCCAGGTTGCCCTGGTCTTGAAGAAATGGATCGATTCCGCATTTGCTGATCATTGCGAAGTACTGGTGAGCACCGATCCGGAGAATATTCCCGTAGTGGCCCAATATCTGGAAAAGGATGAACAGGCCCTATCCGAGGTCAAAGCTCTGCTCATCCTCTGTAGTCCGAATTCCCTTCAAAGACCCTGGATCTCCTTCGACGCCGGGTGCGCCTGGATGCGGAAAATTTTTATCATCCCCGTCTGTTATTCGGGACTATCCCTGGCCGAGCTTCCGCAACCTCTGGCGATCTTTTCTGGATTCGATCTGAATCAAAAAGACTTTCCCCAAAAGCTTTTTTCCACTCTTGCCCAGGAACTGGGGATATCCCAATTGCCGCCGATTCAATACCGGCAGATGCGGGAAGAATTGCAAGCAGTCCAGGAAACCGTCCCTCCGGAAATGCCCACCTTGGCTAGAGGACCTGAGCAGGCGGCAACCGCCGAACCGGCCCTTGAACCCATCCATATGGAGATTATCCTTGTCCTGGCCAACAGCTATGGGTATACCTCTGCAGTATTGGCCGAGCATTTTAAAATGGAGGAAAAAAAGATTATGTCCTTGTTGAAGGGGCTTATTGACTGGAATTATATCTATGCTAGCCCCGCCGGGATGGGTCATGTGAGGTACAACTTAACCAGCAAAGGAAAGGACTACCTCAAGGAAAACGGTTTAGCATAACCTTGATGACATCTTATTCAACCTACAGCCGCAGGCTGTCGTTGCAGGGTTAAGCCTCCGATCCTGACTTCTGAATTCCAAATATTAATCCTGATAATTTGCGTTCATCCGCGTCCAGAAAGGTCCTTCATCTCTGCCTCGGCCTTCTCCAGCCAGAACGCCAGTTTCATTTCGCGGAATATCATCATAGCAGTAGTAAGATCCTCCCTCGCTTGTTCTGGCTTTCCCCTTCTTCTATTGTGACAAATACAGAGAAGGCATTGAGACCGCCTGTGCTTGTCATGCGCTTGTAGTTCTCAAAGATTTCCTTGCGGTTTGGGGATAAATAATCTCGGTCTTCCAGAAAGGGTGTTTCAGGATCGGCCAGACCGGTTAGAAGACATAGCGAGCAAAGGGAGAAAGGATTTTAAAACATTGACAGGGACATCACGGAGTTGATAGATATATCTAAAACGATTCAAGATGGGGAGGGACAAAATGGGTTCAACAACTTTAGACGATGCGCAAAAATACCTTTTTCTTCATAATACGGTAAAGCAAGATATCCAGGATGGCAAGGTTCCCGTGATCGTTCGGGGCGAAGGGGACTACGTTTTCGACGAGGGAGGAAACCGCTACTTAGATTTAATGGCCGGAAACACCCGGCCCAACGCCATCGGGTATGGCCGGGAAGAGGTGGCCAAGGCCATGTATGAACAGGCCGTGAAGATGCACTATTTTAGCCCGGCCTTTTACATCACCACCCCTTCCGTGCAGCTCGCTAAAAAATTGGCTTCCATATATCCCG
>Ga0187854_10002318_pt1 | contig 16508 bp, 17 predicted proteins | sample June2016WEW_6_15_FD_132445 | JGI IMG/M metagenome (GOLD analysis project Ga0187854, IMG submission 132445) | Peatland microbial communities from SPRUCE experiment site at the Marcell Experimental Forest, Minnesota, USA - June2016WEW_6_150 | ecosystem: Environmental > Terrestrial > Soil >...
CGCCGGAACCTCTTCTTCATCCTGCTTTCTCTCGAGATCATGCTCAACGCGGCCGGCCTGGCCTTCGTCGTCGCTGGCTCTCGCTGGGCTCAGGCCGACGGCCAGGTGATGTTCATCTTCATACTGACAGTGGCGGCGGCTGAGCTGTCGGTTGGGCTCGCGCTTCTGATCCAGTTCCACCACCGCTATGGCACGTTGGACATCGATGCGGCCAGCGATCTGAGAGGCTGACCGTACGGTGCCGCCTCGGCCGATCTTCGGTCCGGGGCAGGCACCAGCGGGCTTTCTTCAGGACAAAGGGCGGCGAGGCCCGTCCACCCAGCAGGGAACGCTCTGCCATGACGCTATCGGACTTCATTCCCATTCTGCCGCTGCTGATCCTTGGCTTCGGGGCTATTGTGGTGATGCTGCAAATCGCCTTTTTTCGACATCACCGCCTCGCGTGGCTGCTGACCCTCTTGACCTACCTGGGCGCCGTCGCCAGCCTACCTTTCCTCGCCCGGCCCCTGCCGGCCCAGGTGACATCCCTGATCCTCGTCGACCCGTACGCACTCTACTTCCTCGGGTTGATGGTAATCGGCGGACTCGTTGTCGCAACGCTCTCATACGGGTACCTGCGAGGAGTCCACGGGAACCAGGAGGAGTACTACGTCCTGCTGCTATTGGCCACCTTAGGTGCATGTGTCCTGGTGGTCAGCAACCACTTCGCGAGCTTTTTTCTTGGGCTCGGAATCCTGAGCGTGCCGTTGTACGTGATGATCTCCTACCCCAAGGAGGGGCGCGCGCCCCTCGAGGCGGGATTCAAGTACCTGATACTTTCCGCCGCCGCCTCCGCCTTCTTGCTCCTCGGAATGGCTTTCATTTATGACCAGCTCGGCACGCTGGAATTCTCCAGGCTCCAGCTGGCCAGCCCCGTCCCAGGAGCCTCGCATCTCTTTCTTCTGGTGGGATACGGGCTGATGGCCGTCGGGATCGGATTCGAGCTTGCGCTGGTTCCCTTCCACGTTTGGACGCCCGACGTGTACCAGGGAGCGCCTGCTCCCGTGACCGGGTTTATCGCCACCGTCGCGAAGGGGAGCCTCTTTGTGCTGTTTCTGAGATTCTTCGGGCAACCGGCCATTCACGCCGATCGATCGCTTTGGTGGATGTTTGCCGTCATCTGCATCGCGTCCATGCTCGCCGGAAACCTCTTGGCCTTGCTGCAAAGCAATCTGAAACGCATTCTTGCCTATTCGTCGATTGCTCACCTCGGCTACCTTCTGATCCCCCTGCTTGCTCTCGGCCCGTCAGCTCGGCCCGCCGTGGCCTTCTACTTGACCGCCTATTTTGCCGTCACCTTGGGTGCCTTCGGGGTGGTCAGTGCGCTTTCCAGCCCTGAGCATGAGGTGGAGGATCTGGAGGAATACCGCGGATTGTTCTATCGCCGGCCCGGGTTGGCCATCGTCTTGACCATTTCTCTCATCGCCTTGGCCGGAGTGCCGCCGACCGCTGGCTTGCTGATGAAGTTCTACATTGCGGCCGCCGGGATGGAGGCCTCGCTCTGGTTCCTCCTCATCCTGCTCGTGGTCGCAAGCGTGGTAGGAGTTTTCTACTACATGCGGGTGGTGCTGGTTCTCTGTCGTCGGCCGACTGAAGAGACGCTCCCGCCCCTGCCCGTTCGCCCCCTTTCCCGAGGCGAGGGCATTGCCCTGGTTGTGCTGGGGGGCATCGTCATGCTGCTCGGCGTTTATCCCACCCCATATTTCCAGTTCCTTGAGAGGATGGTGAACCGAATCGGCTAGGCTTGGAAAATGCCTCCCACCAAAAGCATCGGTCAAGGAGTCCCCTCTCTTCTGGCCCTTCCGAGACCCCTCTCGCCCTCCGGATCCCGATCCCCAAGTCAGAGGTTGATCCGGGCCAGGCGAGTCCCAAAAGGCAACGGATTCGCCCACGGCCGCGAGGGTTGAACTAGACTATCCTCCTCACCGGAATGCGCGCGAGCGCTTCGGCCTGAGGAAGGGGAAGCCCCGAGGTTTCCAATGCGCGAGTTCCAATACACTCCAGTCTACTTGGAGCGGCTCGGGCGAGGGGATCTTCGCCGCCGCGCTGCCCAGGCTCGCGCCCGGATGACGCGCTGCGACCTCTGCCCCTACGTCTGTCATGCTAACCGTAACCGAGGGCCGGGGGTCTGCGGAATCGCGGCCAAGGCCCGCCTGATCTCCTTCATCCCCCATTTTGGCGAACTGCCCGCGCTGGCCGGCTGGCGGGGGTCCGGGGCGGTCTTTCTGGAAGGGCAGCCTCTGGTCTTTCGCTCGACGACCGAACTGCCCCGCCCCGGCGTGCCCACCGCCGCCGGCAGGGATGCGCAGGCCCCCGCCCGCGAAACGGGCCGGGAAATGGAGCCGGACGAGCTTGCAAGAATCCTGCTCGAGTTGCAAGGCCTCGGATGCCACAACATCAATCTCCTCTTCCCCACTTTTGTGGTCGCGCAGATCCTTGAGGCGCTGGCTCTTGCGGTCGAGGGCGGACTGCGCCTGCCGCTGATCTACAACACCCAAGGGTACGACTCGTTTGAGGCGTTGCGAATGCTGGAAGGGGTTGTGGATGTCTTTGCCACGGATATGCTGGTCGGGTATGCCCGAGATGCGCGGCGCTATTTGAAACTGTCGGACTACCCGCGGGTCAATCGGCTGGCGGTGCGAGAGATGCATCGCCAGGTCGGAGATCTCCTGCTGAGTTCCGAAGGCTTGGCTCTGCGGGGGCTGCTGGTCAGGCATTGGGTCCTGCCCAACCGAGTGGCCGGCACGACCCGAGTCGCCGGCTTCCTCTCGCACGAGATCTCCCCGGACACGTTTCTCTATCTTCTAGACGACTATCGTCCCGCCAAGGGAATCAAGAAGGGCGGAACCTTAGGTCGCGCCCCGATGCCGGACGAGATGGATCTGGCTCGCCGAGCTGCGCTGGCCGCCGGGCTGCGGCGGGTTGTTCCGGGTCCCCTGGCCACCCTCCGGCTTGCGGGCACAGGCGGGCCGGAGGGCCAGGGCGGCCCATCCGAGAATCCTTGACCCTGGAGGCCCGCCCTTCGCATGCGTGCCGAAGATTTCGTGCCCGCGTACGTCCCGCTTCAGAGATCGGGGGAACTTCCTCGCCGCGCTGCGGAAGCCCTGCGTCACCTGGAGTCCTGCGACCTTTGCGCCCGCTATTGCCGGTTGAACCGAAACCAACGCGAGGGGCCTTGCCAAGTAGGGCGCTGGGCTTGGGTGGCCGCCTCCCATCCGCACCTGGGAGAGGAGGTTCCCCTCACCGGCTGGCGGGGTTCGGGTACGATCTTTTTCGCCGGATGCAACTTGCGATGCCAATACTGCCAGAATTCTGACATCAGCCAGAATCTGATTGGGAAAGCCGTGGGCCCGAGGCAATTGGCCGAAAGCATGCTGGAGCTGCAAGGCCGGGGTTGCCACAATATTAACCTCGTCTCGCCCAGCCACGTCATCGCTCAGATACTCGAAGCTCTCCCCTTGGCAACGGAAGGCGGACTGAATCTCCCCCTGGTGTACAACACGGGGGGCTATGATTCTCCCGAGACCCTCGCTCTTCTCGACGGCGTCATCGACATCTATATGCCTGACCTCAAGTATGGCCAGGCCAAGACCGCCCAGCAGCTCTCGCACGTGATCAACTACCCCTCCGTCAACCAAGCCGCCATCCGGGAAATGCATCGCCAAGTCGGGGATCTCCTTCTTAGCGAGGAAGGGCTGGCCCTTCATGGTCTGCTCGCCCGGCATCTGGTTCTGCCGAACGGGCTGGCCGGGACGCGAGAGGTCTTGATCTTCCTCGCCGAGGAAATCTCGACCAGCACTTATCTCAATCTCATGGACCAGTACCGTCCTGCTTTCCGGGCCCGGGAGTCTGCCGTCCTCAACCGACGAATCACACCGTTCGAATACACCGAGGCGGAGAGGATAGCTGACGAACTCGGTTTGTGCCGGCGCGACTAGCCTAGCCGAAGGCCGCGCCTAGCTTGATCGCCGGGGCCCGGAGCCCGCCGAAGCGCTGCGTGAGCCCGGCCCACATCCGCTGAGCCACAAGAAGATCGCGTCCCTTCTGCCCAGGGCCTCTGCCCGCTTCGCTGTGCCGACCCTGGGATCCAAAATGAGCTGCGGTAAAATGTTTTTGAGTTGCCGAAGAGTGTCAGAGAAGGAAAGGCGGAAGGGGAGAGCAAAGTGAGTGAGCAGAGTCATCCTTCCACGGACGGGCACGGATTGCGACTGCTGGCCGTGCTTGCGCACCCAGATGACGAGACTTTCGGTACCGGTGGAACGTTGGCCTATTACGCCCGACGCGGGGTCGAGGTCTACTTGATTTGCGCCACCTCCGGCGAAGTGGGTGTGGCTCCGCCGGATCTGCGCGGATTCAATTCCTCAGGCGAGATGCGCCGGGCCGAGCTTCGCTGCGCGGCCCAGATTCTGAGACTGAAGGACGTCCATTTCCTAAACTACCGCGATTCGGGCATGACCGGATCGCCGGATAACCGTAACCCAGAAGCGCTGGCGGCTCAACCCACGCCCCAGGTGGCCCGAAAGGTCGCAGCCCTCATTCGCCAGATTCGTCCACAGGTGGTCATCACCTTCGATCCCATCGGCGGTTATCGCCACCCGGATCACATCGCAATTCACAATGCGACCGTGGAGGCCTTTTGGATGGCAGGAGACCCATCGGTCGAGCTGGACGGTCTCCCGGCGCACTCTCCTCAGAAGCTCTACTTTCACACCATGTCCAGGCGGTTCTTCCGTCTTGCCGTGCGGCTGCTCCCCCTCTTCGGTCGAGATCCCCGCAAGTTGGGGCACAACCGGGATATCGACCTGACTTCCTTCGCCGACGTGGATTTCCCGATCCACGCTGCGATTTCCATTCGCAGCGTGCTCAAGGCCAAGGACATGGCCTCCGCCTGCCATTCCAGTCAGGGAGGCGGACGGCTGCTGGGTCCGCTATCCGGGCTGCAACGGCTGCTCCCGGCGCAGGAAACCTTCATGCGTGCGGTTCCTTCCGAGCCTCCGCGCTCGCGCGAGCACGATCTCTTTGAGGGCGTGACGGTCTAGGCCGAGCGAATGATTTCCGCCAACTCGGCCTGAAGGATGGGGGGCAAAAAGCGCGCCGGATTCGCTGAGAGAGACCGGGCCGAAGGCCCCTCCCCGGACAGCTGCGAGGGCCGCAAGGACCCGACCCACGGACGCCCAGTTCGGATTCGCCAGGTGGTTTCGGAGGCGGCCCAGCGCCAGGGGTGGATGCCGCCCCTGGCTGAAATCCCCGGTCCTCCTCCGCTGGCGGGTAGGGGATTCTCCCCCACCCCCCGGGCCCGTGATAAAGAAGAGCAGCCCCGGGCCACGCAGGCTTCTCGGCTCCTCATCGGCGAGGCTGTCTAGGCCAGAATGCGCTTGGCGATCACCAGCCGTTGCATCTCACTCGTGCCTTCCCCAATGGTCATCAAGCGCGCATCTCGGTAGATGCGCTCCACGGGGTACTCGGCCGAGTATCCATAGCCTCCGTGCACCTGGATCGCGTTCCGACAGACCCGTTCGGCCATTTCCGTTGCGAACAGCTTGGCCATAGCCGCCTGCATAGTGAATGGCTTGCCCGTTTGCTTGAACCAGGCCGCGCGATAGACCATTCCTCGGGCGGCTTCAATTTCTGTGGCCGCGTCAGCGAGCATCCACTGGATCGCTTGATGGGCACTGAGCGGGACTCCGAAGGTGTTCCGTTCTTTGGCGTACCGGACGGCCTGCTCGAAGGCGGCCTGTGCCAGGCCGACGGCCAGCGCCCCGATACCGATCCGCCCGCCATCCAGCACCGCCAGTGCCATTTGCAGGCCGTGTCCCTCCTCCCCCAGCAGGAAGTCCGCGGGAACACGAACATCTTCGTAGGTCACCGCGTGGGTGGGGGAACCCCGCAACCCCATCTTCTTCTCGGCAGGCCCAATCGTCAGTCCCTTGGCCTCCGTAGGCACCAGGATCAGGCTGAGCGAATGCGAACCTCCCGCCGGGTCCGTTCGAACGAGGGTGATGATGAGGTCTGCGATGCTGGCGTTGGTGCACCACATCTTCGATCCGCGGATGATCCATCCGGCGCCCTCCCGCCGCGCTCGGGTCCGCACACCCCCCACAAGATCCGAACCTGCCCCGGGTTCGGTCAGAGCCAGGGCCGCCAGCCTTCCCTCTCCGCTGGCGAGGCGGGGCAGCCAGCGTTGCTTTTGCGCCTGCGTGCCGAACAACACCAGAGGGCCACATCCCAGGCTGTTGTGGGCCGCGATGGCCAGGGCGGTGCTCCCGCAGGCCCGGCCCAGCTCCTCGATGGCAATCGCCGCGCTGATCGCGTCAACGCCCGGGCCTCCGAATTCCTCTGGGATGTTCAGGCCGAGCAGCCCCAGCGGTCCCATCTTGTGGACCGCTTGCCAATTGAACTCGGCGGATTCGTCGACATGCCGTGCTCGGGGGCTGACTTCTTGCTCGCAGAAATCGTGGATGGCCAGCCGCCACATCCGTTGCTCTTCGCTCAGTTCGAATTCCATCAGACTCCTCGCGTGGTCGGTTCTTCATAGATAGGGGGAAAAAGCAGACCTCTCCAGCCACCTCGACGCGGGCTCCGGGCGGGCCTGAACTCGATGGTTTGCCCTTCGCGTCCCTTGCGGCGGCCTCGCAATCCTGATCCTCTCCACTTCTCCATCTTTGCCCTCAGGAAAACCCAAAAGAGGTGGCACGAAACAAGGGGTCCCAGAAACGCGCCTGCGATTGCCATCCCCTATTCTATGTCCCGGGTGGAGGCTGTCATATACCAAATGTCACAGGGCCATGGGGATCTGCCGGGAGACGCGCTGGACACGTGGGAGGAGACCCATCCCGTCGTTCCGACTCAGCAACCCGTGCCGGAGGGCGACTTGATGAAACCAGCCGCGACCGGTCGCTACAGTTCCCAGTCGCCCCTCGTCGGACCTACGCCGTCCTCCGGGGCCAAGCGCAGGACGGAAGTCCTCCTGGCGATAGAGTCCAGTCGAGAATAGAAAGGACCGGCCTTCAGCCGGTCCTTTCTTCCACGAGGCAGGCAAGGTCGCCTGGGCGCCAGCATTGCCTTTTCTCCAGGATGAACCCATTAGCGACCGCTCCTTTCTCGTCGCGAGCGCAACGCTACTTGCCGATGACCATCCCAAGAGGATCGATCTCCCTAAGGAGGCGCCGCTCCTCAGAACTGGGGGGCTCCAACACCCTCACTTCCGCTGGGATGATGATCTCGAAGGAAGAGTTCGCCTTGACTTGTTCCAGGGTAACCCCGGGGTGAAGTGCCAGTAGCCGAAGGCGCTTGGTTTCCTCCTCAAAATCGTACACGGCAAGTTGTGTGATCACGCGAAAGGGTCCGGTGCCCTTGGGCAATCCGGCTCGTTCTCGGGCTCCGGGGCCGTCCAGGTACCCGGGAGTCGTGATGAAATCGACCTTCTCAACGAAACGACGAGCGTCCTGGCGGATGATGATGATCGTACGCTGGCAGAGCGAGCCTACGTCGTTTGCCCCCCCGCTGCCGGGCAGGCGCACCTGCGGATGCTCCCATTCCCCGATAACCGTCGTGTTCAGATTCCCGAAGGGGTCCATCATGGCCGCCCCGAGAAAACCAAAGTCCACATAGCCGGCCTGGCAGGCGCTCATCACGCTGTGCATGCTGGAAGCGGCCACCGCCCGGTAGAAGGTTCGAGAGTCTCCCACGGAGATGGGCAGCACCGGGATCTGGGGTCCTACGCCTCCCGCCTCGAAGATGATTAGAAGATTCTTGGCGTGGGTTCTCTGGGCCAATATCGCGGCGATCATCGGAAGGCCGGTGCCGACCAAGACCGAGCATCCGTCGGCCAGCGTGTGGGCTCCCGCGCAGGCCATGAGCTCCGTCTGAGAGAACACCCCATATTCATCCGCCATGGCCGGCCTCCTTACTTCTTTCGTAGCCAGGGTGCAGAGAGCGGTGCGCGCATATCTTCCACCTGCTTCAGGTAGGTGAGTCGCCGCGTCCCCCCCACCAAGCCAAGGTACTCGTCGAAGTCTTGCACCCCATAAACATACTTGTTGAGGTAGGTCACCGCGCCCTCCGGGGTTCGGGCCGAACTCAGCCATTCGCCGATGTGATCCTCATCGAAGTAGTACCGGTAGGGCATCAGGGTCGGGTGAGCCCCAAAGGGAACCTCGCAGACTGCGTCGACCAAAAAGAAGGGGATGACGGTCAGGCCGGGGCTGTTGCGAATGACCTCGGTGGGCACGATTTCCTCCGTCGTCAGGATCACGCGACGCGCCGCTCGGGCCAGCTCGAAATCCATGATCAAGATGCCGTCAATCTGCGCATTGCCGTAGATGTCACAGCGAGGCACGTGAAACAATGCGACATCCGGATAGGCCGCCGGGATCAAGCACACCGGCTTGCCGCTCCAAGGATCCCGAACCACTTTGCAGGCGCTCTTCTTCAAGGTATCCGTACCGAGCAGGTTGCGAGCGGGGACAAATGGGACCCCCATCATCCCCGCCAGGAAGCGCCATTGATACCCGGCATTCGAGATCTCCGACACCACCTCGCATTGTCCGCTCTCCACGGCGCGCCGACCCGCCGGCGACAAGCCTCGGAGCTCGTGCCCAAAGGCGTAGGCCACTTCGATCCGATTCACGCAGCCTGCCCCGATCATGAGATCCGCATCGTGCACCGCGGTCTTCCCGGCCATGATAAGGTCCCGCTTCTTTTGGCGAATGATTTCATAGACCAGGGCCATGGGCACACGGATGTGACCGAATCCTCCGACGGCCAAGTAATCGCCATCCTGCAGGAATTGGGCAACCGCCTCGCGAACGGACATGCGCTTGTCGCGCAGGTCGCGGGGTTTGTGGTTGAGAACCCATTCCCGATTTTCGTCTGGGTCGTGCCACCCGACGAGCTGGCCTTGGCCTTCTTCCAAGATTTCCATGGTGCCTTCTCCCAACGATGAGGTAGTTTGCAAAAGACACGCTCCATGCGGCAGGGCTAAGCAATGCCTCCTGAAAGCCTTTTGAAGGGAAAGCGGGACCTTGCTTCACTGGGCGTCAAGCTCTCGCAATCGCTCCCGCGCGCGAAGCCGGGGCGCGAAACCCTCATCTCAGCGCCTGAAAGTAGGCGCTGAGGACTGCCTCCGCGGGCTTGCCGTGAACCGAAGCAGACGCATCCTGCAAGCCCACCACGGGATAGTAGTCCCAGGTCAGAAAACCTCCAATCCAGTTACGACTGGCCGCCGCGGCCAGCAATGACTGTACTGCGTGGGCCTGAAGATCAAGGTTGACAGGCGTTGCCAGGGCAAGCGGCGACCCGGGATTGAGCGTCTCGAGCGCAAGGCAATGGCCCGCAGAATCTCGGGCACATCCGGAGGCGCCCCCATTGGCGGAGGCGAACGCGGCCTCGAGCAGGAGGGGCTTGGCCGTGGCCCGCAGGGCGGACAAGTTGTTATCAATGACGGAGCCCGCGACGCTGGTCATGTCGCTTATGCTGGCACTGTCCCCAGAAGCCAGCGGCGTCCGCACCTGGATGTAGATGTCATCCACCTCGTCCAGAAACGTCGGCACCGCTTGCAGATGGTCGGTCAGCAAGAGCTCGATGCCGATCCTCCCCGAGAAATGAGTGCGAATGTCGCGGATAAGAACTCGCCAGCGCGTATCGGCGTCGGGGGCCGCTCCGGCCGTGCCAGGCAATGCGGGAAGCACCTCGGCGCGGGCCACGACCAGCTCCTGGACCCCCGCCTCCTGCGCCAGATCAGCATAGGACACCAGGAAGTCACGATAGGCCGAAAACCACGCGTTCCACCAATCTAGCCCCTTGTCGCCCGAGGCCCACCAGGCCCCCAGGGTCCCGGAGGTCGGCTGAAGCGCCGGGGCCAAGCCAACCTGAAGTCCGGCGGCTCGGGCTGTCGCAATCTGCGTCAGCAACTCCTGTCTCAAAGAAGAACCATCCTGCGGAAGGTACTCGATCTCCGGAAGCGGGTTGGCCGAGCCCAGGTACCAGCTGGGGCTGAGCAGGAGCCACTGCGGATGCAGGCTCACCAAGTCCACGAGCGTCGGTTCGTACGGGGGCGGCCAATTCCCAGGCGAGAGGACCACGCCGGCACGGAAATCAGGACGGGCCGAGATGGGAGGGGGCGCCAGCGGCGCCATGGGCGCCCCACTCCAGGCGACCCAGGATTGGACCGTGTCTTCCAGAGTCTGGGGAAGAGGTGCGGGAGCCAGCTGGCGACCCTTGGGATTGGGACCGGCCGTGGCGGCGTCATCTGCCACTCCGCAATCGCCATTCCGACAGTAGCGATAGGCAATGTTTCCAGGCCACCCGAATGGGCTGAAGAGGGCGTAGGTCCAGTGCTGCGCGCCCAACGGCCACATTGGCAACGGCTCCATCCAAATCCCCGGGAAGGGGCTGAACTGGATTGCGACCCAATCCGTCGCGGGCAGCCCGGGTGGAACCCCGAGGTTGAACGTCACGGCCTCTTGCGGATTGGATCCCCAGGAAACCACCCCGACATTGACCAGCAGGTCGCGGCTGGGGACGTCCAATTCTCGCACGACCATCACGCCGTTCTGGGTATGTTCGGCATTCCAGAATCCATCCCCCAATGTGACCTTGTACCTCAAGTGGAACCCGACCGGCAAGGAGAGAACGACCACCGAGGAGCCATCCGGAAGAGCTGTGAGCGCAGGCGCCCGCGTTGGCTCAATCATCGAACCGGCCGGTCCCGGTTCGAAGGTATTCCCGAGGGCCAAGAGATTCCCAATCAGCCGAACGGGTGCCCCCGGGGGAGTGCCGGTCGGCAAAAAGATGTGGAAAGTGACACTTACCCGAGGAGACGGAACCAGAACAAGGTTGGCAGGTGTCTCCTCCCCATTCGCGACAATCGCCTCCTGCTCATAGGGACGGTAGCCTTCGTCTGGGTCGAACGCCACCAGCATGTGCTTCCCTACTGGAACCCCCTCCAAGCTGTATGAGCCGCTGCTGTCCGTGAAGGTCCGCTGACCGGCAACCGTCACGACCATTCCTGGAACCGCCAGGCCGGTCGTGGCGTCGCGGACCAACCCGCGGATCATCCCGGTCATGCCCTGCAACGGGGCGCCCACCCAGCTGGAGATCTGGTCCTCCACCTGACCCGGTCCGCCAACGTAATAGACACGGTAGTCCAGTTGGGCTCCGGTCGGGAGCGCCTCGGGGGACTCGGACGTTGTCCGCAGGCTGTAGCGATAGAAGACCAAATCACCCTCGGGCAGTCCCACCTGCACCTGCCAGGTGCTGCTGTCGAGAGACTGCATCGGGTAAACCTGGGTGTTCAGAGAGAGCCCCGTCACCTCATCGAGGATGTTGAGGACGACTTGCGCTCCCGAAGATGTTCCTCCGGGAACATGGACAAGAAAGTTGACCGGGAGACGGAGCGAGGGCGCGCTGGTAGGGAAGGGATAGGGGCTGGGCCCGGGGCTTGAAAGAATGCCTCCCGGCAGGGCGCCGCAGGAAGAAAGAAGGAGGCACGCTACCGTGAGGCCCCCAAACGCTGCTGCGAGTTGGGTCCCGTGCGGCTGCTTCATCGCTGGCGCCATTAGCCTCCTTGCCGGGTCGTTGTCGAAGCGAAGGTTCTCTCCCCCAATGAGAAGGGAGGGCCGCCGCACAAGGCGCGAGGCCAGTGGAGTCTGCCTCTCCGCAAGGGATTTTCGCTGCGGGCGCCGAGCCCAGATGGCTGGGGCCAATTCGTCCCTTTTCCCCTACAAGGCGCTGCGAGTGTATCACGGATAGACGACAGGAGTACCTACGGTTTATGTCTTTACCCCAAAGGAGGACCCGTGTACACTGGCAGCAGCATGCCCAAGAAGATTGAAGCGACGACTCAGATTCAGGGACCGCCCTCGACGCTGGTCGAGTTGTTCCCGCTCTTCTACCGCGAGAAGTCCAAGCTCAAGCACGTTACCCCGACGACGCTGAAGGGCTATCGGCACATCATCTACTGGATCTTCTGGCTGCACGATCAGCGCGGGATCGATCGGCCAGATGAGATGGGCCATGTCGACTGCGTCGATCACTTGATCGAGTACGGGGACAAGGGCGGGCGCACGCACCCGGATGGGACACCCTGGCCCGTGACCGACGCATCGGTTCGCCAGCGACGGATCAACATCGTCATGTTCGAGAACTGGCTTGTCAATAGCGGGTACGCCTCGAACACGCCGATGCGCCTCACGACTGCGCCTGGCCGCAAGAGCCCAAAGAAGATGCCGACTCCGATCGGCGACATCGACAAGATCCTAGCGGTGCTGGATGGGGAGCCATCGGCCCCGCGGGACTCGGCGTTCTTGCTGGCCTCACTCGACCTAGGCTCGCGGCCAAGCGAGACGTTGCGGCTCGATATCAGCGACATCGACCTGCCCACCCGGACGGTACACTTCCGAGCCGAGAACACGAAGACGCAGACCGCGAGGGTTGGATTCTTGACCGAATACACGGCGGCGGTACTCGGATGGTACTGGCAGCGATACGGAATGACCGCTGGCCCGGCCTTCGCGGCGATCCATACCAACGGGGGCGAGCGCTGGCGCTACGAGGCCATGAGGCGGCAGATGATGGACCTATCAGAGCGGGCTAAGTTGGAACACCACTTGGAGGCCCACTCGATCAGGAGAGCGTTTGCGACTTGGATGGCCGTGAAGATTCCGATGCACGCGGTGGCGCTGTTGTTAGGCCACTCGCTGGAGGGCGCATTGGGTGTGACCTCGAGGTACGTCAGCCTGACTGAGGATCAGCTTTGGGAGTTCCACGCTGCGAACTCCCCGGTCCTTGCGCTGAAGTGGGTCCAGGAGTTGGAGTCGATTCGCTGGCCCGATGGCGGTGGCTTGGTGCCGCCGATCAAGTGCGCCTTGCGCAGCACCTAGGTCCCGTCGTATACTGTCTTTAGGCGCGGGGAAACCGCCCGCGCTACCCCCCAAACCAGAGCCCCCGCAAGGGGGGCTTTGCATTCCCCCCGATCAACTCATCACGCTCGAACTGGCACGCCGAACGCGGCAGCACCGCGGAAGAAGCGGATGGCTAGGTCGCGTCGCCTGAGCAATTCCTCTCTGCGATTCGCCCGCCGATCGATCCCGGCGATGAAGTCGCTGCCGCCCTTGACGTTGGCGGAGATCTCCCGTATGCCAGGGGCCCACGGGTGTAGCGCCTCCAGGTCGGGCTCGGTTGCCGCCGCGAAGGCATCCTCGATCCTGCGGCAGTCCATCGGGCTGATCACCCTCTGCCCCTCCACCTCGCGGACATAGCTCTCGATGTCGACGTGGAACGCGGCACAGATGTTCAGATCGTTGAATGGAATCTCCAGGCTGTACTTATAAGGAGGCGCTGCCCGGCGGTACTCCTCCACGGCGATGCGGCGCATCTCGCCCATGAAGATAGCCATCCCTTGCATCGTCTTTTGGATGGGGTCAACAATACCCTCGCACTCGGCGTCCATGATCTTGTGTGCCTCGTGCTGCCAGCCCGCGGCGTAGGTAATGCTGACCAAGTCCTCCATGCCCTCGATGCGAACCTTCGTTTCAAACTCGTATTCAGCACCCATGCTGCACCCCGACGCGCAACCTAGCCCGACCAGTCGGGCGGCGGCTTATCCTCAACCTCCTCCCAGTCGGCCAGCACCCCATATTCCCGAAGGAACTTGTTCGGCTCGATGAGCGGGGCAAGCTTGTCGGTTATGGCCTCGATCTCCTCTGGCGTGGCGACGCGTGGATGCCCTTGCGAATCGCGGACAAGGAACTTGAACGGCTGGTCACGAAGCACGTTTATCAACCGGATGTATACCTCGTTCCACGTCACCACGACCCGCCCGTGTCCGCCCTTCGGCTCACTCGCCATCGTCGCCTTCGCGCACTTCACTTCTTGCCGCAGGTCTCGGCGACGTTAGCGGGGGCAAGCTTGATGTCGTCGATAAGCTCCAATTGGATTGCCTTCACATTGTGCCTCGCGCAAAGGGGAACGATGTACCAAGCCTTGTCCGTCGAGCTGTCTTTCTGCACATGCGCACCTACCTCGGGCTTCCCCCTACATTGGCGTTGAGCGCAGTAGGAAGGAAGCGACTGGCCGCTGAATCTCTTCCAGTGTTCGAGCCAGCTAGCATCCTTGCAGGTGTTGTCTACGGTGCCACGGACATTCTTGACTATCACGGTCCCTCCTTTGTGTCGTGCAGGAAAACGCTCCCGACTGGATAGATCTGACCTTGTTGGCTGGTCTGCCTAACGGCTTCGACCTATGCTGCCCGGCGGAGATGGGCAGCGCTTTCATAGATGTTGGGCGCACTATCTGCTACGGCGTAGTTGCGAGCAGTTGGATGATCTGGCTGTTCTGAATTGCTATGACCTGAAGCGCCCGTAACGAACATTCCGAGGCCACCAACTGTTGCTGGTAAATCGTAGTAATTTGTGGGTTGTTGTAGGCTGTCTTCTGGTAGTCATCCAGCAGAGAAGAGATCGCGGATTGCTGGCTGGTCGCTAGATCCTCCGCAGCCTGTGCCCGCTTGGAGTAAGTGGCGGCGCGCTCAGCAGCGATCTGGTTCTGCTGATAGGTGGAGTAGACCTGGAAGCCACTCAGCCCTACAGACAGCAAGAGAAGAACTGCAATCACGGCAAGCAGAGGTACGTAGTTGCGCGTGAGCTTTGGGCTAGGGGTAACAGATGCATCGGACACGAGACACCTCCTATCGGCGGAGACACAGGCGCTTTGCGGTTCCGGCGTGCGCGTCCTCCCATCGAAGTCGCGTCGGCACCAGAGTGTGGGTTAGCAGTGTGGGCAGGTAGGCGTTTCACGGTTCGGTCGGCTTTGGCAGCTTACCGAGCCAGGCTTCTAGAGCGGCCACCACACGCTAGAGCGGCTCAGCCCTTATTAGGCGACGGTGAGGGATGTAGCTGGCGAAAACGCCGACCATTGTAAGCACAATTCGTGAGGGCTCTCGCCAAAACGCAAGGACGGGGCCGCCGCTCATTCCAACGAATTCCTGGGGCTGTGTCCCGGGGCTATCAACAAAATCGATGACCTGGGCGTAGATTGCGTCTGGATCGTCCCACATTTCCTGGCGAATGGGCGGCGAGGGGGGGGCAGTGAGGCGAAGCGGCAGGCAGATGAAACTCGCTGTGAGGGAGACCAGCTCCTTTTTAGAGTTGGCCGGTTTCGTCTCGACGGTAGTGTTTTCCTCCGGGAATCCGACGAAGATATGCCCCTCTGGTTTGGCCATAGCGAGATCGGGTGCTGAAGGTGTGGCGATGAAAGGTCGAAGGTTGGGATTTGAGCGGAAGTGAAGGGATTCAAGTGGGGAGAGGAGTATGGCGCCGAAATCTCCCTTTGAGTCCGTGTAAGCGTCGAGCCGCTGCTTCTTGGATGGCAGGGTTTGAGCCCCGACTACTGGAAAGCGGTCGATCCAACGCAGGTCCGAAAGTGTGCCTTGTTGATGCAATTGGTCTATCGCGGCGACCACATGGCCGGCAGAGAGCCACAAGAGTTGTGCATCGAGGTCGAGAAGGAATCCATTGGAGACTCGGCGCTTGACCTGTCCGGCTTCAGAGTAGCGGACATAGAGCTGCACAATGTGCTCGAGCAAAAACGCGGAAAAAATCTGGGAAGCGACACGACGAAGCCACCAGTCACTTGGGAGTGCGAGCAGCTCAACGGCAGGGTACTGACTCATAGAGGCGCTGGACCTGAGCACCACCGCGTAACGGCTTGGACAGGTTGCGCGCTGCGTGGTGGGCTCAACCTCCATTGTAGAACCAACTACATAGCGGGCAAGTGCGCGTTCCCCCTCGCGCCCGCATTGGCAATGGCGAGTTGTTAGGCTGGCGTGACACTTGTACTTAGCGCAAGTACTTGGATAGAATTGCACGAGCCCCGCGGCGGGCCTCGTCCGCCTCGTTCAGAGCCGCGACCATGTTGGCCACTGATGTACCCCAATCCTGCAGGTCCTTGTGGTCCCGGATGAATTCAGTGAAGAAGACTGTTTTTGCGTCGACATCCCTCAGACGCTTGCTGAGTTCGCCAGACGGATCGAGTTCCAGGGCGATGTCAAGTGCGTTAGACATTGCTAGGCGGATTGAGGCGACCTTCTGGGAAATGGCCGAACTGACACTCGCGCCCTTCAAGGATTTGATGGCTTCCTCAAAACGAGGCTCCACTTCGAACAGCTTCTTCTCCACGACGAATTTGCCTTGCTCGTCCTTCTTGAAAGCACCGTCTTCTCCTCTGACTTTTTCAACAGACGCAGTGGCCTGAAGCCGATAGAGTCCAGCTAGGTCGCCGTATTCGTTGAGGAGGGCGAGTATGGTCCGCGCTTTCTCCTGTCGGAGTCCGCAAGAATCCCGAATGCGAGAGAATAGAAAATCCATGAATTTGACAATCACCGCACGGATGGATGTCGCGAGCCAATTGATAATCATCGCATCCTCCGCGTGAAGGCGACTCCCCGAATCGGCCCGGCCAGTTCACATCGC
>Ga0187854_10002319_pt1 | contig 16501 bp, 20 predicted proteins | sample June2016WEW_6_15_FD_132445 | JGI IMG/M metagenome (GOLD analysis project Ga0187854, IMG submission 132445) | Peatland microbial communities from SPRUCE experiment site at the Marcell Experimental Forest, Minnesota, USA - June2016WEW_6_150 | ecosystem: Environmental > Terrestrial > Soil >...
GCGCAATGCGGCGCCGATCCGCTGAGCGTCAGGCCCAAGCCCTATCCTGCGCAAGTCACGCTCGGCGGCTTTCGTGAGCGTGATGGGTGCTCTCATTGCAGCGAGAGTTCGGCCGCCTCGTGCTCGGCGAGGATCTCATCATAAGAGAGCCCGCGGCGCTCCGCTTCGTCCGCCATGCCGGCAATCTCCGCCTCTACTTCGGCGAGGGGACGCCCTGTAAAGGTCCCTGCCGCGATCTCACGATCGACGGCCGCCATGCCGGAGACGTACTCAGGAGCCGTGGCGAGCACGTAGTCCTCGAACGTCTCGGTGTCGATCGGCACGACGGCCGCCACCGGGGCGCCGTTGCGCATGATGATCGCCGGGCGCCTGGTGGTCACTACCGCCGTCAAGACTGCGGTGGTGCGCCGGCTCAGCTCCCGAATGTTCACGATGGCCACTTGTTCTGCCTCCGATGTCTGTCAATCGTCAGACACCTTACCAGGTCTCAGGTCGGGCCGTGCCTCTCGAGCGAACCAGGAGACCGGGATCTGTGTAGCCAGGCCAGGCAAGCCGCCGGTCGATCCTGCGAGGTTTGAGGGGCTTGTGACTGCCGTATGTGACTGTGATATGTGACCATTGCCGATTTCCGATCGTGACTTGTGACCATCGTGGCCCAGGGACAGCGAAAAACCGGGATTTTCAATCGTCCAGTTCCACCAGTGCATCGCCGAAACGGTAAGATCACAGGCAAATGGTTATCTATCTGCAATGTTCGGGCTGTTCTCATGTCTGGAGGTGCCGGGCCACGTTCCGCCGGAGCCACTGCCCTGAATGTGGGCAGCGGGCTTACGTGCCTGTGAGCATCGCCCAGGTTGCCGAGGACCGCCCGGGGGAGCTTTTGTACGACCTCGCCTCGAGAAAGCTGAGCGCCCTCTGATGCCCGCGATCCACGGCACCGTCTCACGGTACAACTCAGGTTGTCGGTGCCAAGCCTGCCGCGACGCCATCAATGCTTTGCACCGCGCCTACCGAGCGGAGCAGAAGGCACAAGCTGCAGCTTGTGAGGGGAGCGCGCTTGAGGATCTCGAGCTTCCCGATGTTGGCTCTTCCGATCCGGTTTATCCCGACCTTGACACTGACAACGAGATTCGCGAGCTCACGTTGGCCGTTGAGGAGCTTCGCTCTCTCCGCCTGATCCCGCTCACGGAGCGACTCGCCCACCCGCCCGCACAACACCGGGCCCCGTTCAGTTGGTCGCGGAGACCTGTCACCTGGAAACAGAGAGGTACGGCCCGGACCATCCGAGAAACCACGAAGCCCTCTATTGCTGAGATCGACTCCTACTACCGCCGGCTGAGTCTGTGGCACGCAGGCGAGGGCGAGAACCCGGATCTTACCGCCCTGAGGCTTGGCCGGCGATGAGCAAGTGAGCAGATACGCGGGTGAGTAGATACGCGGGGTGAGCCGAGCCGGTAGAATGGGCCCACCATGGGAGAATACCCGAGCAACGAATGGGCTCGACAAGCCGAGCAACTGAGGGCCGAAGGTCTCGCCACCGCGGCGGTTGCCACCATCTTGAGGGAGAAAGGCGCATCGCAGCGCGAGGTTGCCTCTGCTCTCGGGATTGGCCGCACAACGGCCCGAAGACTTCTAGGCGAGCCCGGAGCCGAGAGGCCCGCGAGCAACGGGAGCGGGGGAGTAGCGCCCACCTCGAACGGCTCGGGCCCTGTTGAGCCCGTCAAGCCACCACCGCAGCCATTGACCACCGCCGCCGGTCTGATCGTTGACGAGCTCGAGAGAGCTGCTCAGTTCCGGGCCAGAGGCGAGTTTGAAAAGGCCGCCATCCTGATCGACCGAGCGCAGGTGCGGGGAGCGAGCGCCGAACAGGTACACGCCGCGCTTTCGGCGCCGTTCGTAGCGCCGGTCAAGGACGACATCACCGTGGAGTCCTCCGCCACCGAGGCCAACACGAGGCGGACTCAGATCGTTGGCATTGCTCTCGCCCTTGGTCTGCTCGCCCTTGGTCTGCTCGCCTGGAAGATTCACCAGGCCCGTACCGCCGCCCTCACTGAGCTCGAGCCGGCCACCGATCCCGCCGAGATCGACGCGGAGGCTCTGGTTGCCGAAGTCGCTTCACAGCTTGGCGACACCGTCCCTGGTGAGGGCTAAAGCCCTAATCACAGCGTGTTAAGTACAGGTTTGTAAGTCACCTGGTCGACGGGCAGAAAAGGTGCGGAACCTGTGCGGAGTGATCGTCCATTACCCTTCCTCAAACGTGGTACAGTCTTTGTGTGCCAACACAGACGGCTCAGCGGAGAACCACCAGTTACCGGGTCACGTTGCCACCTGACCTCCACCGTGAGGCCCTCGCGACAGCGGGGAAACGCGGCCTGTCTCTTGCCGCCCTGGTGCGGACCCTGCTCTCTGACTACGTGAATGCAGCCAACGGCTGCCCCGTCTGTGCCAAGGACCGTCGCTCTTGCGGTCACGGGATCGCTAGTCCGGAAGTTAAAATCGGTCGACCGCGGAAAGTTGCGGCCTGAGATGACAGAGACCAACCTCGAGGCCGTCGTTCTCGGCACTGGCGAGTTTCTGCGCTCTGATGAGGTCGCTCCCGGGAGCCCCGCAGTCTGGAAGCACCTCACCGCACCGTGGACCACGCTTGAGGTAGCGGAGGGACGCAGATTCGGGGCGATGATCGACGGCTTATTTGCTAGTGAGGCCAACTATCCGGCCAAACTCGCTGGTTTCCGGCGGGCTGATCTTGCCTGGCGCCTGGCTGAGTCTCGGGCGGCGCTTCGGGCTGCCGTCTCCAAGTTCGTTGGATGGACTCAGCGTGTGTTTGAGCCAGTCCCGCGGGCTCCGCTGCCTGTTGCGCCGACGCGGGGGCCGCCTTCGCCCCGTACTGGCGCACGTCTCCTTCCGAAGGCTTCACGAAGGACATACGTGTGATGGGCACCGTAAACAGCGGAGCGGGCCCGAAGGCCCGCTCCAAGATCCTTGACCGGGATCCACACAACGGCGTTCACCCGCCGGTCACAGTGTACAGCGTCCTTGCACCATGTGCGACGCGTACCTGCGCGACCGGCTCAAAGGCCTGTCGTGACCCTCGCACCGTCTGACCTCACCGCGTCCTCCGTGGCGCCCACCACCAGCGTCACCACGCACGACCTCGAGCAGGTCCTCGAGGCTGACATGCGGAGGTACGGATCGTGACCGATCCCCACTTGTTCACCACCGTGCACCACGAAGCTGGGCACGCCGTAGTAGCTCTCAATCTTGGCGGGACGGTTGAGGGTATCGAATTGCTCGACCCGGATCTTGATCCTTTGGAACGTTGGGCTGTCTGTCGTCAGGTCGCAACGCGTCCGGGAGACTGGCTCGACATTGCTTCGTATTGCCTCGCTGGCCCTGTTGCCGAGTATCTGAGTGAGCAGGGAGGCCCGGGCGAAGACGAAATCGAGCTATTCAACGAGCTAGATGAATGGCTCGATAACTGCGAAGAGGATGACGACTTCGCTGAAGCCCGGCATTACCTGGCGTTGACGCTTGGTATCGACTGGGAGGACACCGCCTCTAGTTACGAGCAAACGGCTGCTTGGAACTTCCTGACCTGTCGGGTCTACCGCCTGGTGGTGACTTACTGGTCCGTCATTGAGCAGGTAGGAGCTGAGCTACTCCGGGATGGTTCTGTGACGGGTGACAGGTTGCAAGTGATCGTCGCTAACACCGTGAAGATCTCGGGCGACGGGGCCTCGTCATGAGCCCGGCCATGACAAATGGTTGCATTCCTGCGCTTCGCCTTCTCAGGCTGCCTGATTTCGGGGCCGACGATGCAGAGAAATCCGCCGTGGCGACGATCATCGCCCGCCCGGGATCCTTCGCCCACTTCGCTTCTCTGACGGCCGAGGACTTCCACCTTGCCCCCTACAAGGCCGCGTTCGAAGCTGTCCTGAGTCTTGTTCTACAAGGAGTAACGCCTACGTTGGTCACCTTGTCGGACGAGCTCAAGGCCGTCGCGCCTGAGGCCGCAATCGCCCTCGCCCCCGGGCTTGCCTACCTCGAGGAAGATGCCTGTCCCGACGGGCAGGAGTTTGCTCTTGTGGAGATCCTCACCCGTTATACCGCCTGCCGCAATGTCGCGATGTATGCCCCCGAGCTCAAGGCTGCCGCTGATCAAGGGATTGTCCCCGTCGACCTGATCGATGCCATGGTCCAGGTGGCACAGACCACGACCGGCCGCCGACCGCGTCACCAGGTTGACGAGCTGATCTGTGATGCCGAACGCCGATTCCGTCTGTTGCGGAGTGACGAAGGAGACCCCTACGCGCTGCCTCTGGACGGGACGGGGATCGTGCGACCGCTCAAAGGAAAGAATGGTCTCCGTCAAGAGATGATGCTGGCTTATGGCCTCCGCCGGGGTACGCAACCACGGGAGGGGGCATTGAGTAGTGCTACCGCCTATCTCGAGGCCATAGCGGAGACGATGGCCCCCGAACCAGTCGCCCTTCGTTATGCCCTCCGTAAGGACGAGCGCGGCGAGATCGATCGCGTCATCACCGACCTGGGAACCGGTCGCTTCGTAGAGATCACCACCGAGGGGTGGCGAGTTGTCACCATGACCAACGCCATCTTCCGCCGTAGCTCGGTCATGTTGCCGTTGCCTGATCCAGTTCACGGCGGATCCTTTGACCCGCTCTGGAAACTGATAAATGTAGACGTGGCCGAACGGGACCTCTTGCTCGCCTGGATGATTTCGGTCATCTTCCCTGGGATTCCGTGTCCGCTCCTGCTCGTGCGAGGTGGGCAGGGGAGTGCGAAAAGCACCCTTGCCCGGATCCTGGTCATGTTGTTGGATCCCTCTGTTGCCGAGCTCCGACCGGCCCCGGAGCGAACTGACGACTGGCAGGTAGTGACCCGTCCTAACCGTCTTGTGGCCTTTGACAACCTGCGTTATTTCCCTCGGTGGCTCTCGGACGCGCTGTCGACCGCGATCACAGGAACCGCTCAGGTTTCTCGTACCCTCTACACGAATAAGGAGATCGAGGCGACAAGGATCATGCTTGCCGTGATCGCGACCGGAATCGGCGTGACCCCCGAGCTTCCCGACCTTGCCGAGCGCACCCTGTCTCTTGACCTGGGCAAGCCGCCGCGCCGGCGTGAGGAAGCCAAGATCATGGCGGATCTCGAGCGCCACCGTCCTGAGATCCTCGGAGCTTTCTACGACTTGGCCTCTGCCGTGATCGGCGCCCGTGAAGCCGTGGAACCGAAAGAGCACAGGATGGCCGATTTCATCCGCACTGTCGCCGCCGTTGACAAGATCAATAGCAGTCAGGCCGAAAAGGCCTTCCTGGCCCGTCAGAGCAGTCTCGCCGAAGATGCGATCGACGCCTCGCCGGTTGCCTGCGCGGTTCAAAGTCTCGTCATGAACGCCCGTGACGGCCGGTGGCACGGAAGCACTGGTGAGCTCCGCGACAGGCTCGATTCCAAAGGGAAGAACAAGGGACGGCCCGGCCCGCTTGGATCTGCTCAGGCCCTCCGCTCCGAGCTCGAGCGCCTGGCTCCGGCCCTCGAGATGGTCGGGATCCTCTTTTCCCGGGCTCCTCGCACCGAATGCAAGCGCGAGATCGTCCTGCGCTACGACCTAAGTTTCGATACCCGGAATCAAGAGTTGGCATCGTCAGGATTGTCAACTAACAAAACCGCAGGCCAAGAGCCTATTCCTGATGCCAATGACGATCCTGACGATCCTGACGATCTATGCGGGCTAATCTCCGTGAACCACTCCTCCGAAAAAGACATTCCTGCTGGTGAGGGGTTTCCTGGTCCTGCCTCGCGGAGAAGTAGCCGCACCGATCGTCAGGATCGTCAGATCGTCATTGGACCCCCTCAAATAGCAGGTCAAGGGGCAAATCAGAGCATGACGATGCCTCACCCAGCATCGTCACAATTGCAACAAGCCGCGCCGACCTCACCGATCGACCCTCCGGTGAATGTGATCGCGGCGCCCGAAGGTGTCACCGTCACCGACGACGAGCGTGCCCACCTGACCGCCGCCCTGATCGTGACCGGTCTGCTCGGATGGGCGGAGGAGCTCGGTTATGCCGACCTCGAAACCTGGTCAGCCGGCCTCGGCGCCGTGATTCGTCACAAGATCGTCGCGGCCGGAGCCGGTGACTTATTCACCGACGACCTCGAGCCCGAGCACGACAACACGGAGCCGCCCCGCACCGACGTGGAGGCGGACGCGGCGGCCGACGAGCTCGAGGCGCTGACGCTCCCGCCGGCCGCGACCCCGCAAGAGCTACGCGCCATTGCGAGGGGCACCGACGGCAAGGAACTGCGCGAGGCGCTCTATGCCCGCGCCGACGTGGCCGAGATGCTCGCGGACCCCGACCGCGTGAGATTCCCCGAGCCGCCCCCGGTCAACGAGGACCCCGTGACCACCGCGGCGCTCGATGCACGCTGGGAAGGCCGCGAGGCCGAGCGTGCCGCCGAGGTCATCGCCGAGGCGTTCCCCGGCACGACCGGACCCGTCGAGGACCCCGGATCGGCGCCCGTGGCACCCGTCGAGGACCTCGAGGCGCCATCCGAGCCCAACCATCCCCGCAAGGGCGCTAAGCCCGTCAGCGCCAAGCCTGCGCCTCACAACGCCAAGCCTGAGAGCACCAGGCAGCCGGCGAAGCCCATCAAGGCAGCCGCGGGCTATGCCCCCCTCGCCTGTGACTCCAAGGTGATGATCGGTGAGCACGGGGCACGGAAAGACCTGGACAGGAAACCCGACGCCGGCCATCTTCACGAGGCCGCCCTCGCGGTCAGTGGTCAACCCCGCGCCGTTGTGTTGGTGGATCCCGCCAGTCACCGTGCTCTTGGCTTGCAAACCGAGTGGCACTACCCCGATGCAGACAGCACCGAGGTCGCGAGGACAAAGGCCCTCACCCAGCACCCGCTGGCCGCCCGCGCCATCGAGCGCGGCGTACCCGGAGTACGGATCGGGTCGACCAAGACGGGAGCGCTCGTGATCGAGAGCGTGAAGGGGACCGTCGAGATCGACTTCCCACGCTTCAGCAAGGACTTCTACGACCCGAAGTTGCCCCTTGACCTTGCCCAGCTCGTAGGAGCGCAGGTCAAGCTCCGGGACGCGCTCAAGGGCACCTCGTATTCAATCTCAGGAGCAAACAGCGTCAAGGCCACGATCCTGCGCAACTCGCTCCGTGCCAAGGACCGCTCCTTATTGAAAATTCCGCCATCACTGCCGGAGCCTGTCCTGAGCGGTCCCGGCTGGGTGGACAGTGACCACTTTCTCCCACAGACGGAATGGCTGAGAGATCTCACCAAGACGGAGGAGACCAGGGGTTACGTGCGTGCATTCGACCGCAACGGCTCCTATGCCTCCGTCATGCACGGTCTCTACCTCGGAGTGGGCGAGTGGCACAAGGGCCCTGCCGAGCTCCCACTCAAGGACACGCAGTCTGCCTACTACCTCGTGGACTTGGGCAAGCTGCGCAAGTCCTATGACCTGGGACACGGCCGCCCCGACCCGTTCTCCAAGCTGGACGGTTCCGATCTCGAGTGGCTGACAACCACCGAGGCACAGTACGCCCGCCAGCTCGCCGACAAGGCCGGTCTCGTGATCCCCGTCATCGAGTCCTTCGTCCAAGAGGACCAAGACGACGCGTTTGCTCACTGCTACCTCGAGCCGGTCGGGGACATCATCCGGAGCGCACGCGAAACCCTTGGAGCCGACGAGAGCCCGGAGGCCAGGGCGGCCTTGAGGGTGCTCAAGGGAGGCTACTCGACGGTGGTCGCATGGTTCGAGTTCGCTGAGAAGGTGGGCGACCGTCTCGGGCGGCCTTACTGGAGGCGGTCTGTGATCGGGCGCTTTGGCGTCAACCTCCACCGCTCCCTCGCAAAGGCCGAAGGGGCCAGTGCACCTGCCTTCGCCACCTGTGAGATCGACACCGCCCTATGGGCACTTGACGGGCCCGACGAGATGCCCGCCGGCCTGCCGATTGGCAAGGGCTTCGGCGAGTGGAAGCCAAAGGGCAAGCCAGTTCCTATGTCGCAAGCTCGAAAAGCTCTGCACTCAGGGGACCTCGAGGCCGTCCTCCAGATGACCAATAAGAGGGAGTGAGTGATGTCCGATCGCACTGAAGCCGCCGCCATTGTCGGAACGGCCCTGTCCAGATGTCTCCTCGGTGAGCACCCGGAGGCGTCGCGGCTCACCACCTTGCCCGAGCGTCAGGCGCTCGCTCGCAAGGAGGCCGGTCTTCCTGCTACCGGGCCCATCGGACGACCTCCGCGATGGGCCACCCCGTTCGAAAAGCGTCTTGCAGCACAAGAGCACAAGGCCTATCGCACCGCCATGCGCAGGACACAGCGCCGCCAAGTGGTCGCCCGCGAACAACGCAAGAGCGCGACTGCTCCGGCCCGGCGTCAAGGACTCAGCGTGCGCCTCGTCGGCGTGTACCGGGTCTACGGCAGGGAGTATCCGAGCCCGATGCCCTCTGACAAGGGGGGCGCACAGGACTACCGATTCCTCACGGGTGCGAAGTTGACCAGCACTTTGAAAACGTGGGAGGCCGGGGACGAGCAGAAGGCAGGCGAGTACCTGCTCCGTGCCTTCGAGAGGGACTACCTCGGCAAGACCGGCAAGCGCGAGGGCTCGGCCAACAAGATCCTCAACGTGCGCTCGGCCCGGGTGCTGCTCGGTGATCGGAGGCCCCGGTGACCGCGACCCTCGCCCCCGCTGACCTCGAGCCCGCCGAGATGCTGTGTGCTGATCTCGGGTCGACCGGCAACGCGCCGCCTGAGCTCACCGCTGAGCTCGCCATCCTGGTTTCACTATGGCGGGCCTGGTCCGCTGCCCCGGGTGGTGAGTTTCGGGCTGGGCGCCTCGAGGACCAGATTCAACGCGTGGCTGTGATGGTGGGCACAACGGGCTCGAAGTTGCGGGAGCGGATCATCGCCAACCGTGACGCGGTGGGGCTGTGATGGCCACGACCCTCCCCGGGCTCGAGCTTCCGGCAAGCGTCGGCCATCCGGCACGTTTCTCTCGGCAACACCTCAAGGCCTTCACTGCCGTCCTCGAACAGGAAGCTGCCAGCGTCGGGCACGAGCTCAAGGTGTTGGATTCTTTCGCAGGCACGGGCACGGTTCACCGCCTCGCCCGGCCAGGGATCGCGTGGACTGCCGGAGTTGAGCTCGAACAGGAATGGGCCGCACAGGACCCGCGGACTCTTCGCGGAGATGCGACCATGCTGCCATTCCGAGCTTGCACCTTTGACGCCCTGATCACGAGCCCGGCCTACGGAAATCGCCTCTCCGAGCACCACCAGGCCCGTGACGGATCGCGCCGCTACGGTTACCAGCGTTCACTTGGCAGGCCCCTCTCGCTGGGCAATGGCGCCGCGATCGCGTGGGGCGACACCTATCGCGCCTTGCACACCCGGGCCTGGCTCGAGGCCTTCCGCGTGCTCCGCCCTGGTGCGCTCGCCTTAGTGAACGTGAAGGACTTTCCCCGCGATGGCCAACCCGTGCCCGTCGTCCTATGGCATCGCGGCGCCCTGGTCGACGCCGGCTTCGTAATTGAAAGCCTCACCGAGCTCAAAAGCCCGGGTCTCCCGGGTGAGGACCACGCAAACGCCCGCCAGTATCGCGAAACGATCATCCGAGCGAGAAAACCGAACCGATGACCGCGACTGTCACCCCCGCAGGCCTCGAGCCTCCCACCGTCGTACTCGAGGTGATCCCTGGCAAATGTCGTCAGTGCGGCCACCCGGACGGCACCGAGCACGATTTGTATGGCACGCATTGCCGCTGGACAGGACCGGGCAGGCTGGAGTGTATGTGCCAAGGGCCACTAACAGAAAGGTGCCAATGACCAAGCTTCCCGCCACTGAACGGCCACTGTCTGATGCACAGCGCGAGGTGCTCAAGACTGCACCGATCGCCGAGCTCAATGATGCCAAGCTCCGGCTGCTTGCCTTGAGCCAGTACGTCACTCCTCCAGCTATTGCCTCCATAGTGCTCGATTCACGAGCCCATCGCCAGGCGAGTACAGCGAAGGCCAAGCGGCTGAGGGAGGCACGAAAGGCATTCCGCCTTGAGCTTCGCGCCGACAGGGACGAGATCGGTCTACGTGCCGCGGAGGTCGTGACCATCGCCCTCGAGCAGGATGGCCAGGCGCCTACCTGGGGCGAGCTCGGCAAGGCGATGGGCTGGACCTGGCAGCAGGGGCGCTACGCGATCCCGTTCCTGGCAATGCGGAAATGGCTCATCGCCGGGCCCGATGAGCGGAGCCTGCGACCGGGCCGAAGATGGACGAGAGAGGTAGCGGCATGATCGACAAGAGAGAAAGGCGATATCGAATGAAAGGACCCCCACGGAGCAGCGCGGGGAGGTCTTCACCCTCCCCGGCCACCTCCAGTTCACTCAACAGGAAGGCACGCTACACCCGCTCACCGGGCCCGGAGAGGTTCACCGCAAGCCTGGTGGGGATGGACGTGCCGCCGTTCATACTGATCCGGGTCTACAACCCGCTCGAGGACATGGCACGGGCCCTCGAGGCTGTCAGGGAGATTGACACCCTTTCCGAGGTCTCGAGGAGATGGCGCCCTGAGGATGGCGACCTCTGGCTCGACTTCCGGTTCCTGACCCCCGTGCAGACCCGTCCCCGCAGTGTCGGGCTCGTGCGCACGGAGGCCGTGCTCGCCTTCGCCTATGGCGCCGCTGTGGGCATCGACACTGGGGAGAGGCCCGATCCAGAGACCTCGCACGTGGCCATCCTCTGGCCGGCGGAGCCACCCCGGACCCGTCTGCTCGAGGCTCTTGAGGTGCTCGAGGCGTCGGCGTGACCAGGCCATCGAAGCTCACAAGCGCAGCACTCGTTATCGGCTCCGTCTTATTGGTGGGGGCACTGGCAGTGATGGGACTGGCTAGGGCGGCGGGCGCTAGTTACCTGAGCACGACCGTTGCTCCCATGTTGGTCCCGACCCGTTACCTCCCCGCCAGTGGAGGCACAATCAAGTGGCCAGTGATGGTCTACAACGCCACGATGTGTCGCTGGTCGTCATCGCCCGAGCTCGCGGGCTTCGACGGGACTGTGAAGTGCAAGCCCGGCAGGGTTGTTCGACCGGCCACGTTCCAAGCGAACACGTCGACTGGGGCGAAGGGTTACACGCTCAACCTGGTCATGCGCGGCACGATCAGGACAGTCGTTCACCTGGAGGTCGTTGAAGCCGGAGTCATGCCGCCTCCGCCTCCGCCTCCGCCTCCGGTTACACCGTCTCCGCCAGCTGTACCGGCGTCGCCAGCGCAGACTTCGGCCAACTGGTCCGGATACGTCATCGAGGGCGCCAACGATGGGGCAGGGGGGAACTGGACGGTGCCTATTCTCGACTGTGCCGCGGTGACAATGAGCGCTTCGTCGGACTGGGTGGGAGTCAACGGTGCGACTTCCCCCGAACTTTTTCAGACCGGGGTGACCGACTCTTGTATTGACGGCTCACAGAGCGATTACGCGTGGTTCACGGATGCTGCACTCGGACTCGAGACAAGCTCTCCCGGTCTTGGTCTCACGATCTCACCCGGCGATGCCATCAGTGCCGAAGTTTTCCAGGATACGAGTGGCTTCTGGGCCTACTCGATCACAGACCTCACGAGCGGTGAGACATACCCGGCGCCTGGCCAAGGTGAGGTTACGTCCTACTCAGGTCAAGGCGTAGAGGCCGAATGGGTAGAAGAGGACCCGAGCTGCACCAGCGGCGAAAACTTTTGCTGGACCAACGACGGTTCAGCTCTTTGGCCCTTCGCTGACTTCAGGTCTGTGACCTTCACAGATCTCACTTTGTACGGGGTCAGCTCTTGGACGTTGCCTTGGTCCGATGCCTGGGCGATGACGTATCCCGATCGGTCGGTGGAGGCATTGCCCAGCTCGGTACAAGGCTCAGGTGCATCGGCTGGTTTCACCGTGACCTACGCGCAGGACGAGTCGTGACCAACCGCGCCCAAGTCCGCAACCTCGCACGCCGGGTGCTGCCCAAGCTGGCCGGGGCCGCCCTGACCATCGGCACTGACACGATCGCGGAAACTGTCTCCGCCGCCTTAGTCCTTTGGTATCTCACCAAACGGGTGAGAGAGCTCGAGCGCCGGCTCGAGGAGTTTGAGGGACGGGCCGACAAGCTCAAGAAGCGGGCCGCCCGATGACGCCGCCGGGGTGCCCCGTGCAGGTCGGGGAGCTAGTGCGCTGGCCTCCATTTGGCGGAAGAGTCTGGCGTGTCGTCGCTCTAGGCCCGTTGAGCCGCACGGCCGATCTGGAACCGCTCAACCCAAACAACGGGGAGCCTCAACGCGTGGGATGGGGCGAGGTGAGCCCTGCTTTGCTCAGCCTCGTCGCCCTGCGCCCGACCCCCGGGCCAGCCTGGAAACCACCACAGCGCCGACGCCTACCCCGCCGGCCGAAACCAGTAGGGAGCAACCCTTGAGAAAACAGGCAAGCAAGAGACCGGAGACATGCGCTAACTGCGGGCTGGCTCTCCGGTCCGAAAAGACGCAACAGAGCCCCGATGGCACCCGGCACGAATCATGCCTCAAACCCTCCTGGCTACCAGGGGCAGAGCAGACACCACTCGTGGGCAACATCGGTTATGACCCGGGAACCGACACCGTGCGTGTGAGCCGTCACGACCTTTACCGGGCGCTCCTGATCCTCCGTGACGGAATCGAAGGATTCGAACACCAGCCGTGGCACCACGAAGCCGACTACGACTGCTCTTTCGAGCGATTAGCTGATGTCGTGGAGGACGCCACCGCCCTCGCCTATGCCCGTAACCACCACCACCCTGGATTGCCCGACCGTCGCCTCCGGTGCCAGGCCGAATGCTCGGCCTATGTCTTCCACAAACGTCCTGAGCCACGCTGGTGCCTCAACAGCGTGCACGGGTGGATGGATGGGTCATCCTCACAAGTGACGCACGCTTCTTACTCCGAAAGTGCCGGCTGGTATTCCACAATCTGTGGGAAAAAGTACGTCTCGGCAGACTTGACTCCGGTCTCCCGTGGCGGGAGCGGTGGGAGGCATCGACCCTTCGCCCTCGAGCTGGTGACATGCCGCGTGTGCCTCCGCGAGCTCACACACCCATGGGAAGGCGAGCCCCACCCCTTCAGCCACGCCCTAGTGAAGGATGCCGGCGAACCGCTCCTTGGTTCGTTCACCAGGACCGAGACACCACCCCCAACCCGTGATGAGCTCGTAGAGGCATGGGGCGATCACGTCCTAAACCAGTTGCGCCCCCGAGTCCGCGCACTCTTCGCCGTGGGCCGTTTCTTAGGAGGTGGTTCGATCTTGATAAACGAACCGGAGCCCGACGAAACGACGGTGATCATGGAGCTGCCAAACCTTCCTCACGTCGAAAGGGCACAAGAGCTTGTCGGCGAGGTGTCAAAGGCTCTTAGCGCATACTTCGAGCAGAAGATCGAGCTGGCTCTCGTTCCCGCTCAAGCAACCTGAGGGGCGGAGCTTGAGGAGAAGGGCCCCCAAGAGGAGGAGGGCCCCCAAGGTGACTGACCACCGGCACCGATCATGCGGCCACGACGGTAGAGGGCCTAACCATGAGCACAGGAGCCGCCCACGGCGCCAGGGTGGGCGACGGGAGGGCTCAAGGTGGTCGACCGGTTGTCTTCGGTGATGCACAGCTCGAGGACCTCACGGCTCGCCCCTTGACCACGCGGAGCTCGAGGACCTCACGAAGTCGACCGGTCACCGTGCCGCGCAGGATAGGGACCCATGACCGAACCGACCGCGACCGGTCGGCTCTCGCGCTAGCCCAACCCTTGCCGCTTCACACGGTAACAATATCTCTGTTATTATTGTCACCGTGGCCCCGGAGGGGCCGAGAAGAGTAGGACAAGATGACTGACGCTTTCCAACTGGCAACCGCCAAGTGGGCACACCTTGGCTTTTCCATCGCCGACGAAGATTTGGCCGTGCTCAAACGTGACCTGGCCGCCGGTGATTGTGACCTCTGCTCGTTCCCCGTGGTATTCCAACTGATCGGGAGCTTGGAGGAGGCTCGCCGTAGCGCCGAGCCCGAGCGCCGGCAAGCTGAGCCGCCGATCATCGGATACCACGAGCGTCCGGGCGATCAGCTAGCCCTCGGCGAAGTCATAACCGAGCCGAGCCGGGGCGCTACCCGGAGCTGCTCACGGTGCGGGACTCACACGCGGTGGACCGGCTACGCGTGGGAGCACGTGCCCGAGGGCGAGACTGGCTCCGGTCAGCTCTCGTGCCCGACCTCGGGCGCCGAGGCCCGGCCGTGCGGGTGCAAGGTGTGGCCGTGCCGGCACGAGGGCGCCTATCTGCTCGACGGGGAGCCCCTCGCAACCGAGCCGGAACCAGTAGGCCCCGACCGATGACCGGCCGAAGGCACCGCGAGAGCCGACGCCGGTATGACCCCGGGCGTTCACTCTTGCTTGTGTGCCCCGTGTGCGGGGGAGTGATAGACGAAAAAGCCGTCGAGGCGCTAACCGAGCTGCCGACCGTGAGCAACGGCCCAGAGCGCGATTGTGTGCGCTTGCCGCACTTGCCCCGTTAACGGTTCCCCACGGCTGAAGCCGGGGGATTTCTAGCTCAGACAGCAACCAGCTCACCACCGGAAGGGAGGCAAGCGAGTTGTCTTACATCGTCAACACCAGCACGGATACGTTCAGCCGTGGCGAGGATCGTCCTCGCGGCGTTCCGGTCGCGGTCAGCGTTAAACCCGCAGTACTCGCACCGGAAGATTCTCATTGCCAGTTCCAGGCGGAGCTTGGCTCTCGCTCCGCAACTCGAACAGGTCATCGTGGTGTAGGCGGGCGGCACCAACACCACCTCTCGGCCCGCCCGCGTGCCACGTTCGATCAGTTCCCGCTTGGCTGTGGCGATCGCAGCATCGGCGGTCTTACGTGCCATCGTGGACTTGGCGAGGAACCTCGGGTGGAAGTCCTCGATTGCGATCACGTCGTGGTCAGCCACGACACGTCTAGCCCACATCCGAGCATCGTGGCTGTTCTGTCTTGCCGCCTTCTTGTGCAACTTCGCGGCCTGTCGTCTCGCATCCTGGTAACCCTTTGTGGGGGCCTGGCCACGCGCACGTTGCCTACGGGCCATCTTCCGTTGCACCTTGGCCAGCTCGGCGGCACAGCGCTTACGGTGTCCGAGATAGGCGAGGTCATAGGCCGGGTCGGTCGTGGTGGCCGTGGTACTCACTCCCCAGTCGATGCCGATCATCGCCCCGCCGGCCGGTGGCACGGGCTCTACCTCGCGTCGGACAACGAACGACGCGTACCAGTCGCCAAGGCTGTCCTGATAGATGCGGACGCTCGTCGGCTCGGATGGCAGCTCGCGGGACCAGACGACCGGGACCCGCACCCCTTTGGGCAAGCACAGCCGGCCATCGTGGACAGAGAACCCACGGGTGGTGTACCCGAGCGAGGGGAGTGCCACTTTGCGGGCCTTGAACTTCGGGCGCCTTCGGCCCTTCACCTTGAACGAGTGGTTCAGAGCGAGTGCGTAGTCCCGCAAGGTCTGTTGCTGGGCTACCTGCGAGCCTTCGGCCAACCAGGGCGAACGGCCCCTAGCCTCGGTGAGCAACTTGGAGAGCTTGCACAGCGTCGGCTTGTTGCCACTCCGTTGCTGGTGCACCGCCTCGTTCCAGAGGTAGCGGGAGCGGTGCCACTCCGCGATCAGTGTGCGCTCGGCCACGGCACCGGGCCGCAGGCGGTAGGTGTAGCGCACAGTTTCGTTCACGGAAGACAGCATACAGCTAAGCTGTGTCTATGGCGTACAAGGACAAGGTCAGGTCAAACAACAACGTCGTTTACCGCTGCACCTATCACGTTGTCTGGTGCCCGAAGTACCGTCGTCCCGTCATCGTCGGCGACGTGGCCGAACGGTTGGAACAGATTGTCCGCGAAGTGTGCGTCGAGCACGACGCTCCGATCATCGAGCTTGAGACGATGCCTGACCATGTGCACCTGCTTGTCGTCTGCGACCCGCAATACGGCATCCACCGTCTCATCAAGCGGGTTAAGGGGCGCTCGTCCCGGGTACTGCGTCAAGAGTTCCCATCCCTGCGCAGCCGGCTCCCGACGCTCTGGACGAACAGCTATTTCGTCGCCACGGTTGGAGGCGCTCCCTTGGCAATCGTCAAGCAGTACATCGCGGACCAGCACAATGCCTAACAGACGCCCTTTCCTCCCCATAGCTGAAGCTAGGGGTATCTCGGGCGGTTACCGATGACGGCCCTAGCCCTCGACGTGGCCGAGCTGCCCGAGGCCGGCGCCCGCGCCGGGCTCTGTCCGCAATGCGGGCACGACTCGACACCGGGCCGGCACGACCTTTACGGCTCCCACTGTCGGGCCGTGATCGGCCGTGACGAATGTATGTGTGAAGAGCCTATCGAGAGCCGGCGCCGAGGGGCGAGCACCCCTCGGGCGCCATCCAGCTCTACACGCGAAGCCGAACGCTACACCGCACCAC
>Ga0187854_10002327_pt1 | contig 16470 bp, 16 predicted proteins | sample June2016WEW_6_15_FD_132445 | JGI IMG/M metagenome (GOLD analysis project Ga0187854, IMG submission 132445) | Peatland microbial communities from SPRUCE experiment site at the Marcell Experimental Forest, Minnesota, USA - June2016WEW_6_150 | ecosystem: Environmental > Terrestrial > Soil >...
GGGCTTGTTAATTAACACATATCTCAACAATTAATATATTTTTAAAAAAACCTTGTACATTTTTGCATGCTTTGTTGTAGTCTTTTAGACACCGAGAGAGACGAAAGCTCCACTGCTGCTGAAAAAACCATTTCTTCAAAGGGGGTTCCCGTGAAAGTTCTATTGTCACGTCACATAATATGCATGAGCTTGGTTGTTGTCGCAATGGCTTCATTGTCGCTGATCGGGGGGTGCGCCACCGCGCCGCTCGGCCCTATGGTGCAAGTGGTGCCGCCTCCCGGGAAGCCGCTTGACCTGTTCCAGCAGGAGGTGCAAGAGTGCAAGAAGTGGGCGTTTGATCAAATGGGCGGCCAGGCGGCTGTGGACGACGCCAATCAAAGAGCCGTAGTTAAGGGCGTGTTCGGAACGCTTTTAGGAACCGCCGCGGGCGTGGTCCTCGGCGCTGGAGTGGGAAATGCGGGTGCAGGCGCAGGAATAGGTGCTGGTGCCGGTATGGTCGGCGGGGCTGGTGCTGGGGCCGCCAGTTCGGCGAATTCCACGTTGACGCTACAGCAACTGTACGACAATGCGTTTGTGCAGTGCATGTACGCAAAGGGAAATCAGGTGCCTGGCGCGATGCCTGCCGTTCAGGCAGCGCCAGCTGAGGTGGCACCGACATCCATGCCGGAGCGGGCTGGAACCGGAGAAGCTGCTCCGTCTGAAGCAGTGAACGTTAATAGTGCACTCGACACACTCATCGGCACAAAACCAGAAGGTACAAAAAAGAAAGCGGTTGAAGCTGCCTCCGCTGATCGCTCCGCTACCATAGAAGCGCAGGAGCTGTTAAATAAGAAAGGATACAATTGTGGTATACCTGACGGCAGAATGGGGGCAAAGACTCGGGAAGCAATTAAGAGTTTTCAGCGTAACCATCAGATAGAGAGTACCGGTACTTTGACCGCGGAGACAATGCAGAAGCTGAGAGAGTTGTAATTTCGTGAGGGAAGAGAAATTGAATGGAGACGATGAGGGGGTAAGGATATGAAAGAGAAGGTGTGGATGTTGATTACAGCGGCATCGCTGTTTGTCTTTGTTACAGGGCTTTGCTTGGCGGAACAACCAAAACAAAAGGCAAAACCGGCTCCACAGCCGCAACGTCAGCAGGCACAGCCGCAAGGTCAGCAGGCACAGCCGCAACGTCAGCAGGCACAGCCGCAACGTCAGCAGGCACAGCCACAACGTCAGCAGGCACAGCCGCAACGTCAGCAGGCACAGCCGCAACGTCAGCAGGCAGGGCCACAACGTCAGCCGGGGCAGAGTCACCCGGCTGATAGCGCACAATTGCAGCAGAGATTGAGAACTCCGGTTACCAGAGGGGGAGAGGAGAGGGCCGTTGCCCACTATCGAGAAGAACGGGCGCGTTTTGTAAGGCATTCGCCACCGATGAGGTTTGTGGCGGGAGATAGAGTGGTTTTGGGGAGGATGAGGATTGTTCCGGGGACATACCACTATCGGCGGACTGTCTTTTACGATACCTATGGGTATGTGCCGGCTCCTTACATTTATAGGATGTACCCAAGATACGGAGTGTGGGATGCGGCATTCCTCGGATTCATGGTTGAGCGTGCTGCGGAACAGGAATATGCACTCATGTATTACAATCACCGTAATGAAGCAGAGATGATACAGTGGCGACAGGACATGGATGGTCTAGCTATGGATAACGCCGATCTAAGAGCCAAGCTGGCCTTCATGGATCAGCAAGTCGCCCAGCTACAAGGAACTCCTGTGAATCGTGCTTATGTTCCACCAGACGCACAGGATGTTGCATTGTCGCCGGACGTAGTAGATCAGTTAGGGCAGGCAGGAAACCGATAGGTCTTGTTGGGGGAGTTGCTTATGAACCGGTACAATCCCAGGGGAAGGGCCAGTTTTGCCACCCTTGCCCTGAAATATCGGGGAACGTGGCGTAGTGTTTATGATTCATCCGATTCTTGTATATTGCACGTACTTGTGGGATACCTTTCGCTTACAGCTACTACTGCTCGGACGCGGGCTTCTCGGGCGAGCGAAGAATGGCATCAGAAAGCGAGAGGACTTTTTTCCAAAACCTGTACATTTTACTGAACCTTTACTTGACACTCGGTGAGGCACAGCATAATATGAGAAACGATCTGAAAAAACCCAACTACGGGCGACCATAGGACGGAAAGCCGACGGGTCTCAGTCGTTCCCCTCTGTCCGTTCATCAGCAAGACCGCCGCGCCGCCGGATACAATTATCTTGTGTGAGGAGGCATCCAATGAAAAAGGGTCCAACAGTAGTGATCGCTCTCATTCTTGCCCTCGGCGCATTGGGTAACGCCTACGCCGTCGGCTATAGCTATACCTCCCTGGACTACCCCGGTGCTTCATACACCCAAGCCTTTGGTATTAATGACGGGGGCACGATTGTCGGGGTGTACAAGGACGCGAGTGGTTTGAATCATGGGTTTTCCCTGAGCGGTGGGACGTATACTCCCATCAATTACCCAGGTGCTTTAGATAGCCCGATCGGCGGCACCCTTCTTGGCGGCGTTAATGATGCTGGCACGATTGTCGGTACGTACTTTGACGCGAGTGCTTTGCCTCATGGGTTTTCCCTGAGCGGGGGAACCTATACTCCCATCAATTACCCCGGCTTTGTGACGTTGACCTGGGCCTCTGGCATTAGTAATGCGGGCGCGATTGTCGGCTATTACGACGACACGAGTGGGCAGCACGGCTTTTCCCTGAGCGGTACGAGCTATACCTCCCTGGATTACCCCGGTGCTTTATATACCTGGGCCTCTGGCATTAATAATAGGGACACGATTGTCGGGTGGTACTTTGACGCGAGTGCTGTGCAGCACGGCTTCTCCCTAAGCGGTGGGACCTACACGCCCATCGATTACCCCGGTGCTTCATACACCCAAGCCTTTGGCATTAATGACGGGGGGACGATTGTCGGTACGTACTTTGACACGAGTGGTTTGAATCATGGGTTTTCCCTGAGCGGGGGAACCTACACGCCCTTGGATTATCCTGGCACTGTAAGCACGACTCAAGCCAATGGGATTAATAATGCGGGCACGATTGTCGGGGAGTACGGAGACGCGACCGGTAATATGCACGGCTTTATGGCGACCCCTGGCCCCGTCCAGCCCTCCCTCACCGTTACCTTGTTCGGCACCGGCTCAGGCGATGTCACGAGTACACCTTCTGGTATCGATTGCGGCAGTACCTGCAGTGCCTCATTCGCCTCAGGCACTGCTCTTACCCTTACCGGTACCCCCTTAGATCCTTTTCGCTCCTGCTTCATCGGATGGGGAGCACCCTGCTCGGGCTATGGGACCTGTGACTTCACGTTGACGAGCAGTACCTCCCTCGTCGCCACCTTCCAGCCCGCAGGGGCGGACTTTTGCGATGTGACGCCCGGGTACTGGGCGGAGACGTACATCGACACCATCTTCACATTCGGCATCACCACCGGGTGTGTGAGCGCTGCCACTCCTATAGACCGTCGCTACTGTCCTTCCGAAGATGTCACGAGAGACCAGATGGCCGCCTTCATCATAAGGGGGTTGTACGGCGAGAACTTCACGTATACCCAGACGCCTTATTACACCGACGTTCCGGCTACGGACATTTTCTTTAAATATATCCAGAAGCTGAAAGATTTCGCCATGACGACAACGAGCGGCACCTACCTGCCGGGCGAAGGTGTGTCAAGAGGGCAGATGGCCGCCTTTCTTGTGAGGGCGCTTCAGGTTAAAGCAGGACAGCCGACAGAAAGTTTCGCGTATACCCAGACACCTTATTTCACCGACGTTGCGGAAGGCAGCACCTACTTTTCCTATGTCCAGAGATTGAAGGACCTTGGCATCACCACGGTAACGGGGACTTACGGAGTCGACGAGATTGTCCCCAGGGACCAAATGGCTGCGTTTATAGCGAGGGCGTTTCTGGGGTTGCAATAGCTTTCTTCCGTAAGGAGGCATCCAGTGAAAAAGGGTTCGATAGTACAGATGGCTCTCATTCTTGCCCTCGGCGCATTGGGTAACGCCTACGCCGCCAGCTATAACTACACTCCCCTCAATTACCCCGGTGCTTCATCGACCGGTGCCCAGGGCATTAATAATGGGGGCACGATTGTCGGAATTTACTATGAGGCGAACGGTGTGAATCACGGCTTTTCCCTCAGCGGTGGGACCTATACCCCCCTGAATTACCCCGGTGCTTCATCGACCGGTGCCCAGGGCATTAATAATGGGGGCACGATTGTCGGAATTTACTTGGACGCGAAGGGTGTGCATCAGGGCTTTTCCCTCAGCGGCGGGATCTATACCCCCTTGGATTACCCCGGTGCTTCAGGAACCTATGCCTATGACATTAATGATGGGGGCACGGTTGTCGGGTTCTACGCGGACGCGAGTGGTGTGGAACACGGCTTTTCCCTGAGCGGTACGACGTATACCCCTCTAAACTACCCCGGTGCTTTATCGACTGGTGCCAATGGTCTCAATGATGGGGACACGGTTGTCGGGTATTACGATGACGCGAGTGTTATGTCTCATGGCTTTTCCCTGAGCGGTACGACTTATACCCCCCTGGATTACCCCGGTGCTTTACGAACCTATGCCTATGGCATTAATAATGGGGACACGATTGTCGGATTCTACTATGACGCGAACGGTGTGCATCATGGCTTTTCCCTGAGCGGTACGGCCTATACCCCCTTGGATTACCCCGGTGCTTCAGGAACCGTTGCCTATGGCATTAATGATGGGGGCACGGTTGTCGGCACATACCACGACACGAGTGGCGTGTCTCGCGGCTTTATGGCGACCCCCTCACAATGTATTGGTACATGGTGCACGTTTCCAGATTTTAACAGCGTAGGACGCTATATTGGCGGTGAATACGTATACCAAATGGATATTTTTAGTGGTGTCCCAAGCTATTTGAACTCGGCGAGTGATGGCACTGCCAACGGTAGTTATTATCAATGCACTGAATATGTGGCAAGGTACTTACATAGCATGTTCTGTACTGATTATTCAGACGTTAAAAACATCTCTGATAAAATTTCTCAAGGTTTCATGGGCTACGACTTCCATCCAGATTATAATGCAAATCCGCTGGCAGCCACAGTGAATAGAAAAGGGACTACAATACCTTTAGATCAAGTAACGGCTCCACAAGCCGGAGATATAGTGATATTTCCTTCAGTTCCACATGCTGCGATAGTGAAATCGGTAAGTGGCTCGCAAGTTACATTACAAGTTACATTAATTGAAGAGAACTATATCTGCAAAACTGACTGTGGCGGTACGAGGCACTATATGATTGATCGAACTATAGATAGTTCAACCCCCGGTGCATATTTTTATAGGTTTCCTGCTGCCTCAATCGACCCTACTTGCGTGAGTGGACAGTCCGGGTCCTTCGGAACCTTTTCTGATGTTCCTTTTCCTTCCAGCTCCGTCTACTACAATTACATTGAAGCCATTTATTATGCAGGAATAACCACCGGCTGCGGGAACGGCGACTACTGTCCTTCCGGAGATGTGACGAGGGACCAGATGGCCGCCTTCATCATAAGGGCGATGTATGGGGAAAATTTCACTTATACGCAAACGCCTTATTTCAGCGACGTTCCGGCTACGGATGTTTTCTTCAAGTATATCCAGAAGCTGAAAGACCTGAACATTACGACAACGAGTGGCAGCTATGTGCCGGGGGAAGGCGTGTCGAGGGGGCAAATGGCCGCTTTTCTTGTGAGGGCGCTTCAGGTCAAAGCAGGGCAGCCGACAGAAAGTTTCACGTATACCCAGACGCCTTATTTCACCGACGTCCCGGCAGGCAGCACCTACTTTTCCTATGTCCAGAAGTTGAAGGATGATGGCATCACCACGGTAACGGGAACTTACGGAGTCGACGAGATTGTCACCAGGGACCAGATGGCTGCGTTTCTTGCGAGGGCGTTTCTCGGGATGCAGTAGCATTTTTGCGGATACCACCTGTATCAGTAGGACGGGGCACGTGGCTCCGTCCTACTGAGTTTTGCGTGAGGATTGCCGCTTCTAGATGCAGCCGGCGTGCTGTGTCTCTCGGTGAAGAGTAAGGAAGTTCTCCATACTTTACTTCACCTGGCTACTTGTTTACCGAAGCAAACTCAACAAAGCGAGGATTTACGTCTGTAAGAGAGTAACGCTGTCATCACCGGACCGGCATGTGGGGTGGTGTGGGGAGGGTCGGCTTAAGGCCGTCACTTACCCGATTAGGCTATGCAGTCTCGTGCAAGAGTATTGCTGCTGCTTCGAATTAAGCCTACAGTACTGAGCGTGTTGCTATTTGATATATTTCGGCGATTTGGTTGTAGCGCGCTCTCCGTAATCCGTCACTACACCATTTTTAAGCACCAGCCAGAACTCGGTATTCTCGGAAGTCGCTTTAATCCCATAACTGGTCACTCGCTCAGTGATATACGAGAATTGTTCTTTACCAGCGCCGAGGTCAATGATCTGGTCGGGAGTACCGATTTCTTTGAGCAGTTCCACTTTGGTGGTCTTGCCGATCATGATTTTGCCCTTCTGTTCTGGTGTGATGATCGTTCCAAAGGGTCCCATCGGGCAAGCAGCCAGGAACAATGCCACACACCCGATCACCAGGAACCTTGCCGATCGCCATTGCTCTTCCTTTGCCATTTTCTCTCCTCCTTTTGATGTCTGCCGCAGTTGTTAACGACCCGTGCGTGCGGTTTCACTTCCGGGCCCGACAATTAATATGCCAATTTGGCTTTTTCCGACATCTTACGCCTGCTCGGCATCCGAGGCAAGAATCTCCTCCGAAGTTGATTGTTCTTGCGATTCCTCAATCCATGCCATCTATACATTACCGCTCGTACTCGTGCATTTCAAGGGAAATCTGTAAATGCTCCACTTCAGTGAAGATGTCCGCACCTTGCTTGCACCTACTACTCCTCGCACGCGGGCTTCCCGGGCGAGTGAAGAATGCCACCTGTAAGCGGGAAGAATTTATTGCAGCAACAACTCTAGGTTTTTTTATTGACATTTCTTGAAACAAAGGACAGAACTATGTAAGGAATGCAGTCATCGTACCGTGGATCGGGAAAGAGGGTACGGTAAAACCCAGATGAAGCGGAAGGAGGACGAAATGGTGAACGGATGGGGCAATACAGTCAGGATGTTATTCTACCACGCGGGTGCAGTTGCGATTCTGCTTACACTTCTCAGTTGCGCTGTAACTCCTAGAGTCTCTAGCTGGCAGTCACCGCAACGATTTACGCAAAAGGATGTCTTTAACGCCGCGCTTCAGGCAGGTAGCGACGAGGGGATGCAGCTCGCAGGATCAGACCGCGATGCAGGCACCATGTCGTTCCGCAGGAAGTCCGGAAAAGGAGAAATGGTCTTGAACGTCACGGTCAAGGACGTCGGCGGCATTGTGCAGGTGCGCACTACCGCCTCATACGGTGGTAATTTAGCTATCCACGGTTTACACGAAGAGTATATCCATAACTTTCACGTGTTTCTTTTTCGCAATCTCGGGATATCCAGTGCTTCCGAGCAGCATATTAATATCGAAGAAAGTACGTAGGACACCCTACAATGGGTAACCCGAAGGGGGACGCAGTTCCGTTTATTCCGTTTCTGCCTATGGCCTCCTGTCCCCCACGACCCCAGATGCCGTTAGAGCCGGGCATTTAGGGCATTAGTGAATCTCGGAGCTTCGAGGAATGCCACTTGAGATCTTTACAGTTTCGTGTGGCGTTCAGGTTGAGGAGTTCAGGAAGTACGCAAGAACCGGATGAGCCATAATTTTGAGCAAACCACCTTAAGAATCTTCGTAGGTTGTTCTCCGTCACCCGGCGCTGTCGTACCGGGTTGTTTTGGTGTAATTCCTGTGTAATTGTGCCGGGAAAAACGTCCATGAGCAGAGGAAGTGATGGCGGAAGGGCGATTGTATGCTGTTTTATACAATATCTCGGTGTAATTCTGGTGTAATCGTGCCAAGAAAATTATATACAAAGGGAGAATAAGGCAGAAAGTGCGCTAACTGTTGGAGTCGTGATAGTAGAATGATTTCACACAGATAGGAAGTTTAGAGAAGTTGCAGGAATGTACGTAATAAATACTGAAAATCCGCGTGTCATTGGTTCAATTCCTATCCTCGGCACTTTTGAAATCAAGGGCTTCGCGGTTTTCTGCGAAGCCTTTTTATTGCCTTTGTAATTCTTGCGTAATTGTGACCAAAATTCGGATTCATCCGGTGAAGGTCCATTCAAATCGTACGTGGAAGCGATGCCCTGAGCAGCTTATAGGTCTCCTCCAAAAGCGGCGCCATCTTCATCGCTTTTTCCTGCCCCCCGTCTTTTCTGCTGAAGGTCAGAATCTGCTTTACCAGGTCCCGTGACCGCTCCGACGCTTTCAGTAATTGGTTAAGGCGCCCGCGACGCCCCTCTTCGACAAGGTCATCAAGAGCAACTTCCGCGTTGCCCATGATGACCGTAAGCATGTTGTTGAAGTGCTGGGCGATGCCGCCCGCGAGTGTACCGATGGCCTCCATCTTGTGGGCCCGGCGGAGCTGTTCCTCGATACGCCTGTGCTCCTCGACCTCTGCCTGAAGGTCATCGTAGGCTTCACTGAGCATCGCAGTCCTTTCCTCTGCGAGGAGTTCAAGCTCATCCCGGTGTCTCTTGAGTTCCTCCCCGGTCTTTTTATGCTCGGTGATGTGAGGCATCGTTCCTACGGCGGCGATTACCTTCCCTTCGGCTTTCAGAATCGGCGACGCATGGACACTCGCTAATGCTCGGGCGCCATTGCCTCGCTCAATCACCACCTCTTTGCCCCCGACAACTTCTCTTTCTCCAACAGATCGAAGCAGGGGGTATTGTTCAGGGGGTAGAGAGCTGTGCTCGGCAATCCCGGCTTGCGGTTCGGCAGTGTGCTCCGCTGTGAGTTTCTTAGCTGTTTTCCTAAATCCGTTGATTCCATGGGAGGATTTCTGTTTGGCCATGCACCCGCCCTCCTGTATTTAGTGAGGTTTCGCTATACTCTTCCTGCGCCCCATCTCATCATGCCGCTTCTACCGTGTCACTAGCGGCTCAAGACTTCAACGCCACCGCGATCACACAAGCCGCCCTTTCACATGGACGGCCCGAGTTCACTCGATCTCAGGTTTTTTGTCAGATTCCTCGATATTTTCACCTGCATTTGCCTGATGCTTTCCCTTGACGTGTTGAAGCGTTCACCGATTTCCCTCAGCGTTACCGGATTCTCCGCCATAATGCGATTTTCGAGGATAAAACACTCTTTCTCGTTGAGCTGCTTCTTGAAGTCGGCGAGCTTTTTGTGCAGCATTTCCGTATAGTCTTTTTCGATCAATGTCTCCTCCATGTCCTCGCCGCTTCCTATCGTATCCATAAGCGGGTCCCCATCTCCATGTTGGGGCGCTTCCAGGGAGACATCTCCGTGATACAGGCGCTGCTCCATATCTTCTATGTTTGCGGTACTGACCTCAAGGGTGTTGGCAAGGACTTCTGCGGAAGGGATGATCCCCGATCTCTCCAGCTTCTCCTTTTCCCGGTTCAGGCTGTAAAAAAGCTTCCTCTGAGTGTCCTTGGTGCCTATCTTCACCATGCTCCACGAGTCCATCAGGTATTTCAGCATGTAGGCGCGTATCCAGAAGGATGCGTATGTTGAGAATCTCGTCCCCCTTTCAGGATCGTATTTCCTGACGGCGCGCACCAACCCCATGTTCCCTTCCTGTATGAGGTCGAGGATGTCGAGGTGGCTACGATAATCAAGGGCTATCTTGACCACAAGCCTGAGATTCGCGAGGACCATTCTGTGCTCGGCGCCTTTGTCCCCTTCCATTCGTACGCGCTGCGCCATTTCCCGTTCTTCTTCCTTTGTCATGAGGGGGTACCGCGACACCTCATGGAGGTACGCCTTGAAGGGATCGCGAACTTCCGAGGGCTCGGCTCGGATTGAATATTCTGAGTGAAAGAACGTCATGTAGCGCCTCCTTACGGTACAACATTGAAATATTCTATTTCTGAAAGTATTGCAAGGTAATTACAAGAAGCGTGCCCGGCCCGCGCCTCGCGATCCAGTTCTCCTCAAACCCACATTTGGAGCGCCTTTTCATCTGACGGCGAGATTTCGAAATGCTTCTTGAAGGGTTTGTTGTCCTGAATACAGGACGCTTTTTGTCTTGGATACGGGATTACGTGCCCACAATAGGACTGAAAATCCGCGTGTCACCGGTTCGATTCCGCTCCCCGGCACTTCTCTTGCGCCTGCTTTTCTAAAAAGGGCCGTTCGTCACTCGTCACTCTGCCCTGCGCGTGCGCCCTTTTCACTTGACAGAAGGTCTCAAGAGCGATCCATACTATTACATGGACACCTACGATTACGCCGAAGGAAAAGGCATCTCGACCCGCCAGGTCCTCGACTTTACACTCCTGACCAATCCCCTCGGGCCTTCCGGCAAGGCGAAGCACGCGATGAGAAAGGCGTTGAAGGAGGCGCAGCTTCCCCCGGACCGGCAGACCCGCTACCTCAGAGGTTTTATCGCGCGGTCGGAGCATGTCGCGCCCGAAAACATCCTCTTCGGTCACGGCTCGACCCAGCTCCTCGATCTTCTCCTGGCCGGGCTCAAGCCGGGGAGACTGCTCGCACCGTCACCGCTGCCTGCGTGCTGCGTCCGGTTGCTCGAACGGCACAGGACGGAGCTCATCCCCCTTGTCCCGAGCGAGGCCCGGCAATTCGCCCTGGATGCAGCGCAGCTTATTCCTGCACTCGTTGGCGCCGATATGCTTCTCATCCCCAATCCCCACCCGATGACCGGCTCGGTCGTCAGCCTCGGCCTCCTTCGCGAGATCACGGACGCCCTCGACGGGTCGAATAAGATACTCGTCATCGACGAGGGGCTCGCCGGGTTTGTGAGGACCGATTCCCTCGTGGAGGCGGCCGTCCATTCGGCCAACGTCCTCATCCTCAGGACCTTTTCATTGTTTCATGCCCTTGCCGGTATGCGCCTGGGTTATGCCCTCGGCAGCCAACGGGTGCTCGACCTCGTGGCCGGCGTCGCAGAGCCCGGTCCCGTGAGCACGGTCGCGGCAGCCGGCGCTCTCGCCTCGCTGCGGGACAGAGGCTTCTCACGCAGGACCGGGGAATTCCTCGCAGCGGAGAAAGCCTACATGACTGCGAAACTGGACCGCATCACGGGGATACGGCCGATCGACACAGGCTGCAATTTTCTCCTTGTTGCGGTTGAATTGCCGGTGACCGATCTCCGGTCACGGTTCCTGCAAAGGCACATCCTGATCGAGGTCTTCGAAGAAGAGAAGGGTCGTGAGCTTATCCGTCTGCCTCTGCGGAGACGCCGCGAAAATGCGCGTTTTACGAGGACCCTGGCGAGGATCATGGCAGAGGAGCGGATGGCCTGAAGTCAAAGCGCGTTTGATTTTTTACCGGTGAACAAGTATAATGCTCCAGATGGAGAGATGACCGAGAGGCCGAAGGTGCTCGCCTGCTAAGCGAGTGTACGGCTTAAAACCGTACCGAGGGTTCGAATCCCTCTCTCTCCGCCAGTTTTTCCTTGATTTTACTCGTTTTCACTCTGTGCCTTTTCTGTGCCTTTTTTCTTTGCCTTCAGGTCGGCCACGTTGCCGTCCATCCGCTGTACCACGTCGAGAAGGATATCCGAATAGGCATGATAGTAATTGTCCGTCGATCTCCGGTCCTTATGCCTCATGAGTCTCTGAGCCGTGAGCGGGTCCGTCAAGGGTACGATCTGCGTGCAGTAGGAATGCCTCGTTGCCTCGTAGAGCTTCACGTCGAGCCCGGAATTATGGCGCCATATCTTCGATAGTGCCGACAGAGAATAGCCGCGGCCTGTTGCGCGATTGACGAAAAGGAAGTTATTGGGGAATTTACCCGTGATATTCCTCTTTGCGATCTCCAGGGCCTTGTCATTGAGAGGAATCGGGAGCTTGCTCTTGTTCTTCGTCGTCTCCACATATGTCGAACCGGAGACGGACCTTTCCACCCATACCACCCGCTGCTCTACCTTCACGCTCTTCACGAGAATCGCGACGCATTCGCCCGGCCTAAGCCCCGTCTTCATCATGAATTCTATGGGGTCCCGGTGCGCAATCGGTATGCTCTCAAGGGCTTTCTCCTGGGCCTCGATCCTTATTGCCCGGCGAGGAGTCGCATTGTCGCCTTTGATGACAGGAAACGGCGGTATCTTGTCGATTCTGCCGTTCTCATAGAGCCACCCGAGAAAGGCATGTAGAGCATTCAGGACGTTCTTCCTGGTCTTTATGCCTGGTAGCTTGTGGAGGACCTTCTGCTTGAAAGTCGCTATCTCCTCTCTTCCTATCGCCTTAACATCCCACCCGGTCCAGTGGGAGAAGTGGTTGCGGGCGTACCCCTTGATCGTGGAAAAGTGCTTTGGGCTAAGCTCCCCGGCCTTCAACTCGCCTTCCTTCTCGTCCAGATATTCCTGAAACTGAGTTTCGAATTGCCTCTCCTGCCGGGATGCGTCCGTGAATTCCTTCGGCTTAAAGGGAATCTTGGGGTTCTTGATCGCCTTGTTGATCTCTTCGAGCTTCTGAACGGCCGTGAAGACGCGGAAAACCTTCCCGTTATCGTCACGCCTGTAGGTGTATGTCTTGCCTTCCCAGTAGAGGCGAACATAGCATTTGGTTCCGCCGCAGGCCGGACATTTTTCTTTTTCGATGTCCATCGGGTTGTGACATTTCGAATTGCTACAGTAGATCGCCCCTTGCTCGATAAGCTTCATGAGAATCCCCCCGATATGGTCTTTAGGGGAATTGTAGACTGGGGAGGAGAAATCTGTCAAGGCGTCAGTCCTCGTTCTGTATCCTATCGACTATTGCAGCCACTTCACCGTCTCCTTGAACGTTTTGCCTTCCCGCTCCATGACGAAAGCAATGGTGTCCCAGGAGCGCCCGCAGGCCCCGAAACAACGCACTGTGTTATCCTTCATCAAAGCAAAAGACGGGTCGCGGTCATCGTGGAAAGGACACCGAGCCGACTTGTTGCGGAACTCGAAGAGTTTTTGAAATGGATACGCTTTCGCCCGCTTGATCATCTCCGGGGTAATGTCGCTTTTCCTTGTTACCGTTTTGCCGGTAAGCTCATTCAGTTCCTGAAGGAGCCGTTTAAGGGCTGTTTTCTTCCCCTCCAGGTACTCACCACAGAGGAGAAGGTCCCCGGTCAGGCGCTTTTCCAGGTATTCCCGATATCTCCCCTGACCCGCCCATAGTTCGCTAACCGTGTCTGGTATGGCACAGTCTTTCAGATACTGAATCCTTCGCATCTTTACCCACTCCTGATCTACCTCGGCCTTTAGCTCTTCTATCCGCTGCCTCGTGAAAGTATTCATCTCGTGCCTGTTCAAAGTACCTGCCCTCCTTGTAGTGCAACGGCAAGCGGACGTTTATTTTGCCGCCCTTGCGGTTCTTCGCAATTTTGAGGACATTCGTCTCTCCGTCCTCGTGGCGCCACGTGTAAAGCACTGTATCGGCCTCCTGCTCAATGAAGGACGAATCCCTGACAGACCCAAGGCCAAGCTCTTTATCGCTCTTAGTGGCCTCTTGCCCGATATGGCAAAGCAGGAAAATAACCATGCCGTGTTTTAGCGCCATCTGCTTCAACCTGACGACGGTGTTTCCTATCTGTTCCGTGAGGCTTTGCTTTCCGTTCATCTCAACAAGCCTGTGAAGGTGGTCTATAAAAACCACGCGGGTGTTGTATTTCAGGTAGGATTCTATGATCCTTTCCTCGATCCATGCGAGGTGGTGTTTCTCCATCGATAGTGGCATGTAAATTACCTTGAGAGAGAGCTTGTCGTACCTTTCGAAGGGTTCAAGAAAGTCCTCATGGGCCACCTCGTAGGAAAACCACAAGGGGTTTATGCCCTTCTCAAGAAAATTCACAGTGAAGGTCTGAGCAAGGGTTGTCTTTCCCATGCCAGTAGTGCCGCTGATAACGATCAGCTGACCTGGGAAGAAGCCGCCCTTTAAGGTATTGTCAAGCCTTCCAAGGCCGGACCTGTAAGGCTCCTTCGTCGGTTTCTTCCGCGCTTCTTCAAGGATAATGGCCGCAGGCTCTACGCGGTCATCGCCCTGATAGGTGGCGAGTTTTTTGTGCAGTTCGATTTGGTCAAAGGTGGTCGTCACTTATCATCTCCCCAGTAGAAATAGTCTTCGGCCTCTTGTTGCTTCGGTATGAAATCCTGCCAAAAATCCTTTTTCAAGAATCTGATCGGGTCTCGGGCGAAGCCCTCTTTCGGCTCTTTGGAAGCGGCATAGTTTTTGACCGCTTGAAGGAGCAATGCGCCGTCTCCGTTCTTCAGGTGATGCTCGCACCAATCAAGGCATTCAACCTTCCCGGCCTTCCGTCCGTTTCTCTTCGGGTAGAGATTCCAAAAGGTGTCAAAGTCCGAAGGACTGAAAGTACTTTCTTTCTTTAATACTTTCTTCTTTTGTGTTCCCCTGAATTGGTTACTGTGGTCACCTGTAGAGGTTACTTTGTAACCTGAATTGGTTACGGTAACCTGTTTAGGTGACTCTCTCCACTGAGTGTAGTCCTTGTTGAACGCGACTTTGTAACCTGATTTGGTTACTATGTTCCTTTGAAGGAGTTCCTTAATTGTGCGGGAAATATGCTGCTTCCTGAGGCCCGTCATTTCCACCAGTTGACTGTTGGAAAGCCAATCCTCTTTCTTATGGAATCCGTAAGTCCTTCGCCATATGCCCCACAGAATCCGGATCTGATAAGCGGAAAGATTTGTCCTCATGAGAGCCTCGATGATCTCGTTGGCAATGCTAGTGTATCCATTCTCAAGTTGAGGCGAGGCGGGCATGTCAAGACACCCCTCCTACCGGCCGGCCACAATCCGGGCGCTACTCGGGGAAGATTTCATCAGTGGAGACCCCTAGCTTCCGCGCAATGTTTCGTTTTTCCTTATCGGTCGGGGCAGTCCTTCCATGTATGAATCTGCTCACCCGGTCCTCAGCGAGACCTACCACCCGGGAAAAAACGACTTGGCTTCCAAACTTCCTGATAATCAAAGCTTTTAACTCGAAATTGGGCATTTCAGCGCCTCCTTAATGACTAATAGATAAGATATTATCTCTTTCTGGTTAAAAAAATCATCATCTGAGCCCTGCATTCTTCACGCTCTTTTCAACCTGTTGCACAATTGCCGGGAGGTTGAAGAAAACCCGACAGGGATAATCGAAATCATTCATAAATTCGCTCAGCGGCCGGTCAACGATCTCGCCAGTAATGTGGTCCACGCGGCCAACCGTGTATTTCGTAAGGACAAGCATTTTTTTCATTATCTCCGATTGGCTCGGTTTTACCGGCCGTATTCTCAGAACGGTCTCCATATAGGGACCCTTGTAATGGGGATAGTCAAGGGCAGGGTCAGAGTGCCACCTACTGTCCTTAAAGTGCGTATCCATAACCAACCTCACGATAGCGTACGGTAAGCCCACTGCCGTGAGCTCACGAAGAATGCCAATTTGATAGAGATTCCAGAGGCTGTATTCGCGATGAATGCCCCTGGCATCTTTTGTCTTTGCGTCCCACTCTACAAGACCTTCCCGCGCCCAATAGATAAGCGTTTTGCCTGGAACATCCGGGAATATCTTTTGAACTTCGCCTTGCTTATACAATCTCATAAGCGGTCCTCTTACGACTAATGGATATCCTATTAGCAATATACGTCATTAATAATGTTGTTGTCAAATAAAAAATGAAACCAGCTTTGCTTTTCTTTAATGGTGCCGACGTGCAGCTATTTATGAAGGGGAAGGCACCGGAGTTGCGCTTTTCGGCGCGTCGGCCTATCCCCTGGTTCATTATATCACAAAGGCCCCTATTTTTTCCTGAACAGCTTCCCCAGGAGCCTCCCGATTGTTCTACCCGCCATTCTCCTGAATGCGCCCGGCCGGTAGAAAGACGAAGGATAAACAAGGGCACAGGGCGAACCCGGCACTACCGTACTTTAATGCACGGCAAGAGGGAAGGGTCACCATCGCCTCAACTACCCGCGCGCGGAGCGAGTTGGTGGTATTCGCCGAGCGCCCGGAGGTCATCTGGGCGGGTCTGTGGCATGATTGTTGCGTTCTTACCATCGAGCACAAGGGGTGGGCTTCTATGGACTGGGGACAGTGTAGGGCTGAAGGCTTCAGCAAGTATGTTACGCACGGGACGGTGGGTAACAGTGAAGCCCTCGGAAGAATAACAAGGGGAACGGTGTGTGATTCTCTTCCGCCCGCAAGGGGTGAATAGGGCCTACACGTCTGAGGGTCACGATTACCACAGCAAAGACTGGATATGTCCCTTGTCAGTGCCTGACCTCTGTCCCGCCCTTACTTTGGGGCAACAGGCCGGAAAGACCTGAC
>Ga0187854_10002333_pt1 | contig 16444 bp, 16 predicted proteins | sample June2016WEW_6_15_FD_132445 | JGI IMG/M metagenome (GOLD analysis project Ga0187854, IMG submission 132445) | Peatland microbial communities from SPRUCE experiment site at the Marcell Experimental Forest, Minnesota, USA - June2016WEW_6_150 | ecosystem: Environmental > Terrestrial > Soil >...
GGCGGGGGTGTTCTCTTATCCTCCGGACCTTTCTTTTCCCTCCCCCGCTGCGCTTTGCGGAAGGCAAGGAAGGTAGAGAGGGAAAGCAATATCCCGCCGATGCTTGCGGCGCAATCTGCCTTTCGTTCCGAGCCCTTGACAGGCTTTCAAAAAACATTCGATAATCTAATTTGGCGATGATCCAAATTTCTTAGTATTCCGGTTGCCTCAAGGCAACCTGAAAGACGGAGGTAAAGCATAATGGAAACAAAGAAAGGGAAGGTCGGTTTCATCGGTCTGGGAGCCATGGGCCAACCCATGTCCAGGAGGCTGCAAGAAGCAGGTTTTCAGCTGGTGGGATATGACGTGAGGCCGGAGGCGATAAAGGCGGTCGTCCAGAGAGGCGGGGAGGCTGCTTCCTCTCCGAAAGAAGTTGCCGAGAAGTGCCGAAAGGTCATCACCATCGTGCCCAATTCGGAAGCCGTGGATCAGGTGGTCTTCGGCTCCCGGGGTCTCCTGGAGGGATTTCAGGCCGGGGACATTCTCATGGAGATGACCAGCGCTTACCCTCCCAGCACGCTTAAGGTAAACCAAGCCCTTGCGGCCATAGACGTATCGATGATTGATGCCCCGGTGAGCGGGGGGGTAGTAGGTGCCGAGGCCGGAACTTTATCGATCATGGTTGGCGGAGATGAATCGATCTTCGAATCTTGCCGGCCGATTCTTTCGGTAATGGGCAAGAACCTCTTTTACATGGGAGGGATCGGTTCTGGCCATGCGGTCAAAGCCATCAACAATTTCCTCTCGGCCACAAGCCTGGCCGCAACCTCGGAGGCGATCCTCCTGGCCGAGAAATTAGGCCTTTCTCCCCAGCGAGTGGTTGAAGTTCTTCAGGTCAGCACAGGACGCAGCTACTCAACAGAACTCAAGATTCCCAGATTTGTCCTCCCTCGGACCTTCAATTCGGGGTTTGCCATGGACCTTATGTACAAAGACATCGATACGGTTACCCGCATGGCCAAGGAGTATAAGATTCCTATGCTGGTCGCCAACATGGTGCAGCAAATCTACGGATTTGCCATGGCCCAGGGGGGCGGAAAGACCGACCACACCACTATCTTCCGCTATCTCGAGGGTCTGGCGAAGGGCAAAGGGGAATCCTAGACGAAAAAGAGAGCTCCTTTCCCTCCCCTTCATCCCCTCGCGTCCGGAGACTGTGTCGCAATCCGGGCGGGAGGGCAGGAAGGAGGAAGCAGCGGCAGGAGAATTGATATGAACGGCCTGTCAATTTATTTCATATTATGTGTACTCGTGTTCCCCATTTCGGAGTCGATGAGCCAGGAGGCAGGGAAGACCGGAATATTGAAGATATCCAGCCCGGCATTCGAGAACAATAAACCGATCCCTAAAAAATATACCTGTGACGGAGTGAATGTAAATCCGCCTCTGAAGATCGAGAATGTTCCGCGGGAAGCCAAATCCTTGGCCTTGATCTTGGATGATAAAGATGCACCCCGGGGCACTTATGTTCACTGGATTTTGTGGGGCATCCACCCCGGTTTAGCGAAGATAAGAGAAAACTCAGTCCCCGAAGGTGCAGTGCAGGGCAGGAATGATTTCAAGAAGAACAACTACGGAGGGCCCTGCCCCCCATCTCGTGCTCATCGGTATGTTTTCAAGGCCTATGCCCTCGATGTTCAGATGAATCTGGACCCGAAATCGATGAAGGCTGACCTGGAAAAAGCCATGGAGGGACATATAATTGCCCGGGGGGAATGGGTGGGGGTTTATAAAAGAAAATGAGGTTCAGAGAGTGATTTCGTTCGGAGTTCGCAGGGGCGACCCGGCGGGTCGCCCTCATGCCGTTCGGAGGGGGTGCATCCTTGCTTTGGTTAAGGGTTATTTCCCGTTAAAATAACCAAAAATCCGGCCAAAATCTATTCCTCCAATCGTCTTTCTCTTATAATTTTCATACAAATCTTTCTTGGCCTTTCTTAAAGGTTTCGATTCTATGCCCTGTTCGATCGATAGGGTAGCTTCCCGGAAAGCCGCCAAATGATCGCAGGCTTCTATGATCTTGCCGTCAACGGGCGAAAACCGATCCTCATTATATTTCTTATTTATTTCCCCAGAAGAAATCCCTTTTTGGACTGTTCCCCCAATGAAAGTCTTATTTTCAAATTCATCTTCAATAAAATATTTCAATTCCTCATGCCAGGGGGAAGGAAGCAAAGGAAGCAATTTTTCCTCCATCTGAATTTTTTCATAGTCCTTTATGATTCGTTCCAGGCCCACAACCGAGCGTTTGACCGGGGCAATAATATCCCTGGTTAAGGCCTCCGGAAGATCGTGGAACAAGCCGGCGAAAAAATTATTGTAGATTCTTTTCTTGCAGGCCTGGATTTCAACCGAACATAAATAAGACAGGATGGCTACGATCAGGAGGTGACCTAAAACGGAGGTTTCCGGAATTCTGGCAGAATGAGCCCATCTTTGCTGGAATCTGAGTTGGCCGCAGAGATCGATAAAACCAAAGGACTTCCTGCCGGAAGATATTTTTTGGACCCCGATTAAATCATAATGATCCTCAATTTCATTTTCCAGGGCCTCCTTGGTCCTCTCTATGCCATAGATAAAAGAGCTCACATGATAAATAATCCGAAACTCCCAGTTGGTTGCCAAATAATGGGCAGCCTTCAGTATTTTCTTTTCGGAGAGAGCGTAGTCTTTTTCAAATAAGTATCTCTCAAATTTAACCCGGAAATTTCCGCTTAGATCCTCTACGTCGGCCTTTAAGGCTTTCAAGACCGTTTCGTTTAATTCCTTGCCCTTTTTTTCCATCATCTTGTGAAAGACCGGCGGCTTGATGTCGGTTAATACTACCCTTTGGAGGAGTTCGAATATTCCTCCTTCGATCAATTCTTGCCAATTCACCTTTATTCCTTTGTCTGATTCTTCTGACCGTGCCAGAACATAGGCGATGATCATTTTATGGGCCTGTTTATCCAGTTCGGTAAATTTTACGGGCCGTACATGATCGTTCCACCTTTGAATACTGGCGGCTTCGAAGAGCCTATCGATGATCCCCTTGGTTATCATACCTTTGACTCCTGATTGATCTTATGAGAAGTGGCCCGGGTCTCCATCAACGGGAAGGCAGCGAGGTCTTTGGCATCCATGGACCGGGCTTCACACCAAAGGATCTCTAGCCTGGTAGTTTTCCTGGAAGCTCTGCCGGACGGTATAATATTATTTGAAATTGGCAACGGAATCAAAGAAAATAATCAAGAGTAGGATTAGATTTTTCCTTACGAAATCCAAGAAGGATGACGAATGAAAGAAAAAAGGAAGGACCAGGATAGAATTATCGTAGACATCGACAACACCCTCTGGGATTTGGCCCCTGAACTGTGGGAACGACTCAAAAAGGTAAACCCCCTGATGCCCGCTCCAGATCAATGGGGTACCCGGGAATCCCTGGAAAGATACATGCCCCTCAAAGAATTTTTCCAGGTTCTAAAAATCATCCATATGCACCAGGAGACCTATCCTCCCTTTCCCGAATCCGGGTATTTTCTCGGCGGGCTGAAAGAGAGGGGGTTCTATATTGTTATCGCCAGCCATAGATCCAAAGACTCTTATGGCCCGACTGTTAATTGGCTTAAGAAGTATCATTTGTCATTCGATGAAGTCCACCTCAGCTACGACAAATCGGTGCTTTTCGCGGGAAGCCTGGCTTTGGTGGATGACAGCCCGATCAATTTAGATAAAGCCGTGGAGGCCGGACTTTTAGGAACCGGCTTAATCTGTCCCTGGAATGAAAGGTCAGGGCACCCTTTGTTTCAGAATCTGATTGAAGTTCTGGAGTACCTCGATTCGAAACTGTCCTGCCCGAAAGAAGCATAAAAAAGTGCGATCATCTCCGAATTAGTTGAGGGTCAAAGGGCTGGTATATTCTAAATGTCGGGTGATTTCAGGGTCCCGGAAGGAAAGTCATATTGCTTGCAATCCTAAGGCACGGATCCCTCTCGTAGGGGCGATTAATGAATCGACCCCTACAGGCGGGGGTGTTCTCTTATCCTCTTGATTTTTTTTGCCCCCGCTGCGCCTTTCGGCCTGGTCCTGGGATTACTCTGAATACCAAGACTTATTACTCACTAGCGAAAACCAGGAGGTGGACAAGAAGATTTAGATCCTTGACAAAAAATTAATTTTCATTTAAAAAATAACTATTGTATTTTCTCCTAGTAGCCAATTGACCCGACAACTCAACCCCTAACCTTCTGGGTGAAATTACGAGAAGGAATTTCCAAAGGGTGGCGACAAGACACCTGACGGGGATCTTTATTTCCCTGTAGGGGTTTTTCCTGATTTCAGTAGAGCAATAAGGAGGAAGAGAAAATAAGTAAACGAGGTACTATGGAAAGGCACGGCGAAAAAAGAGAGATTCTGGAACCAGAGGTCAGCTCGCTCAGCTTGAATCCTCTGTGCTCCCGTCGGCAGGTCTTGAAACTGGGCGGTATATCGATCATAGGGATATCCGCGCTCAGGCCGGTTCTCGCCCAAGGAGCAATAAAACCCATCATTATTATGGAACAGGCCCAGGGAATCGTGGTGGCGGACCCGATGAGGTGTGTCGGATGCGGGCGCTGCGAACTGGCCTGCACCGAATTTAATGACGGCAAAGCTGCACCGAAAATATCAAGGATCAAAGTTGGCCGGAATCTGAACTTCGGGCCAGGGGGTGCTTTATCCTGGCGGGAGGGGCAGGGCAACTGGGGGGACGGTTTGGTTGTGCTGGACCTCTGCAAGCAGTGCCCGCACCCCGTGCCCTGTGCCGACATCTGTCCGGAGAATGCCATTGTGGTGGGGTCTGCGGGCAATGCGCGAGTGGTTGACCTGGAAAAGTGCACGGGCTGCAAGATATGCCTGCGAGCGTGCCCCTGGGAGATGATTTCCTTCGACCCGGATTCCCGCAAAGCAACCAAGTGCAACCTCTGCAACGGAAAACCGAAATGTGTGGAGGCCTGTCCTGCGGAGTCACTCAGCTATGTTCCCTGGCGTGACCTGACCAACAAGATACCCTATCGAATTGCGGCCACGGCTCAAATTCTACCAGAGCGAGCCTTGTCTTGCCAGGAGTGCCACCTGCCCGGTCAGGGGAGGAACGTAAGTCAGGGAATCGGGATGTTCCTGGGCGCGGTGAAGGGAGCCCGACCGGTTTCCGCCCGAGAGTTCGGCTTCAGATGGATCGATATGATCGGTACGATTTTACTTCCCGCCGCGCTGGTTTTCGTGGGTGTCCATGCCGTGGTACGGAAGGTGAGGAATCGATGAAAAAGATCTATCTCCATCCCCTGGCTTTAAGGATATGGCACTGGGTTAATGCTCTCATGATTATAATCCTCACCGTCACCGGTATCCAGATCCGGATTCCGGGGGTGGCATCGCTGCGGCCTCAAGATCCTGCTCTGCTGATACACAGATATGCGGGTTGGGCCATGGTAGCTTCCTGGGTCTTCTGGCTCGTGTACAGCTTGGCAACCGATAATCTGAGCCGACAATACGTTATCCGGAGGCGGGACTTCAGCGGGATCTTCAGGCAGGCAAAGTATTATCTAATCTCCATTTTCCAGGGAGAAGAGAACCCTTTCCGGCCGACGGCTGACGAGAAATTTAATCCTCTTCAAAAACTCGCTTATGGATCGATCATGGGTATTTTCGCCCCGGTCCTGGTGGTCACAGGGATCCTCTTCAGCGATATACTCTTCTTTCGCAAATATATGCTGCTCTGGAACATCGCGGGGGTAGTGAATGCCCTCCACGTGATTGGCGCGTACGTGTTTCTCCTCTACCTCGTTGTCCATCTCTACATGGCAACTCTCGGTACAACAGCTTTTTCCCACATAAAGGCAATGATCGTGGGCTATGAGGAAGAGCCGGATGAAGTAAAAAGGGACGGCACACAGGAGGTCCCTCTACCCGGCGCTTCATCTGAAACAGGAAACCGAAATGCGTAGAGGCTTGACCTACTCAGTAGCTCAGCTGCGTGCTGGGCGTGACTTGACCAACAAGGTGCTTCTCAAATTACGACCCCGGCTGCGACTCCAGGAAAGATCGTCGTGGTAAGCGAGGAGTGCCTCAGAAATGAATAGGAAGGAAAGACCATGGCCAAATATGGAGGATGGGCCGGAAAGGTGCTTCACGTCGATCTATCGACCGGGCGTACCTGGACCGAGGATACCGTAGAGAAATATAAGGACTACTTGGGTGGGACCGGGATAGGCTACAAGGTTATGTGGGATGAGGTTCCGGCGGGGACAAAGCCGTACGATCCTGACAACAGGATCATCTTCGCGGTGGGACCCCTGGCGGGGACCGGCGCCCCCTGTAACGGCCGAACAGCCATCACTACCCTTTGGCCTACCTGTTGGCCCCAACCCCTTGTAGCGACCGGACACATGGGCGGGCAGTTTGCCGCCAAGCTGAAATATGCGGGGTACGATGCCGTCGTCATCCAGGGGAAAGCTGACCATCCGGTCTGGCTGTCAGTCGTCGATCAACAGGTGGAGATTCAAGATGCCCGTCGGTTCTGGGGGCGCGGTATTCGCGGCACGACCGAGGCGATCTCTCAAATCATGGGGCCCGAATCGGTCGTGGCCGCCATTGGTCAAGCGGGGGAAAACCTGGTACCCATGTCCGTGGTCATGAATTCCGTTTCCCACTCGGCGGGGGGGATCGGCTCAGTCATGGGGTCCAAAAACCTCAAAGCCATCGGGGTGCAAGGGTCCGGCAGCGTCCGGATTGCGGGCCCCAAAGAGGAGTGGGAAAAGTTGATCAAGCACCACCTCTCCCTCCTCGGGGCCAACAACCAGCACGTGGTGCCCGACTCCCCGCAGCCGTGGGCCGAATTTTATGAGCCCACCAGCCGCTGGAAAGGCTCCAAGGGGAAGACCTGGGGAGCCGCTTCCCGTCCCATAGAAACGGGGTCGTGCGACCCCCACGAGCTGAACCGGATCGCATACCGGACGAATAATGCCGCCTTCTTTATGGGGGACATTGCTTGGCGATACACCGTCCGGGGAAATGGCTGCACCAGCTGCCCCATTCGGTGCCACACGATCATGAAGGTCCCCTCCGTATCCGTGAAATATGGCATCCCGGAAGTGGGACAGAACACGTGCAGCGGCCTTAACTTCGGCCGCGCTTTCTTCAAGAAGTTCTCCGATGGTCCGAGGGGCTTGACGAACGTAGAGGCCTGCATGGTCGGCATGCACCTGGCGGATGACCTGGGGGTCTGGTGTAACTACAGCCAAATGCAACGCGACTTTCAGAAACTTTACTATGAGGGCTTTATCAAGAAGAAGCTGGGAGAGAAGGAATTCAGAAGTTACTCCTGGGACAAATACGAGAAAGGAGACCCTTCCTTTCTCTTCGAAATCATCCCACGGATCGCCTCCAAAGAGGGAGAACTGGGAACCGCTCTGGGTCTGGGGACGGGATATCTCTTGGAACGGTGGTCAATCTCGGAAGAGTACTGGGGGAAAGATAAAGAGCTCGCCTATTGGAAGATGGGCCATCCCAAGCACCACTCAACGGAGGATGCGGGCCAGTGCGGACTCCTCATTAATTTGCCGTACAACCGCGACGCCCAGTGTCACTCCCATGTCAATTTTGTGCGGAATGGTCTGCCCTTGGCGGTACAGAAGCGTCTCGCGGCCGAAATCTGGGGCTCCCCCGATGCCGTCGATGCAGTAGGAGCCTACACGCCCATGAATTCATTTAAGGCCAAGATGGCCAAGTGGTCGCTGCTCCGGAAAGAACTCCATGATTCGCTATCCCTTTGCAACTGGATGGGGCCCTGGGTGGCTTCACCGCTCAAAGAGCGGGGTTACCGGGGCGATGACTCCCTCGAGTCGATGCTTTACAGCCTGGCCACCGGAGATAAAAAAGATCGGCAGGAACTGGACCGGGTGGCCGAACGCATCTTCGTCCTTCACCGGGCCCTTACGATCCGGGATATGGGAACCAAGGAGATGCGCACCAAGCATGACACCATGCCTGAATGGGTTTTCATTGATAAGGCGGGGAAGGCACCCTTCACCAAGGGGACCACGCACATGGATCGAAATGACGTCAAAGTCGCCGTGGATATGTTTTACGACGAATTGGGCTGGGAGAGAGTCACAGGGACCCCGACCCTCCAAACATACCGCAAATTCGGTCTGGATAAGGTGGCTGAGGAGCTGGGCAAGCGAAAACTGTTGCCCTGACCCGAAGAATGCGGAATGCGGAATAAAATATTTAACTGCAGAGAACGCAGAGACCAAATAAGCCTGAAAAGAGATTTTTATAATTTCCCCAACAATAAAAATATTCGAGGTAATACGGAATGGGAGAAGCGGAAAGAGGAGTTGGGGTTAAAAGCATTCAGGGTCAGGGAATGACGAAGGCGGAAAACGTGGCTGAGACAAACATTGTAAAGGAAAGGGAGGACGCCGGGCGGGATATAGCCGCTTTGATTCGGCAGAGCAGCGAGGCAGGCCATCTCATTGCGGATTCCGAGATTCTTCGTCAGGTGGCCGATCAGCGTCTTATAACCTCGCAGGCGGCAGATCCCGCGGAAGAGGTCGGAAACATGCTCAAGAAAGTAGTGGATGGGAACGAGGATATACATGAGCTTGCTGCCCAGGATGGTTCCCGACGCTTTTACTCCTCGAAATTTATGACCCAGTCCTATGCAAGGATCCTGCTCCAAAAACAGGGCGACCACCTGCGATTCATCGCCGAGGTCGTTCGGCAAAACTCCGCGGTCTACCCGCGACCTGTACCTCTGGATATCTTCACGCAGCCTCCCTTCGACCTCACCCATCAGAAAGTCCTGGATTACCTGGAACGTATGGCAGCAGAAGAGGAGTACCGGGATATCGTGCGAACCACAACATCAGCGTCCAGGGTGTTCCTTTATTCTACCCTTCACTTGGAACCCGAGTATGCTTCCATGCTCGCCGAATGGCTCGACGTAGGCCAGCCTAACAATCCGTAAGCCGCGTATGTCGCCATGCCGAAGCTCATGTTCCCCTGTTCAAGGTGACTGAAAACCGCTACTCCACGCCACTTACCGTGCCGTATCATCGAGATTGAGGCGATAGCCCTTGACCGTCAAGTCGGTATCGACATGGAAGTCGAGCTCGGGAGCGCGTACAAAGCCCATCCGCTCGTACATGCGCATCGCCACCTGCATGATATCGGTCGTGTGCAGCGTAAGGATCGCAGCCCCGGACTGGCGCGCACGTCGTACGCATTCATGCATGAGTGCAGCGCCAATGTCTTGACCGCGCGCCGCCGGGGTGACGGCCAAGAGGCGCACCTCCGGCCACGCAAGGGTAATCGAAGCACCGTCAGACGTGGAGAAGACTGTCCCCGCCGGGTACAGCAGGACAGTGCCCGCAACAACACCATCCCGCTCCGCGACGATTTGTTCGGCTGGTTTCACATCGGCGAGCGTGGCCAATATATGCTGCCGGTAATTCTCCCAATGTGACGGCATCAGAGCCGCGTATTCCTGATAGGCTGAAAGGGTCACGTCCCGGATTGCGTCACGGTCGCCCGGGTGCGCATCGCGAAGGTGGAGACTACTCATTTCTCTATCCTTTCACGCCGCACTTATACCTGCCATTCTCGCTCGCACATTCGCTCGGGTCAGAACGATTAAGCGCATAGGTTTATTCTTCCTTTCCACGCGCGAATACAGACCTGAATCTTCAGCAGCCACTACTCCTGCAGCAAGTAGCAACGGCTCAGCGGGGAGGGGCAAACCGATCTGTTCACCAAAGACCCCCAGAAATAGCAGAGTATATCCATGCCGGACTAGAATTTGAAATAGATTGTTCATAAGAGTATTCGAGTGGAATTCGGAACTAAAAGAAAAGCCAAAACCCTCCTCTTAACCTTGTTTATGGCTCTGAATATTCATAAGCGTCCTACTCGCGCAGGGGGCTGAAGAAGTCACGATTTCGGTTTCTTTCGTGCCTGGCATCGCCTGAGTCCATGGAAAATAGGAGGGGGTAGATTAAGCGCTTGCTTCATTCAGCAGCTCTATGGAAGAAGGGTCCAATTCCAGTTTCGTCGCTTCGATGAGATTGTTCAGTTGTTCTAAACTCGTGGCGCTGGCAATAGGTGCAGTGATGCTCGGACGCGAGAGCAGCCAGGCGAGCGACACGGTCGCGGGAGTTGAATGATGTTGTCCTGCTACTTGATCCAGGGCCCGGAGAATCCGGAATCCCCGGTCATTCAGATATTTTTTGATTCGCGGGCCTCGGGCGCTCTTGGATAGATCTTTTTCCGACCGATACTTGCCGGTGAGAAACCCACTGGCCAACGAGAAGTAGCTAATCACGCCCAATCCCTTTTCCCGGCAGAGGGGTTCAAGCTTCGTTTCATAGTCGGCACGATCATAGAGATTATATAGAGGCTGCAGGCTTTGGTAGCTGGGATACCCGTGTTGTCCACCGATCTGCAACGCGCGGGAAAGTCGCTCCGGGCTGTAGTTCGAGGCACCGATTTCCCTGACTTTTCCTTGCTTAATTAATTGGGCATAGGCTTCGAGAGTTTCTTCCAAGGGGGTATCTGGATCGTCGTAATGAGATTGATACAGATCAATGTAGTCCGTCTGCAGGCGTTGCAGTGAATCTTCTACCTCATGCAGAATATAAGATTTTGAGAGCCCTTTCTTATCCGGACCCATTTCCCCTCCGACCTTTGTGGCGATGAAGACCTTTTTCCGATTCCCGCTTCGTTTCAGCCATTTACCAAGAATGATTTCGGACTCCCCGCCCTCGTTGCCCGGAGCCCACTTAGAGTAAATATCTGCAGTATCAATAAAATTAAACCCGGACGTCACAAAGGCGTCTAATAATTTAAATGAGGTCGGCTCATCTAGAGTCCATCCAAAGACGTTGCCTCCAAAAGCTAGGGGAGAAACTTCCAAGCCTGAATTTCCCAGTTTTCGTTTTTTCATCTTTAGCTTCCTCCATTATTCATGCTTTGCTTAAGAGACCTCTCTAAGGTGTAGGCGTCAACCGGTCCGTTACGGTGCCTGGCAAAAATAGACCGACTGTAACCCTGCAACTTTGTCCTGGGCTGGATCCGGGTCATGAATTTGCCCAGTTCGAGCCCGGGCCAGAACCACGGGCTCAAGACAACTATGAAGCCACACTCTAATTATGATTTTAAATAGCCCGATGGGGAATAGGGTGAAGATCGTATTTTTTCAAATAAAGACAGTATTTTCGTGAAAAGTGCGGGAAGGGGGACTTGACGCGAAAAACTAAAGCGTTAAACTGCCTGAACGGAAGGAGAGAGGAAACTGATTCACTGCTTGGTGCGGGATTTATCCTTGAGTTTTTCGGCCACTGCCAGGACGGTATTCACGTAGACCGAACTTCTATTGTAATCGAAGATGACCCTGACCTTGCTGGGCTTGTCCATGGTGCACTTCCAGCCGTGCTCCTGCAGGTAATTGGCAATACTGTAAAGAGCGTCAGCCTTGGCAAAAAGGTCAATGCGACCATCATGATCCGCATCTACCCCATAAGAAAAAACGTTCGAGGGCAAGAACTGACACAGACCGATGGCTCCATAGATTGAACCTGGGAGGGCCGGAGGGTCAAACCCACTCACATGGGCGTAATCGATCAGGGCCTTGAGCTCAGTATAAGCCCAATCGGCCTTTTGCCGGCAGATGGTTCCAGCGTATTCTTCATTCTTCTTGTTTATGAGTTTCTTGGGAAGGTAGGGTCGGATGGTTTCGAGCTCAGTACAGAGGGCCATACTGGCCAGACTGTTAAACGCATATTTCCCGCCTAAATGTTCCCCCAGACGGGTTTCCACCAGCAGGATCGAAACGACGATTTCCTTGGGCACGCAATAATGGCTGCTGATATTTTCAAGGAGGTCGGTGTTTTCCTGGAGGTAAGAGCGCGCCTGGGTTATCATCTTTTGTTTCAGGAGGCCTTTATAGACTCGTTTCGGATTATAATTATAAGAGGGAAGGGCTGTCGGCTTTTTAAAGGGCTTTTTTACGAGCTCCTCCAGCTTGCTGGACATGGGGCCCGCATCGAACCTGACCTCCGGACGAGAAAAGAGTTCTCGGATGACCGGCTCATCGAAGCCATCAGCCACCAAGCGATCAATAAGCGGGGACCAATCCGCGAAGGCCTGGCAGGGGAAAAATAGGAGGGTGGTGAAAAATAAAATGGGTAGCATCCCGGTCCTCAGGATGCCCGGGATGAAGGCCTTATCTCTCCTGGAAGGCAAATTTAGGTCCACTATCCTCAAGAAATTCCCTTATTCCGAAACTCAGAAATCCAGGCCTTAAGAGAGGTGCTGAACAGCTCTGCGGGCCCGGGAGATATTTATGCTAAAAATATGCCAAAAAGAAAAATTTCTCTGCTTGAAATAAAGGCAGCCATTCTCCCTCTGAACCGGAAAACCCTTCTGATTTTGCAGGGAAAAAGATAGGATAGGAGATCGACCACGATAGGAAAGGACTGGAAACGATTTATGGATGGTCAAATTGTCTCTCTTGATGTTGCCGGATTTGACATCCCGCTTTCCTAACAGGACGGTCAAGAGGGGAAGGGAAAACCAGATGCAGACCTGGACGTGACACCTGGCTAGGTCCCTATCAGCAATCATTTCCGCATGTCCCGGATCTGCTGATACAATCCCTTTGGCCAAAGCTTGCCGTCGAACCGCTTCCAGAGATCCTTAGTCGCTTACCTGGAAAAGGTTTGACATCCTTTCTTTTACCATATTATGATCCCTTTTGAATAGCCCTTATGGAGGAAAAGAATGAAAATTGTCGATATGCAGGCCCACTTACTCGCCATTCCTATAAGGGAGAAAGATTTTCCCGCTCAATGGAGCTGGGGGAATTTTAATCAGATCATTGTGGAAATCCAGACCGATGAAGGAATCACGGGATACGGGGAGGCTTTTGGATATGGGGTTCCCCAGGCCACGGCCTCAGTCATCGACCAGGTCCTAAAGCCGATGCTGGTCGGCGCAGACCCGGCCAAGATTCCTTTCCTGTCCGACCAGCTATTTCGGCAGACCCATTTATATGGACGGTATGGAATTACCACCTTTGCCATAAGCGGCGTAGATATTGCCCTGTGGGATATCCTGGGCAAATGTGCGGGACTCCCTCTGTATCGCCTGCTGGGAGGGACCCGGACCGGCGAAGTCCCTGCCTATGCAAGTTTAGTACGTTACAAAGATCAGGGGGAAATACGGGCAGCCGCTTTTCATGCCAAACGCGCTGGATATGCGGCCATTAAACTTCACCAATTGGATGTTGAGAGTTTGAAAACGGTTCGGGAGGCAGTCGGAGGGGAGACCCGGCTGATGGTGGATGTCAATTGCCCGTGGAGTCCAGAGCAGGCCCTGGATATGGCCTTGAAGTTCAAGCCTTACAGGATTGCCTGGCTGGAAGAGCCGATCTGGCCTCCCGAGGATTTCCGGAGTTTAGCCAGGTTGAGAGAGCTTAGCGGGATACCGATCGCTTCTGGAGAAAATGCCTGCACGGTTTTCCAGTTCAGGGAGATGATGGAGGCAGGTGCCGCCGCTTATATTCAGCCGAGTGTCGTAAAGGTCGGTGGCGTGAGCGAGTGGCGGAAAGTCGCTACTCTGGCTGAGCCCTATAACGTAAGGATAGCTCCTCACTCCCCCTATTTCGGGCCCGGATTCTTGGCGAGCGCACACCTGGTGGCCAGCAATCCCTACGCCGACATGATCGAACATCTTTATGTAAACCTTGAGGCCAGTGTTTTCACGCAGCCTTTGAAGTTTGAGAAAGGGTACTTCCAATTACCCCAAGGCCCGGGCCTGGGCCTGGAGATCGATCCGGATGTGCTCAGGCATTATGGCATTTCCTGACGGAACTCAAAAGGGATCTGGGAATCGAGAGGCGAAGGTTCATGGATTCCGGGTCGCGAGCTTTGGGTTGCGGGCTTGAAAAAATCCGTCGAAACCGGGAACTCGAACCTTGAAACCGGTAACTTAAATCCAGGCCCCCTCGAACCCTTATTCAGGGTGTTAGACGATGGCGATCGCTTCGATTTCTATCTGCGAATTTCGCGGTAATTCCTTCACCCCGATACAGGTTCTAGCCGGGGGAACTTCTCGAAAGTACTCTTTATAAATTTCATTCATCTCCTGAAAGCGAGACATATCTGTCAGGAAAACGGTGATCTTAACGGCCCTGTCAAGAGAAGAGCCCGCGGCTAGGAGAATGGCTTTTACGCTCTCCAGCACAAACCGTGCCTGAGTGGCAAAATCTTCTGCTACTACTCTCATCGTTTTAGAGTCTACCGGGACCTGTCCAGAAACAAACAAAAAATTCCCCGCTTTTATGGCCTGGGACAGCGGGGATTTAGACACAAACGCCTTGTCTGTCGATATTATTTCCTTCCTCATTTTTCCCTCCAAAGGACACCCCAAAAACCTTTCTCTACCACCCGTAGTCTTAATCTCCATCAACTTAGTAGTGGAACTCGGCGATGACGATGTGCCCGGCATCAAGCGGGTAGGTGAGTACAGTCACGACTTCTTTGTTCAATACGACTCGAACCGGACGGATCGGGCCTGATTCAAAGCACTGCTTCGCTTCATTAGTTCCTGGCACTCCCTCGTTGACTCCCTTTGGAACTTTCCCGTCAATTAGAAATGTGTCGCGGCCGTGTCCAAGGTATCCACGAGGCCGAATAAGCGTGACTAGGCTTCCGGTTCCTTTGTCACGGTCGCCGAGAGGCCTCAGACGCAGATGAATATAGACGCTCGAACGTGGAAATGGCGTGCGGTAGATGTGGGTTATCGGGTATCCCGTTGCGGTAATCACAAACTCATAATAGGTCGTTGGCTTGGCGGTGAATGGGCCCCAGGCCCCGTCTTCAGAGGTCGTGCGCTGATGGGCTGGTTCCCCCAGGCGCTGACCAGATGAGGAATCGACCTCGTAGATTTCAACTTTCACTCCCGCAAGCGGAAGGTTCGTAGGGGCATCGTTGTCCCAGCCGCTGACCATACCGTTCAGGATGGGCCGGGGTTCGGGGAGAATGTCGAGCGTCTGTGGCTCGTGGCCGGTGATGAAGGCGTAAAAGGCTTTGAATGCTTGAGGATGAAAAGCGACTTCCCGATGGTCGAGTCCGGGGAGCACGACGTTCTTGGCTCCCCGAAGCTCGGGCCCGGCATAGGTAACATTTGTCGGGGAACCGGGCATTCCGAGGAATCTCCCATCCGGCTGAGCGTATTTGTCGTTCGAGTCACTGCGGGTAGTCATGAACTGCACCCCGGGGTAGACTTCCCCTCCGGCGTTAAGGCCGGAGAGGAAAGGACCCATACCATTGAACTCGTTGTTAAGGTTGGTCGGATTCGCCTGGGTACCGTGATTCGGGGTACCGCACAGGATAGCTTGGGGAACATTTGCCGCTCCTCCGAAGTTCTTAATGTAATTGCGGATCGCATATCCTCCCCGCGAGCTGCCCACGAGGACCACCTGCTTCTGCCCGGTGCGAGATTGAATTTCTGCGACCTTAGCTGCGAGCTCTTTGGCCTGATCGGTCGCGCTGCTCCGGTTCTCCTCAGGTTGAGTATCATCGCTCCGCGCGGTGGGATGCTTGAGGTCGATCGGGGAGAGAAGCGAGGGGTTGTAGCCGTTCGACTCAAAACGCCAGATGGTCGTATACCATAGGGCGGCGCTGTCATTATTCCCGTGCACGAAGAGGATGGGGCGGGGTGGGTCGGCAAAGGCGCTCATCGCTAGGGGCATCACAAGTAACGCAGCCAAAAGGAGTCGGCTCGTGATTCGGCCTAACGTTCTTCTCCGCCGAAAGGCCCCACTCCGTGATTTACCTCTTCCTTCTTCTCTCATTTCATAGCTCTTTTCCACTTTTATCCCTCCCTTTGCCATCATGAACCGCCACTTAGTCTCTTCTATACAAATTTTTCCAGAATTGGTCAATATAATTGAGGAGCCTGCCCTATCTTTCACAGGACAAGCAGGTGAATCATATCTTCAAATTGACCAGTTGAGCCTTCAAAAAATTATCTCTTAGGTTGAGGAGGGCAACGCCAACCGGTAATTTGAACCTCCGAGGGCCAGCGCTGCCCGGGTTCAAAAAGAGGACACCGTTCCGCTCGTTTGCCGAGGGCTGATGGGAATGGCCGCTTATGACGGCGCGAAAACCGGCCGCAGCAGGGTCCAGATCAAGCTGGTGGGCATCATGGAGAACATAAAGCAAGATGTCGCCAATCGCAACTACTTCGGTCACGGGCAGTTTTCTTGCCCATTCTCCCCGGTCCACGTTTCCTCGCACGGCAACAACCGGCGCGACAGCCTGCAAAGCGGTAAGAACCTCCGGCCGGCCGATATCCCCTGCATGGATGATTAGTTCGACACCCTGGA
>Ga0187854_10002338_pt1 | contig 16419 bp, 8 predicted proteins | sample June2016WEW_6_15_FD_132445 | JGI IMG/M metagenome (GOLD analysis project Ga0187854, IMG submission 132445) | Peatland microbial communities from SPRUCE experiment site at the Marcell Experimental Forest, Minnesota, USA - June2016WEW_6_150 | ecosystem: Environmental > Terrestrial > Soil >...
ACATAGCCCTGGCTGGCAAGCCATTGATTGACCGCGTAGGCGATGTGGTAGAAGTGCATGTAGTGATAGCCGAGCAGCATCTGGCGCACCGGCCCGCCGTGCACGAAGAGGATCGATTAGGATTGGCTAGGCGCCAATTTGGATATCGGGAGCTTCCAAACCGCGGACCCATACGAGGAGATCGCCCGTTTAGCGCCGTACGCAATTACTTGGCAAATCAAGGAGAATGTTTTTGTCCGCGGCAGGGAGACAAAGACCGATCTCAACAAGATCACGGCGATACTGAAAGACACACGATATCGGGGCTATATTCAGCTGGAAACGCTCGGACAGGCTCCTAAACGTTGGGCTCCCATCCTTTTTCATATTCGCGTCCCCACATCTTCATGGCCTCGGCGTCATCGAGAATGTGTCCGGTTCGCTTGTCCAGGTGAAGAGTGCGATTCATCTTCCAGCCAACATTGGATAGCAGCAGCATGGTAACGCTGATGTTGGCCTCGTCAATCGGAGCCCGCAATTTCTCTCCGACTCGAATCGCATTGATGAGGTTTTCAAAATGCTTGGTCGTCATTGAATCGATGCTTAGAAGATCCTGTGAGCTGGCGCTTTTCTCCGCCTTGAATTCATTGAGCATCTTGTCATTCAGGTTGAATACCTGATATCCGCCTCGGTCGATCAAAACCGAGCCTTGCGTGCCCAGGATTGTCGCCCCGCGGTCCCTGCCGAAGTACTTTTTCCCCTGACAGCAATAGCCTTCCCAGGTGATCATCTTGTCATCGTACTCATAGCTCGTTACCAGAGTATCGTAGAACTCCCAGTCGTCCTTGAAGTGATACCTGCCCCCGGACGAAGTTATGCTATTAGGATAATCGACTCCCAGCGCCCACCGGCAAACATCTACTTCATGCGTGCCGTTATTCAGCGTTTCGCCGGTGCCCCAGTTCCAGAACCAATGCCAGTTGTAAGGATGGATGTTGTCCTTGTAAGCTTTTCTAGGTGCCGGCCCCTGCCATAGTTCCCAATCCAGGTAATCCGGGACGGGCACGGCCTTTCCCACACCGATCGACTTGCGTGTGTTGCTGTACCAAGCCTTTCCAAAGTAGGGCCTGCCGATCAGGCCGGCTTTGATTTTGCCGATGATTTCAATCGTGTGATCAGAAGACCGCTGCTGATTTCCCATCTGCACGAATTTCCCGTACTTTTTCTGGGCCTGCACCAGCAGTTCGCCCTCACGAGGATTGTGACTGCACGGCTTTTCCACGTAGACATGCTTGCCCGCCTGCAGCCCCATTATTGCCATGGGCGCATGCCAGTGCTCAGGTGTTGCGATTGTGACCACATCGACATCCTTGGACTTAAGGGTGTTCCTGAAGTCTTTCTCTTTCACCGGCGCCCGCTGAAAACTTTTCTCCACCGCGGCTGCGAACTTGTCGAGCTCCCTCTGGTCCACGTCGCAGACATGCGTGACCATCACATTTTTGTTCTGCCGGATGCATTCCAGATGCGCGATCCCGCGTCCATGCAGGCCGATGATGGCAAAGTTCAGCCGGTCGTTGGCGCCGAGAATGCGCGCGTAGCTGTTGGCATTCATGCCCACAGCCAATCCGGCGGCTCCGAAGGCAGCTTCTTTCATAAATTCGCGTCGAGACTTCATGGCTTCTCCTTCCCTTCCAGGCTCTTACATGGCAGCAAGAACGCCGCGGACGTATCCAATGGATTCCGCCACACCCGGAAACGGATCTTTTTCATCTTTTTCGTGTTCAAAATGGAGCGTTCTAGAATATTTCAGCCGCGCCAGTGTTTTGAGCAATTTGGGGATGTCGATTACACCCCGGCCACATTCTACCGTGGTTCCTTTGGCGTCCGCCGAGCTGACATCTTTGAAATGGACATCGTAAAGCCGATCGAAGAATCGTTCAACCTCCACGGAGGGATCCAAGCCCAGCCGTTGGGTGTGACCGACATCGATGCACAGGCCCATGCGCTTGTCCATTTTGGCGATGAGCTTGTAGGCGCTCTCGGGACTCGGGTAGCGCTCATCCGTGGGGCCGTGATTATGGATCGCCAGCGTGATGTCGGTTTCCTTCACTTTCTTTTCTGCAAGCTCCAGCAGGGGCGGCTGCGGCACACCCACCATCATCTTGATTTCCGCTGCCTTGGCATACCTGAAGGCATTCTGGACCTCGGCTTCCGTTGTCATATACACCACGCCGCAAGAGGACAGCTCCAGACCGGCGCCGCGTATCTTCTCGAGCACTTTCTTGATTTCTCCCTCCGAACTGTTCAGCGGCAGGTGCATGTCCTTCAGAGTGATTTTCTTGAGGTCAAGACGCTTGGTCATCTCGATGGCCTGGTCCAGCGTGAAGGCTCGGAATGTATAGGAGGTCATTCCCAGATCGAAGGGAACGCGGCTTTTGACGGCCACGCCGGGATTGCCCATCGCCAGCGCGCTGGCCAATGGCCGGGATCCCAGGGCCGCAGTCAAACCCGCCAATTTCAATATATTGCGACGCGATAGATTGGTCATTTTCTTTCTCCCAAATCAAAACGGGCGGGGCTAGAACGTTCGGATCTCGATATTTCGGAAGAACACGCGATTGCCATGATCTTGAAGGAGGATATGGCCCTTTTCAGCCTCTCCAAAATCCTTCATATCCTTGAATTTGCTTTCGGCCTTGTGAGCGAGGAATTCCTTTCCGCCTCGCTCATATTCCAGGACCTTCACACCATTGAGCCAATGTTCCACGTGTTTCCCCTGCACCAGAATTCTGGCCTCGTTCCACTCTCCGATCGGATTCACTTTCTTGTCGTGGGCAGGAATCAAATCATAGAGGGATGCGAGCGTGCGATTTCCATTGATGCCCAATTTTGCATCAGGGTGCCGGGCATCATCCAAGAGCTGATACTCGAGTCCGATGGCGGAACCCGGGCTCTTGGGTTGCGCCTCGGCCACAAAGTATTTGATTCCGCTGTTGGCGCCTTCGGTGAGTTTGAAATCCACCTTGAGTTCGAAATTGCTGTATTCATCCACCGTCACGATGTCACCCCCGGCTGCAGCTTCGCCTCCGCCCGATTCCAGGACGATCAGCATCCCGTCGCGGATTTCCCAGCCCGTGGAAGGAAACGCGTCCCGATAGGCGCCGCGCCACCCGGCAGAGGTTTTACCATCGAACAGTAACTTCCAGCCTTCGTTCTTCTCTTTTTCGGAGAGAGCATTTGTTGTGGCCGCTGTTTGGGGCGTCGGCCGGCACGTTACCGCAGCCAGCAACACCATTATAATAAGGGAAGATGTCCGGCGGATGGTGATCATGCGCCTGTTCGTTGTCTTCATGCTGTCGCCCTCCTGAGTTCAGCTGCGGTTCTGAATATCGCACCGAGTGAGTTTCGTGCGTTAATATATCCAAAGACTGATTTTCTACAAGTCAAATGATCATAGCCGCAAGCCCAGCCGAATCCACTCCTTGCAGGAGAAGAGTCATGAACTGGCCACGGATTTGATCCGGTCGGATGATTGGCCATACATATTCGCCGACATCTTGATTGCCGCAAATTATCGTGGATGGCAAATCGTCCGCTACTTTCTCGCTAATCGCGAACTTGCGGAAGAGCGAGAAATCGAGGTTGCCAAGGCCCGGCCCGTCGAATGCGTTGTGTCCCGTATTGCCCCAGTGCGGTGTCTTGCCGTCCGCATTCAACGGCTGGGAGATGTTTGAGGTATCGAACCAGTCTATCCGTTTGTCGTAGTTGTGGATATTCCCTTCGTGAGTGCGCTTACGAATCCGGCTATGTCGGCGAGGTTCGAGGGAATGATCATGGTATCATTGGCCTTCGCAAGCTTGCCAAACTCCTCCAAGTATTGCTGCGCAATGCGAAGATTCATCGCCAGAACGTGGTTCAAAGCTCGAAGTTAACATACACCCGATATCCGAAGCTGCAGAACGATCGTCGGGCGGGCCCACTGGGCCGCAAAGGCAGCTTGTTTTGACTATCCGTCACCGAGGCCCGGTCTTGGACTGTCCAGTTCTCTGCAACTCCTCATAAAAACTCTTCAGAACGAAGAATGCCTTTTTCTTATCGCCACGTTCTGAGACGAGCCCTTTGCGATTGAAATAATCCTGAAAATGGGGGAGAGTCCGTCGAGGACTGCGAAAGTCTTTGAGAACCCACGGAGTCGTTCCGCGAAGAAAAGGAATGCGCTTGAGCATCCCGATCTGATGCTTGTAAAGATTCTCCTGATACTCTTCGGTCCAGCGGGTCAGCGCATCGCCATGGTAGCCAAAGAGCGCGTCACCGCCGAATTCGCTCATGATCAGAGGTTTCTCGTAGTCCGCCGCCCATTCAGTCGTGTCCGCATCCGCGGGACGATGCGTATACCATCCGATGTATTCGTTGTTCCCCATCACGTCGAGATCCTTGGCGATGGGATCCGACAGTCGGATGGCGATGTGGTTTCCCTGCACGCTCTCCTGGGCTTGGAGCGCGGCAGAGACCAAACGCGTGGGATCGTTGGAGTGCACATCCTGAATGAGTTGACGCAAGAAACGATTTCGCGCATCGCTGATTGGCGTCTCGTTGGCGACGGAGTAGATGATGACGGACGCGCGATTATGGTCACGCGTCATCACTTCATGGAGTTGGTTCTCGGCATTGCGCAAGGTTTCGGGATTCTCCCATTGAATCGTCCAGTAAACCGGCACCTCCTCCCACACCAGAACGCCCATTTGATCGGCCATGCGCACCATCGCTTCACTGTGAGGGTAGTGCGCCAGCCGCACGAAGTTGCAGCCTAGTTCCCTAGCCAAGCTCAAAAGAGTGCGCGCGTCTTCTTCGCTCCAAGCCCGCCCGGGATGCGTCAGAGCCTCTTCATGAAGGCTGACTCCGCGCAGGAAAACCGGCTTTCCGTTGAGTAAGATTTCCGTGCCACGGGCCTCAATGGAGCGGAAGCCGATGTGGTCTGCGATTTGGTCAGTTTCGCTGGCAATCTGAACCTCGTAGAGTTTGGGATTCTCGGGAGACCACAGGGTCAGATTGGCAGCAAAAGAAAACTCCGCGCGGCCCTTGGAATCGGTCCGAACGGTTTGATCGATTCCCGCCTCTGGAATCCGGATGGACACTTTCTGCTGAAGAAGAGGGCCGTTCAGTTGCAGCCAGCCTTTGATTTGCCGGGTCGATCCTTTCTCGAGCTGAAGGACATAGTCTTGGATGAAGGTCTCGGGCAGGTCGACGAGAGTTACAGGACGCGTAATCCCTCCGTAGTTCCACCAATCGGTATTGACGGTGGGGACCTCGTCTTTCCCACGCGTGTTATTGACCCGCAGAATCAGGAAATTGTCACGCGGCTGCACGCGCTCCGTGATTTCGAAATCGAAAGGCGTGAAGCCTCCCTCGTGCCGGCCAAGCTCGCGGCCGTTCAAATAGACGGCAGCCGAGTAATTGACCGCGCCAAAATGGAGAAAGATTCTTCTCTTGGCTCGAATGGGGTGATCGAAGGATCGCTTGTACCAAACACTGCCTTCATAAAACAGCAGCGATTCACGCTGCGTATTCCAATCTCCGGGGACGTTGAGCTGCCCAGAGGTGTCGAAGTCGTATTCAACGAGCTCCGAGCCGGACTGAGGTTTATAGTTTTTCCAAAACGCATTGTTGTTGCTTAGAGGCTGAGCGCGATAGTCCAGAGCCCCGACATCGTAGGGATCCACGATCGCCTGCCAGGAGCCATTCAGGCTGGTACTCTGGCGCCCGTCAATGTTGGTGATGAGCGGTGCAACCTGCGTCGCGCCAGGACTCGCGAGCAAGAGAGCCAAGATCGGAAACGCTAACAGTCGGAGAGGAATGTGCGTCATGGGCGGTCCAATGAGAGTTTAACTCCAGACCCAGCGCCAGAGGATTCGCAAACGCGGCACGCCGAATTCTGCCGAGCGGCGTGCCGCGCCATGCGTGGTTCAGGACCGCAAAGTACCGATCCAACCGCGATGCCTTGCTGCAGATCGAGAACGCCGATCCTGACCCCCGGGGGTGCCCAACTGGGATCGCTAAAAGTTGAACTTCGCGCCGAACTGAAGATTGCGCGGAGGATTCGTCGCACCAATCTGGCCGAAACCGCCGCTGGTAACCGACGTCCCGGGATTCTGCCAGTTTGTCCGGTTGAAGACGTTGAACGCAGATGCTTCGAACATCAGGCTCATGCCTTCTCTGGGCAGAGCAAAAGTCTTACGGAGCGACAGATCCCACGCGTAATAGCCTGGGCCAATAACGTTTCCCACAGGGGCATTGCCTGCGCCGTTGTTCGGCTCGACGGCAAAGGCTGCGGGATTGAACCAGCACATCTTGCCCGCGGGGCAGGTGAAACCCGAATAGAGCGGCACGCCTGCAACGAGATTTGCGCGCCGAGTGAAAGACGTGACGCCGGAGCCCGAGGGCCCAATTGTCTGTGAGCCTGAGACTGTGAGCGGTCCGCCCGACTGCACCCGGGTTATGCCGCTCACCTCCCAGCCATTCAGAATACTGCCGCCAACGCCCTTGTATTTGCGAAACCAAGGAACGTCATAGGTGTACGTCGCAATGAAGGACTGGCGCCGATCGAAGCCCAATGGGCCGTAATAGTATTGCCCCCAGGTCACGATTTGGCCGCTGGGAAGCTGACACGTGAACGGGCATTCCGGCTCCGGATTGTCGTTGATGCCGGACGTCTGGCCGAGCGCCTTTGCATACGTGTAGTTGAATGTGGCCATGAAGGCACCCCTGCGCTTCGTCGCGGAAACCTGCAGAGCATTGTAATTGGCGTTGCTGTCGCTGCGAAACTGCGTGATATCCTGGTAGCCGAGGAAAGGGCGCATCTGGTTCGTTGTTTTCCCCACGTTGGCGGCGGCAATCGCAAACGTCGGCACGTTGATATTGGGCTGGCGCACGAGGTGCCGCTGCTGGCTTCCCACGTATGAGATTTCACCCAGGAAGCCCCAAGGCAACTCGCGCTGCACACCCAGGCTATACTGCATGGAGCGCGCGACTACGAAGTCCGGCTGGACGGCGCTAAGCGCAAAGATGGTTGGAGTGGCTCCCGTGCCTCCAGTAGGATTCGCGAGATTGCCGTTTTGTAACGTCGCTGCTTGCAGAAATGGCACAATGCCAGGTTGACCGAAGATGATATTGCCCTCGGGCTTGTCGTAGAAAATGCCGAAGCCGCCTCGAACGACAGTCTTGTCGTTGTTAAAGGGTGACCATGCAAAACCGAAGCGAGGCGCGAGGAGATTTTCGGGATTGAAGAAGCCGCGGGGCGCCGTCGCTGGCACGGCGGTTACGAAAGCGCTGTTCCCGCTGGGCACTCGGCCTATTTGGCCGGCAGGGACCGCACCCGGGCGCACCAATCCATCGATCACAAATCCCTGGTCGAGCACGCCGCCAACCGGGACATTGTTGGTGCCGACGGATGTGGGCGCCGTGCTTGCACTGTACAAGCTGGGGTCGAAGTTCACCATATTGTTTGCCTGGGTGTAGGTGGGGCCGGTGTGTTCGAAGCGAAGGCCGAATTCCACACTGAAGCGGCGACTGACCTTCCACGCATCGTCAAAGTAACCTTCTATGTCGTTGAAACGGAAATGGCCCACAGGGTCGGCAGATTGCTGGGTGAGCGTCTGAAAGTTACCCATCAGCGCGTCGGCGAAGGGATCGCCGGTTGTGTTCGGGTTTCCGCTGGTGCTGAAATTTATTGCGCCGTTGTAAGAATTGGGACGTGAGTTCTGATCCTTGCGGTTGCGTGCGTACATGATGCCGAATTTCAATGCGTGATGTCCTTTTACCCAGGTGAGGTTGTCCGAAGGCGAGATATCGGTGATGGGCGCGAGCAATGAGAAGTAAGGCCCTGAGAATTGCGCGGGCGCCGCGGTCGGGAAACCGCTCCCGATCCCGGTGAACGTCACGTGAGGAATCCCGTCAGGAAATCTTCCGGCATTGGGAAATGGCAGGGGAAACTGGAAGCCATACGTAGACCGTTCCCAAGTGTTGCCGCTTGGGGGAATGCGCTGCTTGTTCCAGGAGGCGTTGATCTTCGCCTCGTTGATCAAGTGGGAAGATATCATCCAGGTGTACCCAACTTGATAGCCGTACCCTGGACGAATTCGGTTCGTGGGCGTCGTCGGCAGACTGCCCGAGTTGTTAAAGGTTCCAAACGCGTCGATGAGATTCAGGTTGTCATGTAGATAGCGAAAGTAAATGCTGTGCTTGTCGGTCGCGTGATAATCGATGCGAATGATGTCTTCGCGCCAGTTCTGCGGGTCGTAGGGCTGAAACGTCGTGTTGTTGGCTGTGGCCGTGTTGCTGAACACGGCGGCCTGTTTCTCCATTAGCGCGTATACGTTGGCGATGGCTTTACCATCCGCCGTGAGGCACTGAGGCGTCATCACGTTATTTGTGATCGTGCAGCCCGCGGGAGCGTTCGCCGGCGTCTTGAGGACAAGACCAGTCATGTCACTAAAGTTGCCAGTCAGTTCGGCTGATGTGGGAAGGGTCATATTTTGCGGGCTCTGGGAAATGCGGATCACTTTCCATTCCTCACCCGCGAAGAAAAACAGTTTGCCACGTAGGATCGGCCCCCCAAAATCCCATCCGAAATCGTTGTATCGAAGGGACGGCTTCATCGAGCTAACCGGCGTGCCGGGAGCCGCGTTCAATTTGGAAGCCGCGTTTATGGCGTCGAAAATGTCATTCCGACCATACTCAAAGGCGCCCCCATGGAAGCTGTTCCCGCCGCTGCGCGTCACCACGTTGACCGATGCGCCGTTGTTGCGGCCATACTCCGCCGAAAAATTAGAAGACTCGACGGTGACCTCACGAATGAAATCAATCCCGACGTTATCGAGTTGAGTCGCATTGGAGCCGGAGTCCAGGTTGTACCCGCCGTCGACGGTAAAGAGGTTTCCGTCAGCCCGCAAGCCATTGACGCTCGATCCCGTGGTCGACATGCCGGTCGTCAGCGCGGTCTGATCAAACGTGGTGAGGACGGCGCCAGGAATGAGAGAAATCAATTGGGCGTAGTTCCGTTCGTTCAGAGCCATGTGCTGCACTTGCGCCAAATCGATGGTTCGCGCGATTTCGCCGGACGTTGTATTCACGGTTTCGGCTGTCGCAGTCACTTCCACCTTCTCCGAGATTCCTCCCACCTCCAGCCGCAAGTCGACCGTCAGGCGAGCCCCCGCTCGCAAATCGTTTGAGGCCTTTGTCACAGTCTTGAAGCCGGTTGTTTCAGCGGTGACGCTGTACAGGCCCGCGGGCAGATCAGGAGCCACATAAAAACCTTTATCATCGGTCGAAAGGGGACGCGCCAGCTTTGTCTCCTGGTTGATGATGGTGATCTTCACATCGGCAACGACTCCTCCTTGCGCGTCGGTCACCGTGCCGGAAATGCGTCCGAAAATGTCCTGCGCGCGTACCTCTTCCAGAACGGCGGTCAACAAAAAGACTGCAAGAACTGCTGTCAGCGTATTGATTGAAAATAAGCGGACTCGCATGTTTGCCTCCCCACCATGCATATGGCCTCCGGAGAATGATTTCCATACAAGGCGCCACCATGACGCCCTGAACCCCCGGGGTAGGTTGTTCGCAATCAAGCCTCTTTTTGCTATCAGTCAAGGCGTGGTCGATTACTCAAATGGAGAAATCCCTCGACCCTTCCAGTCTGCTGAAATTACGGCAGTGTAATCTTTACCGAGGGAAAACTATCCGAACTCCCGATGCCTGTATACTATCGAAAGATAGTATGTGATTATTTTCGCATTCCCGCACACATCGCGTAACGCGGACAGCTCAGCGGCCGATCCATCCGAGAGCCTCGCGAGCGCCGCGCAGAGTCAACTCGATCGGGACTGGGATGCGAAGGATTTCAGGCAGGCCGAAGCCGTATTTGAAGAGCGGATCGTAGCGGGCGTCCCCGACATTGATTGGGATCTGTGAGATCGAACGCGGCCAGGAATGGGATAGCTTTCCTGTGGGGATGTAATCGCCGAAAAGAACATCCGCCACCCCCTGGCCCTCCGTTCCCGGCAACCACGCTGCGATCATCGCAGCGCACTTGCCAAGTATCTGGTCGATGATCAGCGGCCTGCCGGACAGCAAAACCACAACAACCGGGATGCCCTGTTGTTTCATATTGCCGATCGCCGCAACATCTTCGGGTGCCATGGTCAGGTCGCTCCTGTCGCCGAACATTTCGGCGTAAGGGGTCTCGCCTACCACCACGACCCCAATGTCGGCTCCTGCAGCCCCGCTGCCATCCTTTGCGTACGTTACCTGCGTGCTCTTTGAGGCCGTGTTTTTGATTGCCTGCAGAATGGTAGTCCCGCCGGGGGTGACGTTGCCGCTCTGGCCCTGCCATGTGATGGTCCAGCCTCCGCACTGGTTGCCGATATCGTCGGCACTTTTGCCTCCGACATGAATGCGCTTGATCTGCTTTGACATCGGCAACGTCTTGTTTTCATTCTTGAGGAGAACAACCGACTGGCGCACACACTCTCGGGCAACCTGGCGATGTTCCGCGGAGCCGAAGTTTTTCCAGAGACTTCTGTCGGCGAGCACCGATCTGGATTTATCCATCAGTCCCATGGCGAATTTGACGCGCAGGATGCGTTTTGCCGCGTCATTAATGCGAGCCAGGGGAACTTTCCCCTCGTTAACCAGAGTTTTTAAAGTTTCAAAAAACTCGCCATAGCGATCCGGAACCATCACCATATCCATGCCGGCATTGATCGATTGTTCTATCTGGCTTTTGTAATCCCCCGGCAACTCGTTCAGCGCGGCATAATCCGAAATCAGGAAACCTTCAAATCCCATTTCTTCTTTTAGTATCTTGGTCATCAACTCCCGGCTGCCGGAACATTTCACTCCATTCCAGCTGTTGAAGGAAGGCATGATCGATCCCACGCCGGCCTTGACGGTCGAGACATAACCCTGCATATGAATTTCCCGGAGGGATTTCTCATCCAGGCGCGTGTCCCCGCGGTCGAGGGGAAAACGTTCATCCGAACCTTTCTGTTTGGGCGCACCCGTTCCCCATGTCGTGCCGCCGTCCCCGACGAAATGCTTCGCACATGCAAGCACTGCCAGCGGATTGCTGAGATCATCGCCCTGGAATCCCCGCACGGCAGCTTCTCCCAGCATTGTCGCCAGTTCCGGTGTTTCCCCATACCCCTCGTAAGTTCGGCCCCATCTTTCGTCGCGCGGGACAGTCACGCAGGGAGCGAAGGTCCAATTGATCCCTGTTGCCCGAACTTCCTCAGCCGTGATTCGGGCTGCTCTCTCTATCAGGGCGGGGTTTCGGGTACAGCCCAGGCCGATATTGTGCGGGAAAATCACCGCTCCAAGGACGTTGTTGTGCCCATGGACCGCGTCCACACCATAGAGAAGCGGTATCGCGAGCCTGGTCCTCAAAGCCTCGGACTGGTAGCGGTCGTACATGTCCGTCCAGGCCTGCAGGCTGTTGCCTTCCTTGGGATCCGAATCGCCGCCGCTGAGGAGAGAACCCAGGAAATATTTCCGGATATCCCCTATGTCTTTGAGTTTATCCTGCTCGACCTGTGTCATTTGCCCGAGCTTCTCCTCGAGTGTCATCTTCGAAAGCAAAGCCTGGATGCTTGAGTCATAGGAAGAGAGCGGCTTCCGCGCGGGTTGTTCCGCCGCTTTCGCGCCGAGGTGCAGCCCCATACACAAAGCAAGCACAGCAATCAAATATCCTGATGCTTTTTCAGCTCTCATTTCCTTATGCCTCTTCATAATGGGGCAGACACAGCGGATTTAGAGGTGGATGATGCCGCGTTTGATTGCCGTGGTTACGGCCTCAGTTCGGTCGCCTACTTCCAGCTTGTCCAGAATATGAATGACATACGATTTAACAGTCCCCTCCGTGGTTTTGAGGGAAGCTGCAATTTCCTTGTTGCTCCCGCCGGCTGCCAGCAGCTTCAAAACATCCAACTCCCGCTTGGTCAGATCAGACCGGACTCGACTGGTGATCGACTTTGCTACGACAGAGGGAATGTACCGCAAGCCGGAGTGAACTGCCCGGATTGCAGCGAAGAGATCGCTGCGCGCCATACCCTTGAGCAGGTACGCCTGCGCACCGGCCTTCAATGCGCGGTAAATATCCTCATCCCCGTCATAAGTCGTAAGCACGATGAAGCGGCTGTTATGAAACTCCTTGCGGATCGACTCAATAGCCTCCACGCCATCCATGAGTGGCATGCGGAGATCCATTAGGGTGATATCCGGCTTATGCCGATGGAATCCTTCAACAGCCTGAATTCCATTACCTGCCTCGGCAACCACCGTCATTCCAGGCTCCCTATCGATCATGGAAACCAGGCCGGCCCGCATGATGGCATGATCATCCACAACCATGACGCGGATCAGGTTGGATGGGCTCAAGCTTCACCCCCTGTTTTACGAAATTCGGTGACAGTCACCGAATTTCTCAGGCGCGCAAAGGTACTCTTGCCTCGATTTCCGTGCCATGCCCCGGGCTGCTTTTTATCGAAAGACTGCCGCCCAGCTGATTTGCTCTTTCACGCATCCCCAGCATGCCGAATCGGCCATTGTCTTCGGCCTTTTCTTCTTCGGGATCGATCCCACAGCCGTCGTCCTGAACGCGCAGCCTGACATGCCTGGAATCAAAGAGAATCTCAGCCTCTATCCTGCCCGCATGGGCGTGCTTGACGGCATTGACAATGGCTTCCTGTCCGATCCGGAGAAGAATGCTTTCTGTCGGTTCCGACAGCTGCCGCGGCGCGCCGGAAATCTTAACCTGAAATGGTACTCCGACGGCAATCGCCTTGGCCAGCTCAGAAAGCCTGACAGCGAGATCCCCTTTGCCCTGGTCGCGATGGCGCAGATTCCACACATACCGGCGAACTTCCTCGAGGCAGCCGCGAGCCAGATTGTTAGCTTGGTCCAGATGCTCTTCGGCAAGCTGAGGCGAATCGAAGAGCGTCTGCTTGCCGGCCTCCAATTGCACCGAAATTCCGGCGAATCCCTGAGCCATGGTGTCGTGTATCTCCCGCGCGATCCGATTACGTTCTGCCGTCACGGTCGCAAACTCGGCCTTTATCCGGTTTATGCGCGTGCGGTAAAAACGGTGGGCGGCACATAGCGCCAATGCGGCACACAAGGCATAAAACCAGTAGGTTTGGTAGAAATGAGGCTTGAGGTAAAACGCGAAAGCATCGCCGCTCTCGTTCCAGACCCCGTCGTTGTTGCATGCGATTACCCGGAATTGGTATCGGCCCGGCGAAAGGCCGCCATAAAGAACAAACCGCCTTGTGCCAGCGTCAACCCATGCCTTGTCGAATCCTTCCAGCCGATACTTGAACTGCATCTTTTCGGGGGCCAAATAACTCAGGGCCGAATAGTGAATTTCAACCTCTCCTTCGCCGGGCGGAATCTCCGCATGATTACCTGCGTCCACCGCTTTCTTGTTGATGAGCACTTTCTCAATATGAACCGGCGGAACGAGCGCATTTGAAAGGAGCAGTCCGGGATTAAATACAGTCAGACCTTTCAGGGAAGTGAACAGCAGCTGCCCATCCTTGGTCTTACAGGCATTGGGCTGAAATCCCGCCGCGAAAGCCGAACTCCGCAGCCCATCTCCTACCCCGTAGCTGATGCAGTTAAGCCGCGCGATTTTCCCCTCGGCAAGACCGCTGAAGTCGTCTTTTCGAACCCTGAAGATGCCCTGCGAGCAACTAAACCAGAAGTTTCCTTTTTCATCCTCTAGAATGCCGCTGATTTGATTGACAGGCAGTCCCTCTTGGATCGTATAGGTGAAAAAGCGACCATCTTGGTATCGGCTCAGACCGCCGCGAGTGGCAAACCAGAGCGAGCCATCATCGGCTTCGTGGACAGCCACAACGCGATCGCTTCCGAGCCCATCTCTTGTAGTGTAGTTGGTGAATTTGCCATCTGCAAACCGGCTTACCCCTCCTCCGAAAGTAGTCACCCAGAGGGTTCCCTGACGATCGTACAAAATGCCGCGGACCTGATTGCTTGGCAGCCCATCCTGAATCCGGTACACGATTACGCGTCCGTTCTCAAATCGGAACAAGCCGTCTCCGTCCGTGCCGACCCACATCCGGTTCAGCGGATCACGATAAATCGTTTTAATCTCAAAGACTTTTTTCCAGCTCCGGTCTTTGACAAGCCTGCCGTCTTTCAAGACCTTGAAAAGCTGTCCGCCGGCTCCAAGCCAGAGATTTCCTTCCATATCCTCGGCGATCGAGGAGACGTGGCGTATGGGTGAGCCGTTCAAGTCGGTTCGACTTGATATCTTGCCTCCGCTCCATTTTGAAAATCCGATGGCCGTGCCAATCCATATATCGCCCTTGGAGTCCTGAAAGACCGAGAGAACGCTGTTGTGGGGCAGCCCGTCTTCGTCTGTGAGAGTCGCGAACTGGGCTTTTCTGAGGCGCGCCAGACCATTGGTTTCCAGCCCGATCCATAGGCTCCCTTCCCGGTCCAGGCATAAGCTCTGCACGGCACCGAGTCCGGTTTTTGACCTTCCACGGAAAAAGTCCTCGAACTTCCCATTTCTCAGTATGCGCAGACCGTCACCCGAGCCCATCCACACCGTTCCCTGCCGGTCCTCGTAGACTTTGCTATCCCCGGTGCTGAAGGCTTTTTCCACGGCACAATCGACAACCACGCCATCCTTCAGCCTTTTGACCGTACCGCCTTCCGATGCAATCCAGATTGATCCGTCGCTGCCGCTGGAGAGGTTTGAGATCCTGCCATCCTTTTCTTCAATGATTCCCGATTCCACGACGAATCGTCCGCCGACCAGACGATGCAGCTTGTTGCCTGCGGCGGCAAAAATCCCCTGGCGCGAAGCTGCGCAAATTGCAGTGACAAAATCATTGGACAAACCGTCTTTTGTGGTAAACGAAGTAAACGAGCCGTGTGAATAACGGCAGGCGCCTCGTAAGGTGCCCACCCAAACATTCCCATCGGGATCCACATCGATCGACCTGATTGCATCATCCGGAAGTCCATCGACGGTGGTGAAGGTGGTAAACCGCCCATCCTTCAGACGGGTCAACCCTCCGCCATATGTTCCGATCCAAAGCCCTCCTTCCTTGTCCTCCTTAAGAGCCCATACTTCGTCATATTTGAGGCTGCCGGTCTTAAGGTTGAAAAGAGCGAAGCTAACTCCGTCGAACCTGACCAACCCACTATAGGTTGCCATCCAAAGATAGCCATCTCGCGCCTGGACAATCTCTCTGATTCGGGTGGAGGGAAATCCTTGCGCTTCCTGCCAGAAGTCGATTCCATATTGCGATAACTCCCGGTCGCCATTGTTCCATGAGGCGGCCGGTATCGGATGACAGAAAAAGACCAGGTGCACCATCACTGCCAGTGTGGTAATCGAGACAATCGGAGCCCTTTTATTCACCGTGCACATCCTGGCCGTTTGCGTTAATCGGGCAGCGTCGTATCATGAATTGTACCGCGCTCCGACACGCTTCTGCTGATGCCGCAAAGGGAGCAAGAGACCAAAGCGTTGGAACGCGGCACTACGCCCCTGCCGCAGGGAATGAATGATAGTGATTCGCTTTTTCCAGGAGGAGGATAGCAGCACTTGGGGTGGAAATCACCCGGTATTAACGCTCTTACAAACCCGTCCGGCGTGACCGGAGTAACAATTCTGGATTGACTCTCTTTCCGCCCCTCTGGGGCTCCGCCAACCGATCTCGCTGCCGAGCCTCGCGACGAAAACTCGCCGAGGCTTTTCAAGGCATGCACTCGTCGACGCCGATGCATGCATTTGCACATGCGAGGGCGTGGATTGCAGAAGCCGTCGTCTAAATGCGAGGGCTCTTACCTTCTCGGCCCTCACCTCTCCGGAATCACCCCCAGGAACTTTTTCAGGAATGTGTCCATGCGCCCGAAGGCGTAGAGCCAGCGCTTGTGGAGCAACGTTTCATGGGTGTCGTCGGGAAAAACAATGAGCTCGAAATACACGTCGCGCTGGCGCAACAGCTGAACCAGTCCGGTCGTCTGCTGGAACGCGACGTTTCGGTCATCATCGCCGTGGATCAGAAGCACCGGCGATTTCCATTTGTCGATCGCCGAAATGGCAGACGACTTATAAGACACATCTTCCGGATCCAGCGAGCTGCCATAAAGATGCACGCCGGCAAGGTCCACGCCCGCGGCAAAGATATCGGAGTTCCTCGAGAGCGCCTGCGCGGTGAGCAAGCCTCCGTAAGACAGGCCCCAGATGCCGACGCGCTTCGGATCGACGTCTGCGCGCGACTGCAGATACTTGCCGGCGGTCTCCACATCCTGATACTCCGAGTTCCCTCGCTGGCCGGTGTTCGGTGCGTTGCGGAATGACCTGCCATAGCCGATGCCGCTGCGGTAATTCACCGACAGCACGACATACCC
>Ga0187854_10002356_pt1 | contig 16339 bp, 16 predicted proteins | sample June2016WEW_6_15_FD_132445 | JGI IMG/M metagenome (GOLD analysis project Ga0187854, IMG submission 132445) | Peatland microbial communities from SPRUCE experiment site at the Marcell Experimental Forest, Minnesota, USA - June2016WEW_6_150 | ecosystem: Environmental > Terrestrial > Soil >...
AGTTGCTACTTGTGAGACAGCTATAGGCTTGCCTCCTTATTTCAAGTCTGGGAAGCCTTCGGGCCAATCCCGCCATGACTTGTGTAGGGTACCTTCGGGCCCCGCCCTTTTGAGCAACTTTCCCTCTTTGTCTTTTCTTTTCCGGCTCGTCCGGGTTAGGTTAACCATATTTCTTCTTCGAACCGCACGGATGATATTTTCGCGCTCTATGGTTTCTTTTGTTTAACAGTTTCCTAGTCCCAACTATTTTTTTTTGTAAATCTAGCCCGGTTGTTGAAATGTGTATATAACCCGCAATGGAACAGTTTATAATGGCGGATATGAATCTGTTTGCTGATTCAATGCAGGAAGTCCTAGAACAAAAAACTCTCCTTGATGCTCGAAAGCCTCTCCTCAGCTTGGATGAAAGAGTAAATCGGCAATGAAAATATCGTCGGCCCGGGCAAGCCACTGGGGTGCGCCTCTGAAGTCCATATACTTTTCTCACCCGTCATCCTGTGGGGTCAACCCGGCACAAGTAAAACCACCATGGCGTAGGTCATCGCTACCTCCATTCGAAGTCACTTCGAGACGCCGTCCGCTGTGCTAGATGAAGCAAAGTTCAACGAAGCCCTTGGCCCTGCTAATGAGCGTCGCCGAATGTACCAGAAAAAGACACCCTCTTCGTTAGGATATTCTAGAAACACTTTTAATTGGAGTCGACCATGCCACCGAAAACGAAAAGCCTGACTGTTCCCGAAGTTATGCAAGCGCGGTATGTTGAAATCACAGCAATGACGGATGCACTGTGCCGCGATAAATTGAACGAAGAATATGCCCAAGTGTGCCGTGAGATGACAGCCACGCTGGCGCGTAAGCGTCTCTCGCCCCTGGTCACTGGGCAGGCCAAAAGCTGGGCTTGTGCCATCGCCTATACTGTAGGCTCAGTCAATTTCTTGTTCGATAAGAGCCAAACCCCAACCTTGCGCGCGGATGAATTGTGCGCCTGGTTTGGACTTTCCAAGAGCACGGGCGGAAATAAATCCAGCCAAATCAAGCAGATGCTCAAGATCGGTTTGATGGATCCGCATTGGACGCTTCCCAGCCAGATGGGGCAGAACCCAATGGCCTGGACGGTCAGCTTCAATGGTTTTATCGTAGATGCCCGTTCACTTCCACGCCCGCTGCAAGAAGAAGCCTATCGCAAGGGACTGATCCCTTACGTGCCTGATAAAAAGGAAGTTGAATGATAAAGCCAGGTAGTAAAGACCGTAAAGCCAGCATCTTGATCACCGGCGTGGAGTTGGATGAACTCCAGCGCTTTGTCTGGATGATGGCCGAAAGCTTTGGACTGGATCGCCGGATCGACAACTACCGGGGGATGCGTCCCATTGGGTTGTACCGTTGGGACATTGAGTGCCTGGTGGATGTTATAAATTCCGTTCTGGATGACCCCGAATACTACTCAAACCAGGAAAGCCCTGAATATCTGGCAATCAAAAATCTACGGGATAGGCTGCAGGCAGAAGATGATGATTTAAGACCCGATCACAGCCCACGCAATCGTGAGAGATAAATATTCCGAATCGACGAAAAGCTACCATGGACCGCACGGCTCACATTTGACCGTGGGGATAATTGCCCCAATGGACCTCTTTTCCATGCTAGGTAATGCAATGAATGGAAATCGAAAATCGAGAGGCATATCATATAAATAAATCTACAAAGGACACCCCCTCATGAATCATAGCGATTTTCTTTTTACCTGGGACAAGGCCCTGAATACTGCTGGGCTAAACATGCCTTTCTTGTTTCCAGAGCAATCTGTGGATTTAAGATCTATGGAACACACCTACCGTGCTTTTGTCCCCTTTGGGCTAAGTGGTCATCGATTCAGCCCATTCTATGTGGCGGTGGAACTTTCCTGGCGATGGGAAGCACTCCTATCGGCTCGTTTTGCGACAACGGAAGAAGATCTATTGATGCAGATTTACGGCAAGCATGGCGTCCACGAAGACACGGACCAGCCTTGGCTGCGGGTTGATTTCGCTTTTCATGCCAGTTTGCAAAAGGATCTATATGCTCTTTTCCCTTCCCCAGACCTATGGCGAAAGTGGGCTACTTCTGTAACCTCGCAGATTCCGCCTTCGTTTGCCGAAGAGCTTGATGAAGATGAGGTTGATAGGGCATTTTCCTGGTGTGATGAACCGATCATCGAAACGATTTGTTCTTCATCCGGGCAGTTTTATCTCTCCAGCGTGAGCCTACCTGGCATGAAAGCAATTACCCTACCCAGGCAATGGGACGATCCGGAACGGCCGCCAGAAGATGATCCCCTCGACCAGTTGGTAGAGTTGTTTACCTGGATTCGAAAAAATGCACAGTTATGGGGTGAAAGCCTAAAAGTGTTATATTGAATAATTTGCTACTTGGGCTGCTTGCGTAAATAGCGCCATATCATTGATGGATTAATGCTTGCTCGATGAAAATAATCAATTTGGAGGGGCGATCCATCTATCTAAACCGAGATAATCAGCGACCAATTTTCAGTGCTAAAATTTCCTTCGAGGTGCAACATGACCATTACAACTTATGAAGGTGTTGTAGAGAAAGGCAAAATTCGCTTGAAGACGGGCGTTCGCTTGCCAGATAACACAAAGGTTTACGTTGTTGTCCCTGATATGCAGACAAAGAAAACCACACGGGTATCAATTCCACGCCTTGTAGATCGCAAGAAAGTCGCTGACTTCAAAATGAAAACCACCGAGGATAATTCAAATACCTATGTACAACAATGAATCTCAAAACCGTCTCTTCACTGCTTAAACATCATCAGGCTGACTTGCGCCTACACGGGGTGAAATCATTGGCTGTATTCGGCTCGTTGACGCGCGGTGAAGCAACTCCCGCCAGCGATATTGACGTACTTGTCGAGTTTGACCGCCCAGTTGGACTGGTTGAGTTCATCCGCTTGAAATTGTATCTCGAAGAACTGACCGGTCGGCGAGTTGACTTGGTGATACTGGACGCACTCCGACCGGCCATGCGCGCTGATATTTTGAACGAGGCTGTTTATGTCGCCTGAGCGCAACAGGCGGATGAGGGTGGAAGATATTCTGGCGTGTAACGAAAAATTTCAGACATACACGCAAGGGATGACATATGAGCAATTTTGTGCGGACGGAAAGACGGTGGTGCCGTCATCCGCAATCTGGAAATCATTGGGGACACAGCCGGGTTCATTCCTTTGGAAATTTGGGAGAAGTACCCTGAACTGGCATGGTTGGAGATGCGGGGATGAGAAATATCATGGCACAAGAATACTTTGGCATCAATATGCCTATCATCTGGCGGGCAATTGAGTATAATTTAAAACCTCTTGTTGATGGGTTGATGAAACTATTGGATGGTCGTTGACCCATCTGTGAATGGGTACATCGGTTAATTGATTTGCAACGAATATTTCGAGTTGCCAACTCGTGCGTTTTATCCTATCGGAAATTCGATCTGTCGATCTTCGCGTAATACAAAAAATGAAATGCTACTTTTGAGAATAAAAATGATTCGTATTCCAACCAATCGTACCCCTACACAACCCGGCGAAATGCTGTTGGAAGAGTTTCTTACCCCCATCGGCATAACCCAGCGTGCACTCGCTACTGCCATCCAGGTACCTTACCAGCGAATTAATGATCTGGTTAATGGGCGACGTGGGGTTACCCCGAGTACCGGTCTGCGCCTGGCGAAATATTTTGGTAATTCGCCTGATTTCTGGATGAACCTGCAGTTGCGCTGGGATCTTTACTTTGCTCAACAATCTGAGACCAAGATCATCGAAAGCATCGATACGTACAAACATCATGCAAGAACAGTCGCCTAGAAACTCAGATAATAAATCTCGCGAGGTAGGATGTGTTATAATAAGAACGTCTGTTCTTTTCGGGCCTAAAAGAGTTCTCCAATTCATCCAATCACAGTTCTTCGGGTTCGTATGAACCGCAGGTCCGAAAGCAGGTCAAAAACACGAGCTTTGTGTGAAATTTTGCGAAGTTGGGATTGTGGCTCATAACCTGGAGATCGCTGGTTCGAGTCCAGCCCCCGCATCTTTAATGGCACACCATAGACCGCCGGGCCCATGATATTCGGCAAGCCCGGCGGTTTGTTATTAAGAGGTACCTGGAAAAAGTGAAAACTCAACGATGGATGAGATCAGCCAGTCTAGGAATGAGGACTCATCCTGGGAGAGACATCAATTCAGGGTTAGCTTAACCGCATTTCTCCTTGAAATCGCCCATGATAGAGTTTTTACACCCTACGGGAGGAATTCATCCCCGAGTTGCAGTCCGGCAAGGACACCCACTTCTCCACTTTCAGGGCCATGCTCGGTTTTGCCGTGATGCTGCTGCTGGAGGTGGCGCTTGGTTGATTTTTTTACAAATGTGCGGCGCGCCGACAAGGCACGGCGCACATAACCCTGGGAAAGTTAATGTTCGGATAAATACCCTGAGATCACTCCATCATAATGCGCCGTGGTCTGGAACCCCTTAACCGCCAACCGTTTCCGCAATTCAGCTGATACCCCGCCCGAGCGCAGTGCCGCCTGGACCTCGGAATAGTCCGTCGGGTCGCAGACGAGGGTCACCCGTTCGAAGTTTTTCGCTGCGGCCCGGATGAGGGTTACGCCGCCGATGTCGATGTTCTCGATGATTTCAGCGTAGGTCACACCCGGTTTGGCCATCGTCTGCTCAAATGGATACAGGTTGACGGCCACCAAGTCGATGTAGTCCCAGCCCAGGTCAAGTAGCTGCTGGTGGTCCGCCTCGGTGGGACGCGCCAGCAGCCCGCCGTGGACGGCCGGGTGCAGGGTCTTGACTCGCCCGCCTAGGATCTCTGGCGACTTGGTATACTCGGCCACATCGGTGACGGGGAGATTATTTTCGCGCAACAGTTTCGCCGTCCCGCTCGAAGCGAGCAGCGTCCAGCCGAGGTCAGCGAGGCATCGTGCAAAATCCAGCAGGCCGGTTTTATCATGGACAGAAAGAATGGCTTTTGGCATAAGTGCTCCTATTATTTTTTCACCACGAAGGACACAAAAGATCACTAAGGTTTTCCTTCGTGTACCTTCGTGTCCTTTGTGGTAAGAACGGATTTGAGAGTTTCCACCAACAAGTCGTGCTCGTATTTATGTATGCGACCTTCAAACTTCTCCAGCGACTCATCTGGGCGAAAAATAATTTTCCGCGTCCCCAACACCGGCCCCACGTCCACCTTTCAACTGATAACGGTTCACTTTTCAGGTTTGAACAGTTCACTTTTCAAGTTTGAATAACAGGGACAGCCCCCACAGTTGACAAATTGTCTCTTCTGGGCTAATACTGGGTTAACTGATAATTGGGCGCTTCCCGGGTGATGATGACATCGTGCGGGTGACTTTCGATGAGCCCGGCGTTGGTAATGCGTACCAGCTTCGTCTTCGAACGCAGATCGTCCAGCGTTTTGGCACCGGCATAACCCATGCCCGAGCGTAAGCCGCCCGCCAGCTGGTAAACATAGTCGTGCAACGGGCCCTTGTATGGAACACGCCCCTCGATGCCTTCCGGGACCAGTTTGCCGTTCCCTTTTTGACCGCTGGCATAGCGGTCCTTGCCATAACCCTGCATTGCACTGACACTACCCATGCCGCGGTACTCCTTGAAACGGCGACCTTCATAGATTACCTCTTGGCCCGGTGACTCTTCCAGACCTGCCAGCAGACTACCCAGCATGACCGTATCCGCACCGGCGACGATTGCCTTGACGATGTCGCCACTGAATTTGATCCCGCCGTCAGCGATAATCGGGACTTGGAAGAGATGGGCTGCCTGAGCACAGGCATAAATCGCGGACATTTGCGGAATCCCGGTACCGGCGATGACTCGCGTTGTGCAGATGGACCCGGCACCGATGCCCACTTTAACTCCTGCGGCTCCTGCCTCGATCAGGGCTTTCGTCCCTTCGGCGGTGACAACGTTTCCGGCGATAATGGGGATTTCCGGCCAGTTCTGATGGAGACGCCGGATGGCCTGGATTACGCCTTTTGAATGACCGTGGGCGGTATCCACGACCAGTACGTCTACACCGGCTTCGATCAGTTTTCCGGAGCGCGCTTCCAGGTCCGCACCGACCCCGACAGCCGCCCCGACCAGTAACCGGTCGCGGGCGTCGCGCGCCGAGTTCGGGTAATCTCGTTCCTTCTGGATGTCTTTGACAGTTAATAATCCCTTGATGCGCCCGGCCTCGTCCACCAGAGGTAATTTTTCGATGCGGTGCTTCTGGAGCAAGGTTTTTGCTTCCTCGCGCGAGATGCCCACCTGTGCGGTCACCAGGGGTTGACCAGTCATGAACCGACTCACCGGCAAACGATAGTCGCATGTTTCCACGAAGCGGATGTCGCGGTTGGTCAGGATGCCGATGAGCTTGTTTTCCTTATCGACGATAGGCACGCCGCTGATTTTATAGGTAGACATGATGTCTTCTGCTTGTTGCAGGGTGGCATCCGGCGGTAAGGTGATGGGATCTGCGATCATGCCTGATTGCGAGCGCTTCACCTTATCTACTTCTGTAGCCTGCAGTTCGGGGGACATATTGCGATGGAGGATGCCGATGCCCCCCTCGCGCGCTAGCGCAATTGCCAGGCGTGCCTCGCTGACGGTATCCATCGCGGCCGAGACAATCGGGATGTTGAGCTGGATATCCCGGGTCAGGTAGGCGGTCAAGTCTGTTTCAGCCGGAAGGATTTCACTATAGCCGGGGATTACCAACACATCGTCAAAGGTTAGCGCTTCAGCCGATTGAAATATATCCTGAGTAATATCCATAGAACTCCTGGAGAAGGTCGTTGATGGGTTGTCTGGACGATTTTACATCAAAAACGGCTGGTGGATTTGGGGGGAGGGCAACACCGCTTGCACCTCGGACTCGAAGAAGTTTGACGCCCGGGATCAGAACCTGATGACCAAACCGTACACACCCGCTCCAACAACGCAATCACGGACTCCTACTAATGGAAAAATTATGGCATTAACCACCTGGCAGGCAGGTCAACATAATAATTCACCCAAAGGTTTTCCTTCGTGTACCTTCGTGTCCTTTGTGGTAAGAACGGATTTGAGAGTTTTCACCAACAAGTCGTGCTCGTATTTATGTATGCGACCTTCAAACTTCTCCAGCGACTCACCTGGGCGAAAAATAATTTTCCGCGTCCCCAACACCGGCCCCACGTCCACCCCCTCATCAGGGACGAGGTGAACCATCACCCCAGTCCTATCGATCTCACCCTTCTGCCAGGCTGCGTAAGCGCGTTCGATGGCATGCGTCCCAGGGAAGGTACCGGGCAGGGCCGGGTGCAGGTTGAGCACCCGGCTCGGGAAGTGATCGAGGAAGGCTGAGGTCAGGATGCGCATCCAGCCCGCCAGCACGACCCAATCCGGCCGGTACGCGGCGACCGCCTCAGCCAGTTTGGCGTCATAGGCGCACCGGTCCTGGTCCTTGAACTTTTCCAGCACAATGGCCGGGACACCCGCCTGCCGGGCTCGCTCCAGCCCATACGCATCCGCTTTGTTCGAAACGACCGCCACCACCCGCGCAGGCAGTTCGCTGCTGGCCCAGGCATCCAGGATGGCTTGTAAATTCGATCCGTTTCCAGAAACCATCACAACGAGTCTTGGGAGGTCAGAGTGAGACATATCAAAAAACGGCAATCGTTACTCATTATTTATAATTTATAAATCACAGCCTGAAACGAATACCGGATCACGATTTACGAATAACGTCTAATGGTGGAAAAGCCTTACGCCCGAAAACACCATCGTCATCCCGTATTCATCGCATGCCTGGATGACCACATTGTCCCGGTTGGAACCGCCGGGCTGGAGCACGTACTTCACGCCGCTCAGCGCCGCCCGGTCAATCGAGTCGCGGAACGGGAAAAACGCGTCCGAGCCAAGCACCACACCAGTCAGGCCGTTCAGCCAGGCGCGTTTTTCATTGTGCGTGAGTTGAACGGGAATCTCAGTGAAGACTTCATCCCAGGCGGCTTTCTCGGCCTCAGTCACATCTGGCTGGAGAAACTGGTCAATGGCGTTGTCCCGGTCGGGGCGTTTAACGGCGGGGCGGAACGGGAGCGAGAGAACGCGCGGATGCTGGCGCAAGCGCCAGAGGTCTGCTTTCATACCGGCGAGACGGGTACAGTGGATACGGGACTGCTGTCCGGCCCCCACGCCGATGACCTGTCCATCCAGCGCAAAACAGACCGAGTTCGACTGGGTGTACTTGAGCGTAATCCACGTCACCAGCATGTCTCGGATGACAGGCTCGGGCAGTTCCTTGTCCTGCGTAACAATATTTTTGAAATCGTCGCGGGTCACCGGACGGTCATTACGGCGCTGCTCGAAGGTGATGCCGAAAACTTCGCGCCTCTCCAGCGCGCCGGGTTCGTAGGCTGGGTCCATCTGCAAGATCGTGTACTTGCCCTCTTTTTTCTTTCGTAAAATCTCCAGTGCTCCCGCCTCGTAGTTCGGCGCAATAACTCCATCCGAGACTTCGTGCGCAAGTATATTCGCCGTAGAAATATCGACCGTGTCCGAGAGCGCCATCCAATCACCAAAGGACGACATCCGGTCCACGCCGCGCGCCCGAGCGTATGCCTCGGCCAGGGGCGAGAGTTCCCGCCCGGTTACGGCATAAATCTCTTTCAACGTATCCGTCAGCGGGACAGCCGCCACCGCCGCCCCAGACGGGCTGACGTGCTTGAATGAGGCCGCGGCCGGGAAGCCGAGTACAGCCTTGAGTTCCCGCACCAACTGCCAGGAATTGAGCGCGTCCAGCAGGTTGATGTAACCGGGGGCGCCGTTGAGCACCTGCATCGGCAGGTCGCCAGCCTCCACAAATATCCGCGCGGGGGCCTGGTGCGGGTTGCAGCCGTAACGCAGAGCGATTTCTTTCGCCATAAACAACTCCTCACTTCAAAATGATTTTTTGACTTCCAGCAACCAGTTCCCCGATGCCCCAGGTCTCTTCGGGGATGGATTTCCGAAATGCCGACACACATTTTTTGTTCACAATGGCAACCATGCCGATGCCCATGTTGAAAACGCGGAACATCTCCCCAACGGAAATGCTGCCGCGCTGCTGGATGAGCCTGAACAGCGCTGGAACCTGCCAGCTGTCCATGTGGATGACAGCATCCACATTTGCGGGCAGGACGCGTGGAATGTTTTCGATGAACCCGCCGCCGGTCAGGTGCGCCAGGGCTTTAACCAGTTCCAGGTGCGGATACAAAACATCTAGATAAGAGCGGTGGGGGGCGAGCAGGGCGTCCGCCAGGGGAATGCCCAGTTCCGGGAAAACCGTGTCGAGCGGAATACCGGCGAATACGGCGCGGATGAGCGAGTAGCCATTGGTGTGTGGTCCGCTCGAGGCGAGGCCGATGACCACATCCCCGGGACCCAGGTTCGGGTCTGGGCGGATGCGTTCGCGTTCAACCACGCCGATGATCGTCCCGGCCAGATCAAACTGCCCCTCGGTATATACCCCCGGCATTTCTGCCGTCTCACCGCCCAGCAGGGGCATCCCGGCTTCCGTGCAGGCCTCTGCGATACCGGCCACCACTTCGGCGGTGATTTCGGGGTTCAACTTCGATGTGGCAAAATAGTCGAGGAAAAAAAGCGGACAGGCGCCCTGCACGAGGATGTCGTTGATGCAGTGGTTGACGATGTCGTGCCCAATCGGGCGGTAACGCCCGGTCGCGGCTGCCAGCTCGACCTTCGTCCCAACACCGTCGGTGGAAGCGACAAGCACCGGGTCTTTCATACCCCTCAGAGCCGCGGCGTCGAACAGGCCGCCAAATGATCCGATACCTGCCAGCACGGCCGGGTTGTAAGTGGCCTCCACGGCGGATTTCATCATCTCGACGGCACGGTTGCCAGCATCAATGGAGACACCGGAGGCTGCGTAAGCCGATTTCTTGAGGGCGCGCTGGGCAATGTCACGCCGGAACTGCATACCTTCGAACGAGATTTTTTCGATGACCGAATAGACGCGTTTTACTGCGGCCTCGAGCGAATTATCCCAGGCGGTCACTCCCAGCACTCGCCCGCCGGCAGTGACGACCTGGTCACCTTCCTGGCGCGTACCGGCATGGAAACATACCCCATGCTCGAACTTGTCATGCGAGCCGCGCACCAGTTTGCCGTAGACCTGTTGGCCGGGATATCCTTCAGAGGCTAGCACCACGCAGACTGCCGCCCCGCTTTTCCAGTGGATGCCCACATCAGCAAGTTGACCATCCACACAGGCTTCTGCGATTTCAACCAGGTCTGTTTCGAGTAACGGCAGGACAGCCTCAGTCTCAGGATCGCCGAAGCGGCAGTTGAATTCCAGCACTTTTGGCCCATCTGCCGTCAGCATCATTCCGGCATACAAAACACCGACAAACGGGCAACCTTCCGTCCGCAGCCCCTCCACGGCTGGTTGCAGGACTGTTTCAACGATTTCACCCACCATCTCCGACGGGCAGACCTGCGCCGGAGCGTAAGCGCCCATGCCGCCCGTGTTGGGACCGTTGTCGCCGTCCAGCAGGCGTTTATGGTCCTGCGCCGGGAGCATCGGGGCGACCGTCCGGCCGTCGGTGAAGGTCATTAGCGAGACTTCCGCTCCGCTCAGGCGCTCCTCGATGACCACTTCATCCCCCGCCGCGCCAAAAGCGCGCCTGACCATGACCATCTCCAGCGCGGCCAGCGCTTCGGCTTTCGTCTCCGGCAGGATCACGCCTTTGCCTGCCGCCAAGCCGGATGCCTTGATGACCACCGGGTAATCCACCTGGTCGAGATAATGCACCGCTTCGGCGTAATTTTTGAAGAACGCGAAGCGCGCCGTCGGGATGCCCTGGCGGGACATGAATTGTTTGGCAAATGACTTGGATGACTCAATCCGCGCGGCAGCCATGCGCGGGCCGAAACAACGGACTCCTGCTGCGGAAAGCGAATCTACAATCCCTGCCGCCAGCGGCGCTTCCGGCCCGACCATCACCAGGTCAATCCGTTTTTTGCGGCACAACGCCGCCACAGCCGTATGATCGTCCAGGGAAATATCGGTTACGTTTTCCCCGAGTGAGCCTGTGCCTGGATTACCGGCCAGGATATAAAGTTTGCGCAACCTTGGGGATTGGGATATTTTCCAGGCGATGGCATGTTCCCGTCCGCCAGAGCCGATAAGGAGGATATTCATAGGATCATCTGGTGTTCTTTTCAAAACCGGTTTTGACAGTTTCCAAATCCACCGGAAGCGGATGCTCGCCGGTAAAACAGGCTTGACAGTAACCATCCTGACTCCCGACCGCTTTCATCATTCCAGTCAGCGACAGGTAGTACAGGCTGTCGGCTTTGATGTATTTCGCAATCTCATCCACCGTCCGCTTGTAGGCGATCAGGTGTTCGCATGCCCCCATGTCCACGCCCAAGAAGCACGGGTTCGTGATGGGCGGACAGGTAATCCGTACATGGACTTCGTCCGCACCGGCATCTTTCAGGAGTTTGATGAGTGGACCGGTGGTATTACCGCGTACAATGGAGTCATCGATCATGATCACCCGCTTCCCCAGCACATTTTCATTGATCACGTTAAACTTTACCGCCACCCCGCGCTTGCGCAGCGAATCGGTTGGCTCAATGAACGTCCGCCCGACATAGCGGTTCTGGATGAAGCCGTCGTTATAGGGGATGCCGGACTCGGCTGCGAAGCCGATGGCGGCTGGAGTGGACGAGTCCGGCACTGATATGACAACGTCTGCTGTGGTGGGGAATTCGCGCGCCAGTTCGCGCCCCAAATTCTGTCGAACCTGATGGACGCTCTTTCCGTCCCAGACCGCGTCCGGGCGCGAAAAGTAGATCATCTCGAAAACGCAGCGCGCTAGCGGCTCCTTAGGCTGGATCGCCTGTGTCACCACCAGGGCATTATCAGACAGGCTCACGATCTCTCCGGGCTTTATTTCCCGAACCGCGCGACAGCCCAGGGTGCGGAGAGCGCCGGTCTCGGATGCAGCTGCAGTCCCACCGCTGGGCAGCAGGCCCACACTCAACGGGCGCACGCCCCATGGGTCCCGGACGGCATAAACTCTGTCGCGCGTCAGCACCATTAGCGAGTACGCCCCCTGCCAGCGTTCCATGGCGTGCCGGATGCGTTCCACCTAGCTGCTGTAGCCGTTGTGGGCCAGCATCATCGTCATCACCTCACTGTCCGAAGACGAGGACATGCCCACCCCCTGTGCCAGCAGGTCCTCCCGCAGCACCGCCGAGTTGATCAGGTTGCCGTTGTGCGCAAGCGCCAGCGGGCCGTGAATGGTCTCGATCATGAAAGGCTGGGCATTGCGTGCCGATGACGAGCCGGTAGTGGAGTAGCGCGTATGGCCAACCGCTAAATGCCCCTTGAGTTCGTCGAGCTTGTTCGGGCTGAAGACTTGCGTCACCAGTCCAACATTTTTATGCATGGACATGCTCTGCCCATCCGACACGGCAATACCGGCCGCTTCCTGCCCCCGGTGTTGGAGGGCGTACAGCCCAAAGAACGCCATGCGCGCTGCATCCTCGTGAGGAGCGAAGATACCGATCACGCCGCATTCATCGTGGGGATGGTCATCAACGGCAGGGTTCACTGGAGTGACTGATCATCCTCCATGATTTTTTCAGCGGCCCGTTTCTGGGACCCGGTCACTGCACCGCGTACAGCGGCATTCACCAGGCCGAGAATTTTCGCCGCCAACAGTGCGGCGTTGGCCGGTTCCAGCACGAGGGCTGGCGCAATCCCTGACGGCATCCGCAGGGACGAGTACACGTCAGCCCCCCCGAACGCCTCGGGCGACGGCGGGCAGGCGATGACCGGCGCACTGACGGCCCCGTCGGTGAAACCCGAGAGGGCATTGCTCCGCCCCGCAACGGTGATATACACTTTCGGGCGCAGGTCTGCTTCATATTTACGCAAGATTGCGAGCACGTGCTCAGGCGTCTTATGCGCCGAGGCCACCCGCAGGCTGGTTTCTAGCCCGTATGTTTTACAGGCTTCAGCGATTTTCTGGCCGTGTTCCAGGTCAGCTTTGGAGCCCATCAGGATGATGACGTGTGGTTTTTTCATGGTGTGAGCTCTTTACTCTTTAAATGTACCAGCTGCGCGCAAATTACCTATTATCCTGGATTCGACAGGGTACGCACCTGGCACGAACGCTTTCCCGGTCAGCATCTCGTAGATGGCAATATATCGCTGGCTGGCAGTGGCCCACAGGTCAGAGGGCATGTCCGGGATTTCGCCGTCGCCGCGATAGCCTTTTTGGGAAAAGGCAATGCGGACGAATTCCTTGTCGAAGTTATCAGGCTCCTGCCCCGCCCCAAAACGGGCGGAGTAGGTATCCGCTTTCCAAAAGCGGGAGGAGTCGGGGGTGTGGACTTCGTCAATCAGCATCACGGTCCCATTGGGGGCGCGACCGAATTCATATTTGGTGTCCACCAGGATGAGACCGGATTGGGCTGCCACCTGCTGCCCACGCTTGAAGATTGCCAGCGCGGCAGATTGGATCTGTTCCCAAGTCGCAGCGTCGAGATACCCCTTTTTCACCACCTCGACACAGGTCAATCGCTCGTCGTGACCGCTCGCGCCACCTTTGGTAGTGGGCGTGATGATCGGTTCCGGCAGGGCTTGGTTTTTTCGCAAGCCTTCCGGGAAGTGGTAGCCATAAATATCGCGCTCACCGAGAGAGTAGCGGTACCAAAGTGCCGTGGACGTGACGCCGGTGATATAGCCGCGCACAATGACCTCGACGGGGAAAGGCTGCACCTCGGTGACGATGGCAGCATTCGGGTCAGGCAAGGCAATCAGGTGATTAGGGATCAGGTCTCGGGTCTGCTCGAACCACCAGGCGGCAAGTTGGTTCAGCACCTGACCCTTATACGGGATGGCGGCCAGGACGCGGTCAAATGCCGAAAGCCGGTCGGTGGTGACGATGAGCCGTTTCCCGTCCGGCAAGTTGTACCATTCGCGGACTTTGCCGACTGCGCGCCCGTCGAGGGGCAAGTCAGTGCCTTCGAGGGCCTGAGGAAGGAGTTTGAGCAATTCATCTTTGGCAATCATAATGCCTCTGCATATTTCACGCCCTTTCTGAATAAGGGCAGGCCGCTACCCATTGTGGAGCCGCGCGTCCAGCGCGGGTGCTGGTGCGGATGGATGTGGTTCTCTGGGTGCGGCATCAGGCCAAGGACGTTGCCCGCCGGGTTGCAGAGTCCGGCAATGTCGAGAAGTGAGCCATTGGGGTTGGCAGGATACTCGCCGTTTGCGGGAGAACCGTCGGGGTGGGCGTAGATGAGGGCAATTTGGTTTAGAGAGGAGAGAGCAGAGAGTATAGATTGGTCTGAGGTCTGGAAATTGCCTTCACCATGGGCAATGGGGCATTCGATTGTTTCTGATAAGCCTTTTGTCCAAATGCAATTCTGAGAGACCGGGCGCAAAGAAACCCAACGACATTCAAAATGTCCCTTTGCATTGAAAGTCAATGTCGCGGTCGTGTCACTGCTCTCCATTCCCTGTTCTCTATTGCCTGGTAATATCCCTGCTTTTACCAGTGCCTGGAAACCGTTGCAGATGCCGATGACCGGCTTGCCGCTTTCCACAAAGGAGCGGATTTCTTCTGCAAAGTAGGCTTTCAAGTCGAGGGCCAGCAGTTTCCCGGCGCCCAGCGCGTCGGCGTAGGAGAAACCGCCGGGAAGGACAAGCAGTTGGAAGTCCAAGAATTGCCGCTTGCCGAGGCGGAGATGGTTAAGCGGAACGAGGACCGGGTCCGCCCCTGCGAGGGTCAGGGCCTCAGCCACATCGTAGTCGCGGTTGGTGCCGTAAGCCTGGAGGGTGAGTGCGGTTGGTTTTGTGGTCATTGGAGAGGGGTATTCCATGCGCTGACAAGTGCAGGGATGGGAATGGTAATTTGTAATTCGGTATTCGTCCTGATGGACAGGGTGGGCGCGTCTATCACAGTTCCGAGGTGGACGACAGGCAGACCCGTAAACAGGGCTTCAAAGGCCTCGGACTTCTCCAGCTCGACTTCCACCAGCAGGCAGCCTGTCGTCTCGCCGAAGAGACCCTGGACCGGGTCGCGCGGACCAAGATCGAGGTCCAGCCCTAGGCGTCCGCCGATGCACATCTCCGCCGCGGCGACAGCCAATCCGCCTTCGGACAGGTCGTGGCAGGAGCGGATAAGCCCCTGTTTGGTGCACGTGTGCAAGGCACGGTAAACTTTCGGGGTAATGGGTGCAAGGGCCGGGACTGGATCATGTGAAAAGTTGGATGAAAGAAGGTCGAAGTGACTGCCGCCGAACGTCGGGGCGAAATCGCCAACCAGGTAAAACCAATTGCCCGCTTGTTTTAGGTCCATCGTAATGGCTTTGGCAATATCGGGGATGAGGCCGATGGCGGAAATCAGAAGCGTGGGCGGGATGGCATGCCGCTGGCCGTCCGTCCCGAGGTACTCGTTATTGAGCGAGTCCTTTCCAGAGATGAACGGTGTGTTGAAGAGGAGTGCGCCGTCGTGACAACCGCGGGCCGCCTCCACCAGCGAACCGAGCGTTTCAGGGCGCAGGGGGTCACCCCAGCAGAAGTTATCAAGTAAGGCAATGCGGGCCGGGTCCGCACCGACCGCGACCGCGTTGCGGATGGCTTCGTCCAGAACGGCGAGGGCCATACGGTAGGCATCGCGCTTGCTATATTCGGGATTGATTCCGTTGGAGAGCACTATGCCGGTTTTACCGGTTGTGCCAATCGGCTTGACGACAGCCGCGTCGGAAGGCGCGTCCGCTTCCAGACCTGCCAGCGGTTTGACCACCGTCCCGCCCTGGACTTCATAGTCGTAGAGGTGGATGATGGGGGCTTTGGAGGCAATGTTCGGGTGGGAAAGGAGTTTGAGAAGTGTTTCAGCAAGAGAACCCCCACCCAACCCTTTCCCATCGGGACTGGGGAGGGCAAGGGAGGGGGTTGAAAAAATCGCTATGAGCTGTCGTTGCGGTATCCCTTCATGCAAGAATTCATTCGCCAAATCCAGCACCACCTTGTTGACATATCGCACCACCAGCCGGCCGGAACCGGTGAATTCACCAATATCGGTCAGTTCGGTGTTGTAGATATCGCATAATTCCTGCAAAGCAAGGAGGTTCGCCGGCGGGACAGCCACGACCATGCGCTCCTGGGCCTCAGAGAGCCAGATTTCCCACGGGGTCAGGCCGGGATATTTCAGGTGGACGTGTGCCAGGTCCACGTCCGCGCCGATGGATGATGCCATCTCCCCAACTGCGGA
>Ga0187854_10002366_pt1 | contig 16304 bp, 18 predicted proteins | sample June2016WEW_6_15_FD_132445 | JGI IMG/M metagenome (GOLD analysis project Ga0187854, IMG submission 132445) | Peatland microbial communities from SPRUCE experiment site at the Marcell Experimental Forest, Minnesota, USA - June2016WEW_6_150 | ecosystem: Environmental > Terrestrial > Soil >...
TAAGTAGCACTTTCCTTAACCTAACATCGTCTTACTGAAAGACTAATTTTTTATGATTTGGTTTCCAGATCCATTTCGATGCCACCGATGGCACCCAGGACAATATTATAGATGAAGGCGAGGACTGCACCGCCAATAAATCCGCAGACTGCACCAAGTACAATCATGACAATGAATCCAACGATTCCAACTCCGGCTCCTAACATACCCCCACCAAACATGGCCGTAGTTCTCCCAATTCCTACTGCCACCATCAGTCCCATAACAAATCCCCAGATGAGACCAATTATCGCACTAAACTTTGCAACACTCATTATACCAAATTTTTTAATCATATAAGCGGTCGTCGTCATACAAATCTCCTAAATGTATAGTGAAGGGATACATCAACAACCAATTAATCATTGTCATTAAGTCGCGCTTTACCAACCGCGAGCATTTGCGATCAGCCGCAGACGCAACAAAACCACAAAAGGAAAGACTTTTGTCTCGCTTCAAATTAAATTTCAAATGATATCAATGATGATAAAAAACAAGTTTATTATCTGTTCTGTATTGATTGTCGTACTAACAGTATGTATTTTTAGTATTGGATGCACATCGACTCAAAGTACGCAGACCCCTGCACAAACTAGTTCTTCAACCGTCACAACACCAACACTAAGTCCAACAACCACTCCGTGAATAATAGTTACTACTTTGGCACCAACAACTGCTTTGACTGCAGTCATATTGACGACTGCAACCCCAGCGAATGGCGGTATAACAGTTACCTTCAATTCAGCCGAGAAAAAAACTACACTTGGGAATGGTGTCGGTAAGCCAGGTCGTATCATGCTTATTTTAGACATAACTATCAAAAATAACGATAAAAAGAATGATTTCAAGTATAGTGATTCTTCATTCGTAATATCGTATAAATCAAACAATGGTAGCCTTACTTCAATAACAACTCAATTTGCCAATGGGTTGATTAATCCTCTCATATCGGGAACCGTTCCGTCAGGCTCGACAGATGAAGGTACGATCCTCTTCGGAGTAAATGCTACTTCAAATGCTTATAAATTATCAGTTGTTGATTCAACAGGAACAGTGCTAACTTCAATTGATAACATTAATGTGCCATAAGAACCGGAAAATCAAACTTTTTTTTACCATTTATCTTTACCTACACGGAAAATGCGCTCAATCAACCGCCATTTATCACCAACCGCGTAAGTTGTTAACCAACCTTTAACTTATCAGAACCAAGAAGAGGCAATGCATCACTCACAATAGGAAAAGACTAAGACGCCTTGGGAAATGTAAGATCCCCGTAGAAGTATTACAAAGTATCTCTCGGAATGCACGCCGAAGGTTCTCATATCATTTTTAAACCTTTTTTCAGGATAGTATTGAAAATTATTGGAGCTGGTGAAGGAAGATCATCCCCAGCATTTTGAGAATTACAAATCGAGAAAATAAAATCGTTACACTTATGATGGATCAGAATGCGCTATTGTATGTCTGGCATAGGATGGGACAACAATACGACAAGGGATCAAGAGTGGGATAAACAAGAGAGGAATAAAAAAATCAGAATTGTTTCTTCCGTCATTGCATTTATTTTAATACTAGGTGGTACTTTTGTGTTACTGTTTGGTGGATCATGGACTTCAACTATACCGATTGTAAATTTGATATTACATTCAACAATAGTCGGACTTATTTCGTTTTGTTTGGGTTTTTTAATATTTTTAATACTTTTTAATTAAAACAAATCATTAATTTTGAAACGGTTTTTGCAGATTTATCGGTTGGAGTACTATATCCTGAATGAAAAATGGGTATCGATAAACGACCTTGTAAGTCCGGTATCCGTTGTTCTCATCCATGATCGCACGGATTTTCTTCCGTAAACCAGATTATCGATCATACCAAAAGGTAGTGAATGAACAGAGATGGGGGTTTGCAAAAAAAATATGTTCCAATACTTCCACGGACTAATTATTTTCCCAGCACTTTTTTCAGTATGCCGGAGATACCGCCACTACTCTCCTCGGCCCCCATCAGCTGCTTTGCCATGCCGGCTGCCTCGGGCGATGACTGCAGTGCCAGCTTCGACTGGTCTCCAAGAAGACTCGTGAGGCTTTTTGTGTCCATCTTCTGCTGAACAAACATCTTGCTGACGTAGCTCATGACCATGGGAGTCGCTATTTCCATTACTTTGCCGACTGCCGCCGGGGGAAGCCCGGTTTTCTGAGAGATGGCATTCTGGATCGTGCCCATCTGGCTCCCGAACAGCGTGCTCACCATGCCTGAGCCACCAGCAGCCGCCGGGTTACTCAGGAGACCTCCCAGGTTGTCCATGGGAGTACTACCCCCTGTCTGTGCCAGCATTTTTGTCAGCATATCAGTCCCGCCAGGTTTTGAGGCAGTGTTTGCCATGGAACCCATAATCATAGGCAGGCCCATACTCAGCGCAGACTGAACTGCCTTGTTATCGCCGCCAACTGACTTGCTTATCAGGGAGAGGTTGTCACCTGTCGCTACCTGTTTCATGAGATCTGCAACAATGTCCATAATGCATTACAATATGCCATGGTGCTCTTAAAACTATGGTCTGATCCTCATCTCCTGCAGTGAAAACGGGCTGCAATTGAATGGAACCTGTGCAGGAGCTACAACAACAAAGATTTCCTTCACCCTTTCTGTAAACCCTGAATCCCGTATTCAGGAAATTATATCTGTTCCTGTCTGATCAGCTCAGAAGCTGCTTTATTAAAACAGGGAATTACCCGACGCCGGCCAAACCGACTGCGATAATGAGCACTCCCAAGGCAAACACGAGATACGCGATATTGACCCGTTTTATGACTCTCAACAGGCCGTCAAGCGTAAGGTAGCCGACAATGAGACTGGTCAGGAGAAGGATGACCCCGTCTGCAGCAGGTAATCCTTTCATTCCGGTACTACCGTAATTGAGGAGGATCTCAGCAAGGACGACAGTGGGGATACTCAGCAGGAAGCTTAGATAAAAACTGCTCCCGCTGTCAAACCCCCGCCAGATCAGGCCGGTCGTACTCGTGCCCGACCGGGAGATCCCGGGGAGCGTGCTCAGGCCCTGGAGCAGGCCGGTGAGAACACCGTCTTTCCAGTCGACGTCCTTTACCTCCCGTGTATTTCCCCCTTTGTGAGAAAGGAGAAGGAACCCTGTCACGATCAGTCCGGCACCCATGAGGGCGTAGAGGAGGCTGGCATCGAGCGTCGGGAAAAAGTGCTCCTCTGCAAGCAGGAGAGGGATACCGACGAAGCCGGTGAATAAGAGGGCGGTAAAGAGGAACCCGGCTTTCCCGGCCGCATGGTGCCGGAGGTCCCATGGCCTGCCCGCAATTTCAGAAATGATGCCAGCAAGCTCGCTTCGAAAATAGATGGTGGCGGCGATAACCGTACCTAGGTGGACGCACAACAAGATCGGGATCACAAGGGCTGGGTCTCCATGAAAAACTTTCATGTACACAAAGGTTACCTGCGTTTTGGAACTGACGGGGATCCATTCAGTTATTCCCTGAACAATTCCCAGGACAAGAAGCAGGAGGAAATTCATGTTAATACTTACACGATCGGGATGGTATTATAAGGTTCGTTCACCGGAATCACCGTCTCAAGGCTCCCTTTTCCTGCCCTTTGCCGCCGAGTGAAAAACGGCGTCCTGTATCACTCCTGCTTTGGCACCGGCCCGCTACGGGTCCGTATCAGGTACAGGCCGGTTCCCACCGGGATGAGGAATGTCACGGCATAGTACACGAACACATCGGGGCCGTAATAGGTGGCCTGGAACAACAGGACGATAAAAAGGTAGTCGAGCACGACTGCAATCAGCAACCATGCAACCCCCACACCCGCATAGTACTGCAAGGAAAGGTGTTTCCGCTGCCTGAACCACCACCAGGAAATCGCGATAGTGATTGGGGTGAAGATGGCAAGGAGGACCCAGCCCATGATACCTGCGAACGGCGAGAAGAACAGTGCCAGCGATGCGAGATACCCGATCAGCCAGAGAAATATTCCAATACCTGCCGTATCTTTAATCCACTGCATCATACAGGTTGTTTTTCCGTTTCGCATTCTTGTGCTTTGCGCTGGAGCACGGGCTGTCCGGATAAGGACTACGTTGTGCCGGAGACGCCTTCACGAACGGTTCATCCACACACCCTTCATCGCAGGTAATAAATAGAGCCCTGTATCCTATGTTCTCATGGTGGCATTATGCCGGAATTAGAAATTCATAATTCAACAACAGCCCTCGTCGTCATTGACCTGCAGAAGGGAATAGGGGGACAGCCCACAAAGCCATATCCCGCACAGGACGTCATCAGGAATGCAGCTAAGCTTGTAAAAGCGTTCAGGAAGAACGGGATGCCGGTATTCCTCGTACATGTCGTTACAGCACCGGAGACGATGCTGAAGGTGAACAGCGACATGACATTCTCCCGTCCCATGCCCCCGCCGCCTGACTGGTCTGAGTTTGTTCCGGAGATTACCCCTATCCCATCTGACGTCGTGATTGCAAAGAAGCAGTGGGGAGCGTTTTACGGCACCGATCTCGAGCTCCAGCTGAGGAGGCGGGGGATGGATACGATCGTTCTCTGCGGGATATCCACTGACTTCGGGGTCGAGAGCACGGCACGATTCGCGTACGAGTACGGCTTCCAGCAGGTCTTTGCGGAGGATGCGATGTCCTCGATGTCAGCAGAGCAGCACAATGCAGCAGTCAACTTCATATTCAGAAGGATGGGCAAGGTACGAAAGACCGATGAAATACTCAAAGCGACAGGATAACGAGAGCCTTAATGGGAGGAGCCCGGAGGGAATCCGGCATTTTTTTGCTCCGTCACAGGATTATGGCAACAAGGCATAAGTTTTCAGACCGGTAATTCATTGGTTAAATACCAGAGGTCGTCACGTCAGTATGGGGCTATCCGGCACCCTTATACAACGTGATATGATCCAGGGACGATCGGCAAACATTATGCCCTGAACGATACCTTTGCTGTTTAACTGATTATCAAGAGGAATTATGGAAGATACAGAAGATGCGAATAAGTATCTGGAAAAAATATGCTATCCGGTAGAAAGATATCTCTTCGGGTACGCCGTTCGGAATAAGGAACGCCTTATCAGTGCGATAATGAGTAACGCTCTCATCAATCAACCGGTTGGATTTGAACTACTCAAGAAAATTCCTCCTGATAAGAGCCTGGAGACCATCGGTGATTTTGTCCTGGACTTTGCCATCATCGATAATTTTGCAACAAAAGATCAATACACTGCCCAGGAAATTGATGATCTCCGCCAACTTTTCGGAAGTAATGAAAAACTCCAGTATTTTGCCAGGAACTGTATCCATTTACAAAATTACATCCTCTGGGGTCCGGATGAAAGAAAACAGAAAAAATGGGACCAGCCGACAACGGTAATTTTGGCAGATCGGTTCGAGATGCTCATTGCAGTAATATACCTTGAAAAGGGGGTTGAAGCGGTAAAAGAATTCTTAAAAAAGCATCATTTTTTCGACGAAATTGACAAAATAAAATGAACCTGATATCATTCTCGCTGGATGATAGCTCCCGGACCCCATGGATCCCTTCATACGCCAGCCGTACACCTAACCGCGCCGCTCTTTCTCAGGAATATTGCTGATCCGATCATGCCGATGCCCTGGATGATGATGCCGCACACAACGTTCGGGCTCCCCATGAAAACATAGGTTGTCGTGAAGATCGTAATCCTCCAGAGGATGACAAGTAACGAGTGCGGGGTTCTGACAGGGTTGGATCATGAACATCCGGTTGAAATTCCGGGGATAAAGGGTTCATTAAAAGATCCGGAGGGCTGCTTCAATGCGACCTACGATGATATAACGTCCTTATTGCCTCAAATCTCATCAGCTGCCGTTTCCGGCATTATTATATCCCCACGTACTCAATCGCTGGTAATGGTTGGCGTCTCAACATACTGTCTTTTGGAACGGCCGCTTCCTGAAGCACTGGACAGGCTCTCTGCCATCACCAGCCTGATTGAGGTGGTAGACGAGGGCCCCCATTTTGTGCACGACGCCTCGCTGTTTGAAAGTTATTCGGCAGACTTTGTTCTCCATGCACCCTACCACGGGATGAACATTGCATGCCTCTTTGAACCCATCCGCGAGGCAACCGTACACGTCATGACTGACTGTTTCTCGGTTGCAGCGGAGATCGGTGCCGGCGTTGTCATGCACCCGGGGTATTATGCCTGGGAACAGGAGCGTGAACAGGCAGACCGGCAGTTCAAAAAGTCCCTGAAGGAACTCTGCAAAGCCGCAAGTGAACTCTCGCTCACCTTCTGGTTTGAAAATATGGGGGACATGCATTTTTTCAACCTGCGGACTCCCGGGGATCTCGAGCTCATAGAAGGACGCGGGTTTGCCCTCGATACCGGGCATGCAAACCTCAACCACTGCCTGACCGGGTTCCTGCAGACCAGGTTTTCTCATGCGCATATCCATGATAATGACGGGAGGCGAGATTCCCACAGCCCCGTGGGGGAGGGTGACATCGATTTTATCCCGGTCATGGCAGCAGTGCGACGTAACCATGCGACTGCGGTTATTGAAGTAAAATCATTTGACGGGGTAGTAAAGAGTATCCGTTCCCTGGAAAATATGTAAAAAGTTTTTTTGCACTGACCGCACGATCGACCTAATATTCCGGGAATAGACCATACTGACATCCAGACTAAAATATCGATCATCGGAGGGTAATTCGAAAGAGAGCAAAACCAGCGGGAGATAATTTTTTTTACAAGCGTCCTTTTTATAAAGGTACGGGTAACCTGCCCAACCCGTGCCGGATCGACCTTTACATAAACCATGGCGTTTATTTCCCTTGACAACACAAGAAAAATCCGTAATGGAAAAAACAAAGCCCTGTCCTTTCTGTTCACCGCCCGCTGGTGTAATCGTCGCACAGAATGCAGTATGTTATGCCCGGAAGGACCGGTTTCCGGTGGCCAAAGGACATATGCTGGTCATCCCGTTTCGCCACGAACCGGATTTCTTCGACCTGACCGGCGAGGAAAAATGTGCGATACTCGAACTGGTCAGTGAATGTAAGCGGGTGATCGAGAAAACGGAAAAACCCGCCGGCTACAATATCGGGTTCAATGTCGGGGCAGCCGCAGGCCAGTCCGTGATGCACACCCATTGTCACGTGATCCCCCGTTATCCGAAAGACACAATAAATCCCCGCAGAGGGGTGAGAGGGGTTATCCTGGAATAAGAGAATTCCCGTGATACTGAATAATCCCAAAAATTGCTGTCGGTAAAATTATTTTAATTTTGTTATGAATTTCTTGTCCTTGAGGTAGACTATTTTTGCAGGTGAATTTCCGAGCTGTTTTTCATCAATATCAAACAGGGCGGTCGCTTCCCCGTGATATTCGAGCTTTTACACCCGAAGTTACAGGAGCCCAAACTGCGGGAAAATATAAGAAGGCTGTTTGGTATTCCCTTCACCCGGGGGCCCATCACTTCTTTTTTCCCTTGGTGCTGTCATACCCGCAGCGGTTGCACGAATAGCTCCCGTCGGGCCTGATCTTGATACTGGCAGCATGGCACTGATCACATATCGGACGATCGTGTTTTACATGGGGGGTTTGTTGTTTCTTATCCATGGGGATTGATTCCCCATTTTCCTATAAAAACTGTACCTATATCTGCTGCCTTTCCTATTTACGAAGATTATGGATTAAAATATTATTATTCCGTTAAACAGAGCATTATTCTTCTCAAAATGGTAATCTGGTAGCTATGAAAAAAAGGAGCCTCTTCCTTGTTTTTTTTGTAATAGGGATTGCCACGATAAGCGGATGTACGCAACCTGAATCCACGGGTAATACTATCCCGGTAACAACAATACCGGCGACCCACTCCATACCACCATTAACCGTAAGTCCCCCTCAGGGTTCTTCAGCCATCGCTGCGGCCGAACCAACCATCATGGTTCCCGATAATTTTCCGGTAACAGAACAAACGACAAGGATAGCGTCAGATAACCCGTATCTTGAAAATCTCCAGATCCGGAAAAGAACCTTTGAAGATAGTATACCCGATTGCACGATGCAGGAAGCATTCCCGGCTATAGTAAACGATCCGCAGTATGGCATACAACACCCTCAACCAAAAATCAGTGCGATATCCCTTGACGAATATGAGAAATTTCTGAGGGAGTATACCGCAGGAAAAGCCGAAAACACCCGGTTACTGACTATCTCCCGATGTATAGGAACCAGCCCGGAACCTCTCTGGAACTTCATTGAACTCCAGGTAATCCTTGACCCTACCAATATCAGGCCATCCAATTATACGATTTCCCAGGATGTACGATCCAAGGGAATTATAATTGCCCAGTTCAAGACAACGAGGACACTGGTTATCGATCACCAGGTCAAATTAGTAAGTTATATTCCCCTCAAAATGGATGAACTCGATCTCGTTGACAATGTCGGAGTAACTTTTACCCGGTTGCCAGACTGATTTTTTATCACTTTTTTAATTGATATACAATTGATTGTGAAAATTAAAAATTAAATGATATGCAATTGAAATATAATAATCATACAAGGTAGTGCAATCATGAAAAACCATTATTGCCGGACAATGACACTATCAACCGTTTTTTAAAGGGCCTCAAGGTTATCCATCCTGATATGAGTAAAGGCGACGAAGAGTCAGAAATGTCTCAGTTTTTGAAAGTCGGGAATATGTATTTCAGGTATAAGATGACTTAACAAAGCTCGTGATCAACATGATCGGAGATGTGATCGGTGAATTAACCGGAAAGGTTATTGGGCAGCGTATCATACGCCGCCACCACTCAGGGGAGCTGAAACTTGAGAGGACCATAGAATCGAAAGGAAAGATCCTCGGCAGTGATGTAACCTTTATTGCCACAACCAAAACATGGGAAAGACCACAAGGTGGAATGTATTCTCGAGGTAACGGAATTGTGATGACAATGAAGGGAGAGAAGGTGATGTTACATGGATCCGGTATCAGTGTTGCAGGGAAGGGAACGGGTATGAACATTCGTGGAGTACGTTATGCCCAGACATCATCTCCATCCCTTAGCAGGCTCAACAATGTTGCCCTGGTCTTCGAGCTGGAGATTCTGCCGGATGGAACCGTCCATGATAAATGGTGGGAGTGGAAGTAAGAAAACTCATCAGGTTCAATGCCTTAGATGCGTAAATCGACTTATTTTTTATAAAAAACCTACAACTGGACAATAAAAATTAAAAAAAATATTCCAGAGCTTAAAGAAATGAACCTGTTTTAACATACGATTATCGCAATAATTTCTGGAATATACACTTGTATGATCCATCCGTGAGGTTCAACAGGGAATTGTCTCCTTATTCCGGGAGGACATGGGCGTAAGACGTTTGATGCAATCCAGAACCAGCGGCACATGAACGGACCTCATTACCATATCTCTGTTTTCGTAATGTACAATCGCTAGAATAGTTTGGGGAGTGCAAAAGAGAAAGCCCTTAACGAGTGGCCATGTATTCAGGGAGAGGTAAACCGGGAAAGTATATAATTAGTCAGGGTTTTTCCGGTTATGCTCCTCGTTGACGCATCAACCCGGATAAAGAAGAGTTCTTCATTTCCGGTGATGACAAACACAGGCTTATCTGACGGCATTATATGTACATGACAGAGCGTTCTTCCCGAAAGGAAAGGGAATGATATATGAATGACCCTGCTTACCGTATCAAACACTTCAGGAAGATATTTCTGGATGATGGATTCAACAATCATCCTCCGGTACCCGTCAGGATTCCGGTCTTTTTCATGTAATTTGTGATAGTCCTCCCCGATCCCCACGATCCGGGTAATGTTATTAGTCCTGTCTTCCTGAATACCGATAATGAGATCCCCTCCGTCAGTATTCAAAAAACCGGCTATTGAACGTGCGATAATAAATTTTGAAGCATTATTACGGTATTTCCTTATTTCGGCCGATTCACTGGCAAGAATCCCCTCCATGGAGAGACTCATACTCCATAGTGACTGGAGTTTGAATTCAATGCGATCGCTTTCCCCGGTATTTATCATGGTTTGGACTGTTTTTGCATCATCTGCCGGTAGCGCAGGGTGTATGTTTTCTCTGTTTTTCAAGACTATTGCAGAACCTGCAGCGATACCGACAAAAAGCAGTACCTGAACGAGTATCCCTGCCACTGCTGATAGTTCCGGAACAATAAAAAATGCAGCAACAAACGAGTAGGCTACTCCGCAGCTACAGGCAACATACATGCCACGATCAGGATAGAAATAAGCAGTATACAGGATAGGGAAGTAGAAGAGCTGGGGAACAATAGTACCATAACCCGCAGACATCGAGATATATGCAAGCCCGATAATAGAAATGATAAACGATACGATCACCCAGGACCTGACGAGATCGGTATGCGACCAGGGAAACTTCAGAGTCTCTACGTATCCTGTCATGGTGGATGACGAATTCATGGAATATGATGCATTAGGTCGGATTGTTATTAATACGTTCTCGGTATTGTGAAGTAATTTATTGACATTTCTCCAGTGTTGTGAGATCTAAACGAAATTGATTCAATTTTTTTCTTAATGGAATTCGACTGATTAATCATTACTCGACAGGATTGGGATTCTCCTGCAGAACGGGCAGAATCAACCCAGAATCCAGGTGTATTCTATACCACACCAGCTGTATTATCCTATCAGAATAGGTAATCGGGTAAAGAAAATCCGGAAACACATCCCCTATGCAAGAATTTATACAGTATCGCACACGCAATCTGGATCACGGATATTGGTGAAATACCATGCTCTACAGGAAAATGAAAAAAACCGCACCGGAACTCTCCATCCTCGGGTTCGGATGCATGAGGCTCCCTACAAGGGATAACGGGCAGATTGACGAGGAACAGGCAACCGGAATGCTCCATTATGCGATTGACCATGGTGTGAATTATGTCGATACCGCATACCCCTATCACAATGGAGAGAGCGAACCGTTTGTCGGACGGGCACTTGCCGGCGGATATCGTGAAAAGGTGAACCTCGCAACCAAGCTCCCGAGCTGGCTGATCAAGTCCCGCGGGGACATGGACAGATATCTCGATGAGCAGCTCGCCCGGCTCAGGACCGACCATATCGATTTTTACCTCATGCACGGGCTCAACCGGCCGTTCTGGGAGAACCTCTCGGCGCTCGGTGTCACAGACTTTCTTGACAATGCAATCGGGGACAAGCGGATTCGCCATGCCGGGTTCTCGTTCCATGACAACACGGCGCTCTTCAAAGAGATCGTGGACAGCTACGACTGGGCGTTCGCCCAGATCCAGTACAATTTCATGGACGAGCACTACCAGGCAGGGACGGAAGGGCTAAGATATGCGGCGAAGAAAGGGCTCGGCATCGTGGTCATGGAGCCGATCCGGGGCGGTCTGCTTGCCAGGGATCTCCCTGGTATTTCAGGGATATGGCAGAAAGCAAAGGTTCAGCATACGCCCGCCGAATGGGCGCTCCGCTGGGTCTGGAACCATCCGGAAGTGACCGTCGTCCTCTCGGGTATGTCGGCCCCGGAGCAGATCCGTCAGAATGTGGCTCTCGCTGAGACCGGGCTCGCAGGTTCGCTTACGAGCAAAGAGCTCTCCCTGTTCGGGAAGGTCAGGAAAGAGCTGGAAAAGCGTATAATAATCCCCTGCACCGGATGCAAGTACTGCGTGCCCTGCTCACACGGGGTGAGCATTCCGGAGTGCTTCGAGATGTTCAACCGTGGGCACATGTACGAGGACAAAGAAGAGGCCCGGCAGCATTATTTGACGTTTCTCGGCGGTTTCTTCGACGGCACTCCCCATTACGCCTCGCTCTGCCAGGAATGCGGGGAATGCGAGAAGAAATGCCCCCAGAGCCTACCGATCCGCGAGAACCTGAAAATAGTAGCCGAATATTTCGGGAAATAATAAATTCTTCCATTTTTTTGGTGCAGTAAAATTCGATGTGCCCACGTTCCGGGCATAGACGACCTGGAAAAGGAAATGAACGCTAAACCTGCAGTTTCTTTTTTTAAAAAGGCTTACTTCTTTCTTCCTGTCTTTTCCAAGATCCTGTTCCTGTTCATCTCTGCTTCAACAAGTGATGGATTCATCAGAATAGGCAATCATTCAAGGAAGATCCGCACGTCCAAACTGAAGACCTTTATTTGGATCTGCTGCTTCCTACGTTTCAGGCAGGGGAGGATTATACCTCCCGGGCTTCTGTTCCGTTTTCGGGGAAAAAAGGGAGAGATTAAAAAATTAATGGGTCCGGTTGCCTTTCAGGAAAATCCACTAAGATTATACTTTATAGTTGTTCGTTCTGGCAGGGGTGATAAAAAAATCTCAATCGATTTGGTCCCGTTGATCGGATAGTAAATCATATTCCGCAAACCATGAGTTAAGCCGATGCCCGGGAGTTATTTTCGCCAGGTAACGGGAAATCTCCTGCCGATATGAATCAGTCTATCCTTAGGCGCTGATTGTCATACAACCCATGGAATAATCACCGCTCTTACATCCCTTTTATACTGCAGGTATTCCTCCCTGAACTTTTCAAGCAGGATCTCCTCCTCGGCCTTAATCTTAACCAGGACAGAGACGATACCGATAATGAGGGCGACGAATGCGAGCAGCTCGCCGATGGCGATGGCAGCTCCAACAAATGCGACGAGGAGTCCGGTATACATCGGGTTCCGCACGATCCGGTACGGGCCCGTCCTGATAATCCGGTGGCCGACCTTGACCATAACCATGCTGCTCCAGTACTTGCCGAGGTGACGCCGTGCCCATGCAGAAAACCCGAGTCCTGCGATGGTGAGGACGATCCCGGTTATCCCTGCAACTGGTGAATCGGGAATCACACGGAGGACAAGGGTTTGAGATTCATACCTGGCGAGGATGATCACAAGGATCATGACAATTATCGCGATAATGAACGACCACTGAATATACCGGGAGGACCTCCGCTCAACCGGAGCACCGACCTGGAGCGCAGGGATGAAGAGGAAAGCCATAAAGACAGCCCAAATACTGGCGATAATCTGGAGACAGGTAACCATGATTTTGCTCTCCCGCTCTCCTGACATCAGGCCCCGGTCGTGCGTTGTCCGGGCAGGACTAATCTATTTCCCGTGCAACACCAATCCGGTCCGTCAGGACAAGTCTTTTCGTCCATGCCTGTTGGTCGTTGCTCCCCCAATAATGTTTCTTGGGTCCGTGCAGGAAAGGAAAACCTTGGAGCATGCAATAATTCCAGGGCCCGTCAAGAAGTCCGTGTCTTCTTGTATCCTAAGGAGGAGGTGATTAACGATGAGTTATCCAGGGGATAATTAATGCGTTCTCCCGTATCCCATGTAGTTCTTAATATCTATTTATATCCGATACCAATTAATACACAAAGCAAGGGATTACAAATGCCCATTTTGAAGAGTGTTGACACTATGTCACTGGCAAAGATCACCACGCTGTTTGGTGTGGTTATTGGACTGGTGATGGGAATTTTCTACGGGATTGTTGCAGCAGTAATCGGTATTCACCGTGGATTTGCCCTAGGTGCGATAGCGGGAATCGCCCTTGTTTTCATCATGCCGGTTCTAGGTGCGGTGTGTGGATTTATCTCCGGGGTAGTCCATGCATTCCTGTATAATGTATTTGCAAAATGGGTTGGCGGTATTAATTTGGAGTTCCAGCAGTAACAAATCTGGATCGCATTGAACGAGGGGTAAATCATTCTACAAGCAAGGTGAGGTATGGTCGAACAGATCATTAACGGATTGAGGTATGACACGGAAAAATCCGCGTTGATTGCGTCTTCAAAAGACGGAGCGAAACATCTCTATCAGACAAAGAAGAGTCGATTCTTTCTATACTTCGAACATCCGGGTCAAAGTACTGTCGCACCCTATCTTGAGGCGATAAACACCTCGAGAGCAAAACGGGAATACGGGTCAATGCCGAAACAATTAGTTCCCTGGAACAAAGTGTTCGGGAGTAAAGTGGAAGATGCATAACCGATACCTCGAATAAATTTTTCCCAGATAACGTTTCTGCCCCCAAGCCAGGATCTTCAATCCAGCACCCGATCTCCTGATTCCGGTATCGGCCGGATGATCCTGTATTCTCCATCCATCCCCATGATCCGGCATGCACAGGATTGATTCAGTATCAGGTACAATGATCATACGGGGAATACCATTTGGCAGCAACAATGAAAAAACTCCTCGAATCACTCAAGGTACCGTCGGGTAAAAAGATCGATCTCCGGCAGGACTACGATCCCGGCTATATCGGCCATTTCATGTCAAAGGAGGATGCAGAGGATACCACGGCAGCGGGAATCCAGCTGCTCGCACAACAGCAGGATAAGCTGTATGCCCAGAATACCTATGCTCTGTTAATCATCCTTCAAGCTTTGGATGCGGCCGGGAAGGACAGTACTATCAAGCATGTCATGTCGGGGGTGAACCCCCAGGGCGTGCAGGTGACCAGTTTCAAGGTGCCAAGTGCGGAAGAACTCGACCACGATTATCTCTGGAGGAATTACGTGGCCCTTCCTCTTCGGGGAAATATCGGAATATTCAACCGATCCTATTATGAAGAAGTCCTCGTTGTCCGCGTACACCCGGAATACCTGGAGCGGCAGCAGCTGCCCCCCGTCCTTAATGACCAGAATATATGGAGCCGCAGGTTCCTGGAGATCAACAACTTTGAACGGTACCTGGTCGATAACGGCATCATCGTCCTGAAATTTTTCCTGAATGTTTCAAAAGACGAGCAAAAGAGACGGTTCCTCAAGCGGATAGAAGAGCCGGAAAAGAACTGGAAGTTCTCGGCTGCGGACATCCACGAGCGGGCTTGCTGGGACGATTATATAGACGCGTATGAGGAGATGTTCAATAATACAAGCACTCCCTACGCCCCATGGTATATCATCCCTGCCGATCACAAATGGTTCACCCGGCTTGCGGTCGTCTCTGCTATCCTCGAAACCCTTGACCGTCTCCACCTCGCTTATCCCGAGGTCACAATACAGCAGAATGAGGAACTGCTCGCGGCAAAGGTGGAGATGGAAAAGGAAAACGTGGATAACGCAGGTGGAATAAAGAAGGAGAAGAAGAAGATCGGGAAGAAATCCTGATCCTGTTTTATCGCCCCTGCACACTTCCGGACAGTGACGGTCCGGGCTCTTTGATCGATTGAGAACCCCCACCCTCCCCTTCAGAATTGATGTACAGTTTGGGGACTGACATTCAGTGCATTCAGTGGTAAAATAACCCCTGTGTGCAGAGTCATCCTCCGCACCGGGCTGTCTGTCGCAGAGAGTTCGCCCGAAATACCGCCGGTTATTCCTGACGTGACCGATCTGGAGAGCATGGATGCTGATTACCTGGCAAAGGTCGCAGCAGAAGAGCTGGGCGCCGGGTGGAGTCCTTGATACCGTGAAAGGGGTCCGCGACGCGATCCCTGACAGTGCAAAACAGGATATCGGGGACAATGCAGATCCGGTCAGCCACAACCTGGCCAACTCTCAGCCAACAAATACTGCAGGCTCGATAGCCACCGCTTCGGGGAGTTGGTATTTCTCCGATCCGTTCTATTACCAGACGCACCCGGCCCCACGGTAATTGTCACCGTCACCAACCCTGACGACGTTCTGTCAGACCCGGTGTCGATTAATGTTAGTAATACTGCGGGACTGTTCCGGTCGTTAAACACTGTCTATGTCCCTGCCGTGAAACCAGTTATCCGCATCGAACTCGAAGAGGATTACAGCAAGGTGTGCACATCCGACTGCAGGTCAGATCACGTTATCGGCAATCGATTCCATGGGTAAGGATGCACGAGGGCTTTTTACTACTCATGTATGAAGAGATAGTGGATAGTGAAAAATGGAGATTATTTAGATTTATTCCTAAGCACTGGCATCCTCAAACAGATTTTTCCAGACAACCGCTGCAATTAGTGCGCCGATAACAGGCGCAATAATAAATACCCAGAGCTGTGAAAGAGCAGTCCCTCCAACAATCAGGGCAGGTCCAAGGCTTCGCGCAGGGTTCACCGAAGTACCTGTGATGGGGATACCCACCATATGAATTATGGCGAGTGTAAACCCTATCGCTATTCCTGCAAACCCGGAAGGGGCTTTTCTGCTTGTCGCTCCGAATACGACTATCAGGAATATAAAGGTCAGGACCACTTCA
>Ga0187854_10002380_pt1 | contig 16215 bp, 15 predicted proteins | sample June2016WEW_6_15_FD_132445 | JGI IMG/M metagenome (GOLD analysis project Ga0187854, IMG submission 132445) | Peatland microbial communities from SPRUCE experiment site at the Marcell Experimental Forest, Minnesota, USA - June2016WEW_6_150 | ecosystem: Environmental > Terrestrial > Soil >...
GGGCTGATAGGAAAAGGTCTTACCGAAGTCGAGAAGCTCCTCAAAATCACCGACCCGGATTGCCCCTGTCTGTTTGAACAGGGCTTCGAAGATTTCATCCCTACCCGCCAGCGACCCGGTGTGAGAGTGGGCCGCCCTGGCCCCCTCTTCGGTCTTGCCCCCCTTGATCACCACCAAGGGCTTTCTCCGTACCAACTTCTTGGCCGATTCCAGAAAACGTCTCCCATCCGTTACCCCCTCCAGATACATGATCACCACGCGGGTGGCTTCATCCTGGGCCAGATAGTCAAGGGCATCCTGATCGGCCACATCCGCCTTATTCCCGAGCCCAATTACTTTGCTCAAACCGAAGTGCTGGGAAGAAAAGATCCATTGGAACATCATCCCCGCAAAAATACCCGTCTGAGCCACAAAGCCAATGCCCCCTGATTTTACTCCCTTTAAATCAACGAAGGTGGTCGTGAATCGGCCTGCCGGGTTGAGGATGCCCGTGGTATTCGGGCCGATGATCCGGATGCTGGATTCAGCCGCCAGTCGCACCAGTTCACGCTGTCGAGCGATCCCCTCCTTCCCCGCCTCGGAAAATCCCGAGGAGATGACCACCACCCCCTTCACCGCTTTCTCCTGACAGTCTTTCATGACCTCCAGGACGAGGTGGGCAGGGACAGCGATCACCGCCAGTTCCACGGCCTCCGGTATGGAGGCCACAGAAGGATAACTTCTCAGACCCTCGACCTCATGGGCCTGAGGGTTTACCGGAAAAATCCTACCCGCATAGCCCAGGGTAACTAAATTCCGCAAAATGAAGTTGCCAATCTTACCGGGTGTGCGAGAAGCGCCCACTACAGCTACGCTCTTGGGCTCAAAAAAAATTCCCAGACCTCGACCATTGTCCCTTAGGCCAGCCATTGCCATGCCTTACCCCCCGTTGCTCGGTATTTTTTATGAGAAGACCCCACATAGGATACCCGATCACGCGGGATTTTGTAAAACAGAAATAGGAAAGGCTGCCTTTGGTGACCAGCTTGGACGGGCACAAGACACGGATGGCTTTGACTCCTCCTTCGAAAGCCAGTCTGTTCAGCTTCTCAGTGCCCTTGGGGATTTGGGTCCGGGCAGGAAGAAAATTTGGCCTCCCCGGGAAAGTTGTTAATCTCTCCCGGAGAAGGAAGCTTAAGGAAAAGGCGGTCAGGTCGAACGGATCTCCTGGCGCATGAATACCGCGTAGGAGATCGCGAAGCACACTATCGTAATGGCGATCAAGGTAATGAGGTGAGGCAAGACGATGTAAATGCTTTCGGATAGAGGAAGAGGATTTTGAAAACGAGAAATGGACAACCTTTCAAAGGGCCCCATAAGGAGAAGAGATTGAGTGGTCTTGCGCAGGGGATCCAGGACGATGGTGGTCCCCTCGCTGTAAAGGGTCATCGGGGAAATTAAGGAGATCATACTCCGCGTCTGCTCATGGCGAATGATCAATTCCGGGTTGGACTGGGCGGCGGTCTGATCCACGGGAGAGATTACATCGGACATCACACTGGCCCCGAGAGCTACGAAGAAGGAGAAGAAGATCCAGCAGGCGATGGAGGCCAGGGCCGACGTGGCCATGCTGCGGAAAGCCACGGAGAACAGAATGGAAATCCCCAGCCAGAAGCCGATGTAGAAGATACTGATGATCAGGTAGATGATCAGACGCCATATTTCTTCCGGCCCGGGCACAATCCCGATAATGAGCAGGCCTAACCCGGAAATCAATAGAACGATCGCCAGCAACATGATGACAATGGTGATCAACCCGGCCAGAAATTTGCCATTGATGATATCATCGCGGTAGATCGGCTGGGAAGCCAGCTTGCTGAGCGTACGGGCACTCCGCTCCCGGTTGACCGCATCAAAACCCAGTACGATTCCGATCAGGGGGCCGAAGAAGGCGATGAACTGAATGAGGGAGAAGAGCTTGCCCGAGGAGGTAAAGAGCATCAAGAATACAAAGGTGGGTTTGGCCACATCTTTGAGTTCCTCCTTCAGCCCTGTTCCCACCATAAAAGCCGTCACCAGACTGACCATCAAGATCAGATAGAAGAGGAGGATGAAACGGGTGCTGCTGAAATGATCTGCCAGCTCTTTGCGGCAGATGATGAACATTCCCTTCACGACTGGCCCTCCTTGAAGTACTTCATGTAGAGCTCCTCCAGGGTATACTTCCCCTCTTCCAGGCCCAGCTTTTCTTTGACCAGGTCTTCGATCCGCCCTTCCGCCACCAGGAATCCTTTGAGCATAATTCCGATCCGGGTGGAGATCTTTTGAACCTGGTCCAGGAGGTGAGAGGAGAAAAAGATGGTAATATTCTTATCCCGGCTGAGCGATTGGATCAACTCCAGCATCTGGTGTGACCCGTCGGGGTCCAGGCCCAGGGTCGGCTCATCCAGGAAAGCGACCTGGGGATCTTTCAGCAGAACCTCCGCAATCCCTAAACGCTGGCGCATGCCCCGGGAGTACTCACCCACCCTCTTCTTCGGGTCGGGCTGGAGATCAACCTGGCGCAACAACTCTTCAATCTTGGGAAGGGCCGCATCATCCGGGATCCCGTTCAGCTGGCTGATGTATTTGAGGTTCTGGACCGCATTCAAGTCATCATAAAAACCCACATTCTCCGGAAGATAGCCCACCACCCTTTTGACCTTCAGCGGTTCCCGGGTAGGATCAAAGCCTGCCACCCATGCTTTTCCCGAGCTGGGCTCACTGAGACCCAGCAACATGAGGAGAGTCGTCGTCTTGCCGGCCCCGTTTGGCCCCAGAAAGCCGAAGATCTCTCCTTTGTTAACCTTGATATTCAGGTGGTTCACGGCCACCTGTTCGCCATAGACCTTGGTCAGGTCCTGGGTTTCGATGACAGTCTCCCCTTTCACCTTATCTCCTCCCCAGCCAGAGGAACAACCCGCCCAGGCCGGCGATGACCAGGACAATAATAATGATCCCCACCCATCCCCAGGCGGCAGAAGTCTTTACCGACACCCGCAACTCAACTGTCTTGCTGCTTCCCTTCTCACCATCTGCCGAAAGGCCGACCGAATAGTCGCCCACCAGCGCCTGGGCCGCAGGCGTGATGGTAACTTCAACCTGCTTCATCGCCCCGGGCTCCAAAGCGTCGATCTTCTCCGGCTTGAAATCTACCTTCCAGTTTTCCGGCTTGAAGGAACTGAAGCTAATGCCCTTGTTGAGCGCCGATCCCGTGTTCTTGACGAATAGGGAAATATTGGCAGGTTTGCCAGCCAAGGCCTCCAGAGAGAGAAGTCCCGTGGGGGTGCCCGCATCCAGTTTATAAATTCCCGTGAGGACCACGGTCAGTTTCACTTCTACTTTCTTATCACCGGAGGCAACCCACACGAGAAGGGGATAAGAACCAGAGGTCGCGTCTTTCGAGGGATTCACTTGCACGGCCACGGTCTGACTCGACCCGCCCTTGATCCGGAAGCTGGATATCTGCTTCTGCTCGTAGGCCGGCTTGAAATTGACATCCCATTTGGGCGGGACCTGGGCTGACAGGTTAAAATTCCTATCTGCTTCGCTTTTGTTGTTCACATCCAGGGAAAATTCAAAGCTGGCGTCGGTCTGGCCCTGGAGGACGGGGTAAGAAGTGGTTACCGTAAAATCCTCTCCCGCGGCCGCTTTTTCGCGCACGATCACATTGATCTTTTGGGAAGAAGTAAATTTCCCGTCCTCGGTTTGAGCATCAATCTGAAAGAGATAGGTTCCCAGTTTCACGGTTTTATCCGGGTCGGCCACAAACGTCAGGGTCCGCGTTTTGGTTGCCGGCACCGGGACTGCCTCCACAGTATAATTGGGTGCCTTGAGGGAGGCTTTCCAACCTTTGGGAACCTGGGTAAGCTTCAGCAGGACATTCTCATCTCGCTTGCCCTTGTTCTCGACGGTCAATTCCATCCGGACACCCTCTCCCGGGACTACAAGAACGCTGGAAAATTCCGTGTAGATCGCGATCCCCCGCTCCGGCCGGGGGAGAACATCTCTTTCTTTTTCCGTCTGGGCCCACCCGGCTGATAATGCTGAAAAAGAACCTAGAATAAAAACCAAAATAAACAAAAAAGTTTTCAACCCCATACTTCCCCGACGCATGTTCAACCTCCTCCTATGATTGTAAGGTTTAATCCGGCGTTGTCTCTGAGGGTTTGGTGAATTATGCTTGCTGCAGTACCTCGGCGATTAAGACCCCCTCTATAATTCTTTCTTATAGAACAAAAAAAGCATCCTTGTCAAGTTTTTTTCGGACTGGGGTTGTGAAAATCGTGGCTGGAGATCACAGGCTCAGTTTTTGGGGTTTTAAAGCGATATCTCCTTCCCCCGATTCTTCCCGGGGCAAGGCCCGCCAATGAACTGCCCCGCCGCAAGTAGTGTGGTATCTGTCATGCCAGCGTACGCTGGCATCCAGTATTCTGGATTCTGGCTTTCGCCGGAATGAAAATATGAAAGCGCGACTCTACTGCCAGTCTTATAATGGCAGAAAACCAAAAAGAAGGGAGCCGCGCCATGAAAGAATTTATAGCCCTTGACGCCCATAAACGCTACAGTTGGATGGAGCGAGAGGAGGTCAAATCCCGAAAGATCAGGCATGCTCGAATTGAGCATGCGCCGGGAGCCATTCGGGAAGGGCTTCAGGGACGAGAGAAAGGGAGCCCCGTCGCGGTGGAGGCGACGGGCAACTGGTACTGGATTGTGGATGAGACCGAGCAGGCGGGGCTGGAGCCGAAACTGGTCCATCCGCGCAGAGCGAAGCTGATGATGGGATTGGTGAATAAGACCGACAAGCTGGATGCGCATGGGATGAATCAATTGCAGCGGAACGGGACGTTGCCTACCGTGTGGATTCCTCCGCGGGAGCTTCGGGATCAGAGGGAGATGACCCGGGCTCGGATGGTTTTGACGAGGCATCGAAGTCGTTTGAAGAATCGGATTCAGGCCACGCTGAGTAAATATGGGTGGACCGGGGGAGAAGCCAGTGATCCCTTTGGGAAGAAAGCTCGAAGGGAGTTGAGTCAAGCCATAGGCGGGCTGCCGCCGCAAACGGCTCAGATCACCGAGATGTTGCTGAAGCAGTTGGATTTTGGGCAGGGGCAAATCGAGGAGATGGAATCGAAGACCCGGCAGTTGGTCAAAGACCCAGCGCAGATGGATCGGTCCAGGAGCCTGCCCGGGGTGGGATGGATTTTGTCGGCGGTCATCGCCTTGGAAGTGGGAGACAGGAAGCGTTTTGCCAGTGCCGATCGGTATGCTTCCTATTCGGGTACAACTCCCCGGGTGCATGCGAGTGGGGGTAAGATCTGGTATGGGCGCTTGCGGCCCGATGTCAATCGCTATCTGCGGTGGGCTTATATTGAAGCGGCTCATTCGGTCTGTTTGCATCGAAAGACGCATCCGGAGCGACATGTGAGTCAGCTGTATGAGCGGATCCGGGAGCGCAAGGGACACGGCAAGGCGATTGGAGCGGTGGCGCGCCATTTGGCGGAAGCCACGTATCATGTGTGGACAAGAGAGGAGCCTTATCAAGATCCAGCTTTGAGAAAGGGTCAATCCAGGGAGGTGTAAGCGCGTGGTCGTCATGATTCTTCCGAGAATCGAGGAATGAATGCGACACACCTCCGGGATATTTTCATGCCTCCAAGAAGGCGAAGAGATGACTGGGATAGACCCCGTTCGAATATGACCACCGAGAGGTATCTTTCGCGCTTTCATATTTTCATGTTTCGAGCCTATTGACAAAATTTCTTTCAGAGATGACGGCGAGAGCGTCGGGGTATTAGACCCGGCAACAAATAATTTCTAACCCTGAAATTTCATCTAATCTGGCTCTATTTTCTATCTCTTAGATGGGTAAAATTTTCCCTTTTCCAACCTTTAAGTATCGCCTGATTTTAACTAACCAATGGAAATAAAAATATTATTTAAAACTGAGATTCGAACGAAAAGCCAATTCAGTTTGGGTTCGTTTCGCAAAATTAACTTTCGTTAACACTCTAAAGAGCATTGGGGTGCTTCCCGATACCCGGGATGCGGTTATCGGTTTCGTCCATCGTGGTCTAGGAAGACAGGGATTGCTGTGGCGCGGTTCATTCCCTGGCTGGCGGTTTCGGCCAGTAAATTCTATCGTTGGTCGACTCACTATGGAAAAGTGAACGAGCACAACGCTTGGATTCCTCGGGATTTTTGGTAGGATTGGGAAAAGCAGGACATCTTGGCTTTTCACCGGGAATATGCTCTGGAGGGGTATCGTCGGCGGGCCTTTATGATGCTGGACCTGGACATCGTGGCGGTGAGTCCCACCAGTGTCTGGAGAGTCTTCCGCTGATGAGTCATGCTTTCAACCTGGCCCTCAAGGAATGGGAATGGGTAAGAGAGAATCCGGTCAAGAAGGTTTCCAAGGAGAAGGTGAATAACCAGATAGAACGTTGGTTGACCCTCGAAGAAGAGAAAAGACTCCTGGTTTCGTCACCAGAATGGCTTTAGCAGATCGTTCGGTTTGCCATAAATACCGGTCTTCGTCAGGGGGAAATTCTTGACCTAAAATGGCCCCAGGTAGATCTCTCCAGAAAGACCTTCACCATCTTGGAGCAGAAAAATCATGGGAAAGATACTCTGCCGTTAAACAAAATGGCCCTGAAGGTTTTGAGGGCGAAGGCCAGGTATCGCTCCGTCTCGGATCAGATCTTTTATAACGGCAACGGTGGAAGGATTGATGGTGGGAACCTCCGTAGAAGTTTTTACTCCTCCGTGAAACAGGCAAAGATTGGACATTTCCGGTTCCATGATTTAAGGCACACCTTTGCCACAAGGCTCGTTCAGGCCGGGGTGGATATTTACACCGTTCAGAAATTTGGAAGGTGGAGAAACATCTCCATGGTAATGCGCTATGCCCATCATTACCCCGAAAGCCTGCGCTCAGGAGTTGAGGCGCTAGATAAAATCAGGAAAAAAGTTAGCACAAATTTAACACAGTTCAATAAAAAAGGGATTACAGGACCTTTCAAAATCTCTGTAACCCCTTTATTTTGTTGGTGCCGAGACCCAGAGTTGAACTTTGGACACGCGGATTTTCAGTCCGCACTGCCCGTGGCCCCCGTCAGCGTATTGTGGCAACGATTGGCAAGCTGCCAGGCCTTGACCGGGAGGAGCGGATCGGTTGGGATGAAATTGGCCGCATCCTCTCCGGCAAACCTCGGCCTGAGGCTGGACTCTTCAGTCAACCTGAGGATCCTCCTTCTTGGGCTACGGTCAACCTCAGCGGCGTCAGTGTTGAGCGTCTTCGACGTTTCGGCGATGTGTATCTTGGGCTTTTGTTATGGACCCGGCTCGGCTTTGCGGAGTTCTGCAAAGAACAGATACCGTCTGGCAGGGAAGAGATCCCTTGGTCGATCATGGCCGCAGTTCTTGTGCTTGCCCGTTTCTGTGCCCCGTCCTCCGAGTTGCAGATCGCCGAGTCATGGTATGCCAAGACGGCCCTGGATGATCTGCTGGGTGTGAGGAGAGCGACAAGATCATCGAGGATCGTCTCTACCGGGCTCTGGATGCTTTTCCGTGAAAAAATCCTTCGAAAATCAATTACCCCATTATCTACAGATCTCGACGAGAAAGGCCGCCCCCTTATAAATGCCCTGGGCCTTTCCAGAAAAGGGGAAAGGAATTTTTCTTGACCATCTATACCACAATGTAATATAAAGTGAAAAGGGTTAGGAGTCATTTCCTATTCATGAATCTCGAATCTATTCCCATTCCATTGATGAAACAATCACTCCTCTTTTGGCGCGCATTCTTGCCCGGAATATTGAATGGGATAAGTCATGGTTGATAGATCCTACAGTATTTTTTTTCAAGAAATACAGTCTTCACCCCATTCTTTCTGCAATATTTTTTTGTAAAATTATTCATAGGGGTATTTTCTACCAGGGTTTCTGCATTTTAATCCACTCGGTCTGGCTTTAAGAGAGACTGGGTTTCGTTTGGAGAGGGCAGGCAAAATTGTCTTTACTTCCCCCGCAAAGGAATTAGGGAAAGAATGAAGAGGAGAAGATTTCTAAACCTTTTGCTGACTATCCTGGGATTAACTGCCGTTGGTTCCTTTGTTTACCCCTTAGTGAGATTCCTTGCGCCAGCCGGGGGGAAAGCCGAAGCAAAACAGATAACCCTCAAGAAGTCCGAAATACCTGTAGGTACCGCAAAAGAGATCCCCCTTAATAACACACCTGCAATCATCATTAACCGGCCGGATAAAGGGTTTGTGGCGCTTTCCAGGGTATGTACCCACCTCGGCTGTCTGGTGGAATACGACAAAATAAGAAACAGGTTAATCTGTCCTTGCCATGGGGCATTATTTGATCTCGAGGGAAATGTTGTATCCGGACCTCCGCCGAAACCCCTACCGAAGTTTCCCATTAAGGTAGAAAGCGAATCTATTCTGATCGGATGAGAAGATGTGGGGGAAAATAAAGAACTGGCTGGAAATACGAATTGGGTTGGATGGTCTCATGAAGACCCATCTGACCGAGTACAGGGTACCCAAGAATATCAATATTCTTTATACCCTTGGATTTGTTGCTCTGGTTTTCTTTTCCATTCAGGTGATCACCGGTTTCTTCCTCCTTGTTTATTATATTCCCTATTCGGAAATGGCCTTCAAAAGTGTTCAGGATATCATGGGCACGGTCCCTTATGGGTGGCTTTTCAGGCAAATGCATGTGGTGGGAAGCAGTCTCATGGTCGTTGTGGTTCTTTTCCATGCCATAGCGGTGTTTTTCATGGGTGGCTATAAAAAGCCCAGAGAGCTCACCTGGATCGTAGGAACCTTCATGCTGCTTATCACCATCACCTTCTGCCTCAGTGGTTATCTGCTTCCGTGGAGTCAGTTGAGCTACTGGGCCACCACGATTGCCACTACCCTGCCCACGGCATTCCCCTATGCCGGCGAGATAGTGGCTAAATTGATGAAAGGGAGCGAGCAGGTCTCGGGCATAACCCTCAACCGATTCTTTGCCCTTCATGTCATGCTTCTTCCCCTTATTATTTCGGTCCTTGTGGGCCTTCATATCTTCCTGGTAAGGCGTATCGGTATCTCCTCACCACCCTTTGGTAAATCACCGGAAGCGGAAAAACCATGGACCGAATACCGGCACGTAAGTCACCCGGACGGATATTCCTTCTTCCCGGATTTTGTGCTCAAAGAGACGATTATGGTAATGGTTTTCTGTGCCGTGATGTTCTTTTTTATTACCTTCCTGCCGACACTTCTTTTACCAGAAGAGGCTAATATCCCCGCAGATCCTTTTAAGACCCCCGCTCATATAAAACCGGAGTGGTATTTCCTGGCTCCTTATCAGATGCTTAAAATCATACCCAATAAATTCTTGGGGATCAGCCTGCAAATGATCATTGTATTGCTGTTCATCCTTTGGCCTTTTTTGGATACCGCAGAAGAAAACAACCTGTTGAAGAGACCCCGTTTGCGTTGGCTCTTTTTCGTTTCTTTGATCCTTTGGATGGTGTTTACCATTTGGGGGAAGTATTCATGAGATACATTCTTCCTTTACTCCTGATCCTCATTCTTCCCCCGGCAAGCCAGGCAGACTGGAAGGAGCAGTTTGAAAAAGAATTTCTTGCCCGACCCTGGGCAGGTCCCCAGGTTCCCCAGGACGTCTGCATTGAATGCCATTCTTCCGACATGATGAAACCTGAAGCCCGTGATATTCCCCGGAAATGGGAAACAAGCTGGCATTACCAAAATGGGATTTCCTGCCATAATTGCCATGGGGGGGACCCCAAGGATGCCGAAAATGCTATGTCCCCGCAAAGGGGGTTTGTGGGAACCCCTAAGTATGCCCAGGTTCCGGAATTCTGTGGAAAATGTCATGTGGGTATTCTGAAGAATTTCTTGGAAAGCGGTCACGGCAAAGCACTCAAGTCCTCTGGAAAAGGGCCCAACTGTGTAACCTGCCATAGTGCTCATGATAACCGGAAGGCCAGCATCAATATTATCAATGAGCAACTGTGTACCAAATGCCATCCCTATGAAAGGGTCAAAGTAATGAAGCAGGCCCTTTTTGTTACCGAAAACAAGATGAACGAAATTGATAAAAGCCTTAAAGAATTGAAGACCGAGGGCGTATTCACGGAGGAAGAAGAAAAGAATTTCTTCAGCACCCAGGCTCAATTTCGGACCCTCTTCCATACCGAGGATGTATCTTTAGTAAGAAGGCAGACCGATGAATTCGTGAATAAGTTAGATCAGGTTAAGGTCAAGATCCAAAAGACTTTTGAGGAACTCCGATTCAGGAGGGATTTTTCAGCCTTTCTAATGATGCTCTTCGTCGGAATGGCCATTGGTTTTTGGGTCTTATCAAAGAATCCCAAAGAATAGAAGGAAGCAAGATAACGACGGCGTTTTTCAACCCAGCCCTGCGGTTGGCAAGGCGGAATCCAGAAAGCGGTTGCCAGCCTGACACTTTATAGCCCTTTCCCCATCCCGATTTTTCCTTAGGGAAGGGAAAGGTTTTTTGTTGTCATTTTCTGACAAAGGTTCCGCGCCTATGCATGTTCTACGACCCCTGTATGTGGTTTTGGCAGTAGCCGGGATTATTTTAATCGCCAGGACCTTCGTGGTGCCCCGAGATTTCGGCATCCATGAAAGAGGGTACATGTATGGCTGGTACCGGACGGGAAATGTAGAGGAGTGGAAGGCCGTTCAAGTAAAATACCAAGGGAAAGAATATTGCACGGACTGTCATGCCGAGCAGGAGCGACAGGTCCTTTCTTCCTCCCATAAAATCATAGAATGCGAAAACTGCCATGGACCGGCCCTTGAGCATCCGGCAGAGCCGACGAAGCTCCTGATAGACCGGACCCGCGACCTCTGTCTCAGGTGCCATACCTATCTTTCCTATCCCACAAGTAAAAGGTCGGAAATCAAAGGCATTGACTCGGATCAGCATAACCCCGGCGAAGAATGTGCGGGCTGCCATAATCCGCATCAGGCTTCCAAGCCTTAGCAGGAGGAGCGGGTGAATCGGAGGGATTTTTTAAAGTTAGCTTTGAGAGGGTCCGCCGCCCTGGCCTTGGCTCAAGGCCTGGACGAGGCCTTCCGGCCTGTTTCTCTTCATGCTGCTTCGAGGCCGGTCCGTTGGGTTTTTCTGGTGGATACCTACAAGTGCATCGGCTGTGGCTTCTGCGTCAAGGCATGTAAACGTGAAAATGAAATCCCCTTTGAGGCCGACGTTTCCCGGACCTGGGTAGAACGGTACGTCGTCACCAAAGATGGAGAAGTATTCGCCGATAGCCCCAAGGAAGCCCGGAATGGGTTCACCAGCAAGCGGGTGGATCTGGGATTGGGAAGGTATAAAGATATTCCCCAAGAAAGAATCGATAAGGCCTTTTTTGTTCCCAAGCTATGCAACCAGTGTGAAAAAGCTCCCTGTGTCCAGGTATGCCCGGTGGGGGCCACCTACCAAACCGCAGACGGAGTGGTCCTGGTGGACCGGAAGTGGTGCATCGGGTGTGGCTATTGCATCATGGCCTGTCCTTATGGTATGAGGTTCTTCCATCCTGTGTACCATGTGGCGGAAAAGTGTAACTTCTGCTACCACCGGATCAATAAAGGAATGAAACCGGCCTGCGCCCAGGCCTGCCCAATGGGTGCGAGGAGAATCGGAAACATCAAAGACCCTGCGGATCCAGTGGCGAACATCATCATGACCCAGCGGGTATCCATTCACAAGCCGGAATACGGAACCAATCCCCAGGTTTATTATATCGGGCTCAGCGAGGAGGTACGATAAGTGGAAGTGACGGTTCTGGAAGAACTCTGGACGTTAAAGGAACTTTTCACTTATCCCAATGAGTACATTTATTGGAGCGTTCAGATCGTCATGTATCCGTTCATGACCGGGCTGGTGGCGGGCGCCTTTGTTCTTTCTTCCTTGTACCATCTCTTCGGCATAAAGCAGCTCAAAGAAATAGCCAGATTTTCTCTGGTCTTTTCCTTTGCCCTCTTGATGGTCGCTCCCCTGCCGCTCCTTTTGCATCTCATGCACCCCGAGCGGAATTTTTATGTCTTCATGACCCCTCATTTCACCTCTGCCATCGCTGCCTTCGGGGTCGTTCTTTTTGTTTACGGGTCCATCGTCGCCTCCGAGCTGTGGTTCCTTTATCGGAAACATCTGGTGGAAGGTTCTTTAAAACTCAAAAGCCAGTTGAACAAGAGCCTGGGTGAAAAAGTAAGGTATGGGGTATATACGGTGCTCACCTTGGGCGTCTTTGACCTCAGCGAACCTGCCCTCCGGCAGGACGAAAAAGCTATCAAGATCCTTGCGGGAGCCGGAGTACCGATCGCCTGTTTCCTCCATGGGTATGCCGGTTTTATCTTCGGTTCGGTTAAAGCCAACGCCTTGTGGATGACCCCCCTCATGCCGGTCATCTTCATCATGTCCGCGATTGTTTCCGGTGTTGCCCTTTGCCTGCTTACCTACATCATGACGATGGAGATCAGGAAATTCAAAGTTTCCCGGAAGAGGGCTTCCTTCGTTTATCCAACGTTCGAAGAAATTAAAGGGGTGGAGATGCTTGAGGTTAAGATGACCTCAAAATACCTCCTCCTTTTTCTTATCTTCTCCATAAGCCTCGAATTATTGGACCTGGTCTTCCGGGGCTATACGGCAGTGAGATCCTGGGATATCCTCAGGTTAGTTATCTATGGAAAGGACTTCACCAGTATCTTCATTCTCCAATATACTCTCGGAAATCTGGTCCCCTTCATCCTCCTGCTGATGCCTGGGCTTACGATCCGAAGGGCCATCCTGGCCCTCGTTCTGGTCATTTTCGGGGTCTTCATGATGAGGTGGAACGTGGTCATCGGCGGGCAATCTTTTTCCCTTACCTTTTCTGGATACATGGATTATGTCCTTCCTATCATCCCGCACGATTTAGATACTTTTAAAGAGGGCCTTTTCGGCGCTCTTTTCATCGGGGCCCTGCCCTTCCTCCTTTTCTGGATTCTCAACAAGATCTTTCCCGTCTTTGAACTGAAGGGGTCTCATTGAGGCGCCGGCCTGTTTTTCGCAATGGGTGAAATCAGCCAATCGTGACCGGAAAGAGGTTAGAAGCTTTATCGGGAGAAAGATTTCTTGTTCCAAAGTCTCTTCTTGAAAATTAGCCTTTCGGTGGGGTTTGTGGTCACCTTCACCCTTTTGTTTTTTGCTTTCTTCCTCATTCAGAATCAGAAAGAACACCTCCTCTACGCCAAAATGAAGGAAATTAAGACTCTCTCTGTTCTCATCAGCCATGGGGTAACCAACTTCATGAAAGAGAGGGAGACCAAAGACTTCCATAATTTTCTGAATCTCTTCTCCCTTTCAGATGATCTGCTGGAAGTCCGCGTCCTTGACGAAGGCGGAACCGTCCTCCATTCCTCCCGCAAGACAGAAGAGAGAACCTCCATGGCCTCCTTGCTTCCCGGGGGAACCGTGCGGGAAAAAACCCTCCCCGTCTTTGAGCAGAAGATTCGGGGGCACGCTTTCCTCAGTACGATCCAGACTTTCCATAACGAGCCCGCATGTTTCTCCTGCCATGGGAACCAAAAAAAAGTCCTGGGGATTCTCCACGTCTCCCTTCCGATGGAGGCCACCACCCAGAGTATCCGCTTTGGCCGCAACCTGCTCCTCGCCTCCACCGCTATTACCCTCCTGCTTATGGGTTTGGCCGTCAACCTGCTACTTACCAGGCTGGTCAAGAAGCCCATCAGCAGGCTCATCGAGACCATGTCCCAGGTGGAGCAGGGGAATTTGGACGCTAAGCTGGACCTGGGAACTCGGGATGAACTGGGACGGCTGGCCCAAAATTTCAGCTCCATGGTTCAAAAACTTTCCACTGCTCAAAAGGAGGTGGAAAAGCAGCACCGGCAGCAAATGGATCAGGTCCAGCATCTAGCTTCTTTAGGAGAACTGGCAGCCAGCGTGGCTCACGAGATCAGAAATCCTCTGGCCGGAATCAAGCTCGCCATCCAGATTCTTTCCCGAGAGCCCGGGCTGGCCGCTGGCCACCGGGAGACCATGGCCGAGATCATGCGCTCCATAGAGCGCCTGGACAAGACCATGACCGACCTCCTCCTCTATTCCCGCGTGCGTCCTCCGGAATTTCGGCCTGTTTCCTTGCCGGAGGTGATCGAGGATGCCCTCTCTTGCCTAAAAGAAGAATTTCAACTCGGCGGTATCCGGGTGGAAAAAAGCTTCGACCCTGCTCTTCCCCCATTGCCACTGGACCCCGAGCAGCTCGTAAGGGTATTTTTGAACCTTTTCCTCAATGCTCTGCAGGCCATGCCCAAGGGGGGCATGCTTAAGATTGAAACCAGGTGCTGCGAATCGGGCTGTATTCTCCAGAAAGGCCTTATTTCCCCCGACAAATCCTTCCAGGGGAAAAGTTCGGCAGAGATCACCGTAACTGACACGGGGGAAGGAATGCCCCCGGAAGTGTTGAAAGAGATCTTTCGACCCTTTTTCACCACCAAGGCCAAGGGAACCGGCTTAGGCCTCTCCCTTTCCCGGCGGATCGTCGAACAGCACCACGGCCGAATCTTCGCCGAGAGCCAAATCGGGGTGGGAACGAAATTTTTCCTGCTTTTCCCAATCCCTTCACCAGCGGAAGAGATTGCGAATCCATAAGGGTGGGTTTGAAACTCACCCCCACAAATATATGTTCCTGGGGTAATCTCGCCAGGGGCCGGACTGCGGCTAAGGAGGGCTGAGGTTAAGGGAGGGATGGATTGAAAGAAAAAATTCTCATTGTCGATGATGAGCTCTTGGTCCGACAGTCACTGGAGAAGGAGCTTTCAGGACAAGGTTATCTAACGATCTCCACCGATAAAGGAAGAGCGGCGATTTCCCTGGTAGAAGAGGAATCTCCCAACCTGGTCCTCCTGGACCTTAGACTTCCAGATCTCAACGGAATCGAGGTCCTCAAGCGGTTACGCGAGATCGATAAGAATTTGATGGTGCTGATCATGACGGCTTACGGCAGCATCGATACCGCCATCGCCGCCATTCGTTCGGGAGCCTATGACTACCTGACCAAGCCATTTGACCTGGAAACCATCCTCCTTGCCGTCCGCCAGGCCTTGGAAGCTTCAACCCTTAAAAAGAAGGTGGCTTATTTCCGCACCCAGGAGAACGTCCGGTTTGGCCTGCACCGGCTGGTTGGCGAAAGCCCGATCATGAGGGAAGTGCAGCAGAAGATCAAGCAAATCGCCCAGAGCGAAGCCTCTACGGTTCTATTGGAAGGCGAGAGTGGAACGGGAAAAGATCTGGCGGCCCGCACCATTCACACCGAAAGCAACCGGTCCGGTTATCCCTTCGTGGAAGTCAACTGTTCCACCCTTCACGAGACCCTCATCGAGAGTGAACTCTTCGGTCACGAGCGCGGGGCTTTCACCGATGCGAAAGTTCGCAAGTCCGGGCTCCTGGAACTGGCTAATTGGGGGACCCTCTATCTGGATGAAATCGGAGATATGAACCTTACCCTCCAGGCCAAATTGCTCAGTGCGATCGAGAATAAGCGGTTTCGCCGAGTCGGTGGGGTTAAAGACCTGTCCGTGGACGTGCGGTTCATTGCGGCCACTAATAAAAATCTGACGACAGCCGTACAAAGAGGAGATTTCCGGCAGGACCTCTTCTATCGGCTGAAAGTCTTTCCCATCAATCTCCCCCCTCTCCGGGAACGGATGTCCGACCTTGCGCTGCTGATCGATTCTTTCCTCGACGACCTGCGGAAGGAATTCAAGAAAAAGATCCAGGGACTTTCCCCGGAGGCCAACCAGATTCTGGCTGGTTACTCCTGGCCGGGAAATGTCCGGGAACTGAGGAATGTTCTGGAACGAGCCTTCATCCTCTGCGAGGGCGAAATCATCGAAATCGAGCACCTGCCCCCTGAACTCTTTTCCGTCCCTCCATCGCAAACGGAGGGGGCTTCTATTTTCAAGCTCCCCCCTCAGGGTATTTCTCTGGCTGTCGTGGAGCAAGATTTAATCCGGCAGGCCATGGAAATGAGCGGAGGGAACCAGGTGCGGGCCGCAAGGCTTTTAGGGATAAGCCGGGATGTTCTCCGCTATCGGATGAAAAAATTCGACTCCTTTTAATCCTGCGTAATTTCCCCCATTCCTGGATCATTTCA
>Ga0187854_10002387_pt1 | contig 16186 bp, 9 predicted proteins | sample June2016WEW_6_15_FD_132445 | JGI IMG/M metagenome (GOLD analysis project Ga0187854, IMG submission 132445) | Peatland microbial communities from SPRUCE experiment site at the Marcell Experimental Forest, Minnesota, USA - June2016WEW_6_150 | ecosystem: Environmental > Terrestrial > Soil >...
ACGCTGGTCATGCTCGGCGTGGGCGTGGGGGCGAACACGGCGGTTTTCAGCGTCATCGAGGGTGTCTTGATGAAACCCTTGCCTTACCCCCACCCGGAGGAGCTAGTGGGCGTCAACCACGCTGCTCCCGGCATCAATATCAAGGACTTGCCTGCCTCAGCCTCCATGTACTTCATCTATCGGGAGCAAGGCCGCACTTTTCAGGATGTTGCCCTGTACACGGGCGATTCTGTAAACGTTACGGGTGTGGCGGAACCCGAGCAGGTAGGGGCCTTGCGGGTTACAGATGGCCTGCTTCCCATTCTAGGCGTACCGCCCCTGCTGGGGCGCTGGTTCAACCGCGCGGATGATTTGCCGGGCAGCCCCGACACGGTATTGATGACGTTTGGTTACTGGCACCGCAAGTTCGGCGGCGATCCGTCCATCGTGGGGCGAACCATCCGAGTGGACGGAAAGGCGCGGACCGTCATCGGTGTGATGCCGGAGCGCTTCCACTTCCTGAACGACGACACGCCACCGCTGATCCTGCCCCTTCAGTTCGACCGAGACAAAACCTTCCTTGCAGACTTCAGCTACCCGGCCGTGGCCAGAGTCAAGCCGGGAGTCACCGTGGCGGAGGTTAATGCCGACATAACCCGGATGCTTCCGATCGTCAACCGGAGTTTCCCACCGCCGCCGGGCTTCAATATCAAAATACTCGAAGAGGCGCGGATTGGGCCGAACGTGCAGCCGTTGAAACAGGTTGTGGTGGGCGACGTGGGCAAGCTCCTGTGGGTCCTCATGGGGAGCATCGGGATGGTGCTGCTGATCGCCTGCGCGAACGTGGCCAACCTGCTGCTGGTCAGAGCCGAAGGGCGCCAGCAGGAGCTGGCCATTCGTGCCGCTCTAGGGGCCACTCGCGGTCGAATCGCCGCTGAGCTGCTACTCGAGAGCCTGATCCTCAGTCTCATGGGTAGCGCCCTGGGGTTGGGACTTGCTTATGGCGCCTTGCGCGCCCTGGTAGCGATGGCGCCGGCCGGTCTGCCGCGCCTCAGTGAAATCGGTATTGACGTGCCCGTGTTGCTGTTCACTCTGGGGGTCGCGTGCGTTGCCAGTCTCCTGTTTGGTTCTATTCCCGTCCTCAAGTATGCAGGCGCGCGTCTTGGAACCGGCCTGCGCGAGGGTGGGCGGACGCTAAGCGAGAGCCGGGAGCGCCATCGCGCGCGAAATACCTTGGTGATCGTCCAGGTGGCGCTGGCGCTTGTGCTGCTCATTTCATCGGGCCTCATGATTCGTTCCTTTCAGGCTTTGACGCGCGTCCCCCCCGGATTCGTCAGGCCCGCCGAGGTCCAGACCCTTTCGCTTAGCATCCCCGAGGCAGAGGTGCCTGATCCCGAGCGGTTGGTCCGCATGCAGGAGGAGATCCTGCAAAAGGTCGCGGCGATCCCGGGCGTCTCCTCAGTTGGCCTCGGCACGAGCGTCCCCATGGATTGGAAACTGAATTGGAATCCGATTTTCGCACAGGACCGGACCTATGCCGACGGGGAACTTCCACCTCTGCGGAAATTCAAGTTCGTGTCGCCCGGTTACTTCCAAACCCTGGGCACCCCGCTCATCACTGGCCGCGATTTCACCTGGACCGACATTTACAGCAAGCGGCCCGTCGTGCTCGTTTCTGAAAACCTGGCGCGCGAGTATTGGGGAGGACCGGCTGGCGCACTCGGCAAGCGCATCCGGTTTGGCAGCAAGGACGACTGGAGTGAGATCATCGGCGTGGTGGCGGATGTGCATGAAGATGGTGTCAATCAGGAAGCTACCTCCGCGGTGATCTGGCCCATCATGATGAGGCATTTCTGGGACGAAGAGCCCATGGTGCGCCGCACCCTGACCTTCGCCATCCGTACCCCTCGTGCCGGCGCGGAGAGCCTTATGCATGAAGTCCGGCAGGCGGTGTGGTCAGTAGATGGTAATCTTCCCCTCGCGGATGTTCACACCCTCGAATACTTCTACCACAGGTCGATGGCGCGGACTTCGTTCACCCTGGTCATGCTCGGGGTCGCTGGGAGTATGGCATTGCTGCTTGGGATGCTGGGCCTCTACGGCGTCATCGCCTACTCGGTCTCGCAACGCCGGCGGGAGATCGGCATTCGCGTGGCGCTCGGCGCGCGCCATCAGGAACTCACCGGGATGTTCGTTCGGCACGCGTTGTGGCTGACGGGCGTGGGCGTTGCCTGCGGCCTCGGCGCCGCCATTCCGCTCATGCGCCTGATGTCGTCGCTGCTATTCGAAGTGAAGCCTGTCGATCCCGTCACCTATGGCGCCGTGTCCCTCGGCCTGGTCGCGACTGCCGTGCTGGCCAGTTACTTGCCCTCCCGCCGGGCGGCCACGGTAGACCCGGTCGAGGCCTTGCGAGCGGAGTGAGCGGGCTCTCGTCGTGGGAGCGGGCCTCCCGCCTGAGCGGGATGGAACAGACGGGCCCAAGGCCACGCACCCGCAGTTCATGATACCCTCAGCGCGCCGCCCGGGGCGCCGACCCACCGGCACCGCAACGAGGTCAGGCCCCGCGTGAAAACAACACCGCAGAATTCTGCTTGAGACCGTCGCCCCGTCAATGGTATGACAATGCTGGGAAGTTGGTTCTCCGGAGCTGGTGTGAAGGTAGGCGGTGCTAGGTCCGGGGCTATGAAGCGGGAGGCGTGCCCATGGCTACCACACCCTATCCTCAACAGAGGCGGTCCTCACGGCTTCAGTTCCGGTGCCGCGTTAGGATAAGCGGAAAAGATTCTCAGGGGAACGAGTTCAGCGAAGACTCCGAAACCCTCAGCATCAGCAGGTTCGGGGCGTCGCTGCGAACCGCTCGCCCGTACGCTTTGGGCCAGACCATCTTGGTCCATACCCTGGACCATGGCCACGTCGGGCTGTTCCAGGTGGTGTGGATGGGAAGAGCCGGAACCCGGGAGGCCGGGCAGATCGGGATCGAACTGCTCGACGCCCGCCGCTTCTGGGGAATTGAGTTTCCTCCGGAAGACTGGGGCATTTGATTGTCGTGCGGAACCCTCGCCAGCCCGGTTCCCGCCATTCCTTTCGTCGAACCAAATACCGAAGTTGCCGCGCGACTGCCCTGCCGCACCTTTCACATTCTTGACAGGAAACCAAATCCGCCGCAGAATGGTTTGGCGGACTTGGGACGGCAGCGCTTCGCCATCGCGTTGGGTCCGGTCTGTGGAAGTCGTTCGCGCGCCGCGGTAGCTCAGGTGGTAGAGCGCAGCCCTGAAAAGGCTGGCGTCGGCGGTTCAACTCCGTCCCGCGGCACCAATCCTTCCAATAAGTCACAACTCCATGGGGCAGCCCACGGGCTACTGGCAGTGCACGCCCTACAACTGTGGCAGCGCTTCGATCTGGGACATGCCGTACTCTTACGACCTCGCCGGTGATGTCTACAGTTGGACGCATCCAGCAGGTTTTACCATTACGAACAGCATTGATGTGGCGTACCGCGGCCTCTGGCCGCAACCAAACATGACGGGGGGGTCTTGTAGGGCCGGGGTTGGCCCCGGCCTAGGCCGAATTTCTCACCACGCTGGGACGGTTTTGGGGGGCTGCCGGAACGGCGGGGCTGAACCCCGCCCTTCCAATTCCGTGGTGAGAAATCTGGCCTAGGCCACCCCAGGGGTGGCCCTACACACACGACGAGAAATGTTTGCCAGAAAAGCAAGAATTCACGACCCTGCATTGCTGGGCTCGCTCGCAAGCCCGCCAATCTTAATGGCGGGCGGCTATCCCCGCCTCGGAACCATGCTGATGGCTTTCAGGATGACGGCATTGTTGGGAATGACGTCCCCGAACGCATTCTCGAAGCCCTTGACCGCACCCCGAAATCGGTTGGACCCATTCAGGCGGACCTCCTCGACGACCTTTCCGAGGCGAGGACTTGCCCACTCGTACGCGAAAAATGTAATGGGACCATCCGGCGCCTGTCCACAAACGACTTCATCTGCGGCAGGACAATAGGCTCGCGCGGGCTGGCCCTTGATCCAATTCCATTCCAGGATGTTCACGCCATACCGAATAGGAATAATCTCCGGGAGGCCGTCCTCGTACACCACCTCGTACCAGCCGAGGAGATCCGCGGAGTCATCCTCGTCCCAGATGACACGGAAGGCCCCCTTGTCAGTGGCAGCCCGGGCGCAGGCGTGCAAGAAAATCAAGCTGGTGACATCATGGCCGATCTTGATTCCCGGGACCTCGCGAGGCAGAAGATTGGGTTCCGTTCCGCGGGTCCCCACCATGACGCACGTCTTGCCACCGGCAGAGTTCCGGCCGGGCAGCTCAAACACTCTGGGCCCAGAACTGATTCTTCCCTCTCCCATCGCGCGGAGGTCCACGCTAAAGGCTGGCTCCTGTGAGGGTGCATTGAGGGACGAAGAAATATCGAGCGGCACGACGGGGTCGCCGACCCCGCTGGGTGGGACTTTGCCACTGAGTCGCGGCCGCACTTCCGGCATCAGCCTCTGGGTGTATTGATAGAGCTCGTCGTTGCTCAACTCTCTTTTTGACCAGAGCATTCCGCTGCATCCCAAGACGCTGAAAAGGAAGTCTTTGCTCAGGTTGTACGGAGTGGGGGCAGCCCACAAAGACGGAGCGCCCCCCAGGATGGTGGGCCGCGCGCTGCGCTCGGGGTAATTCTCCAGGTGAGGTTCCATATTGCCGTACACCTGTTGGAAGCCGAATTGCTCCAGTTGGACTTCATTCTGCAGCCCTGGTTCTGCTCCGTGCCAGAACCAATTGAAGATCAGGATATCCTTGGGAACCAGCTCTTCCACCTGGTGGGGCGTCAGGGCGCCGGGCGCATGATAGGCCCATCCGTCAGGCGCCACGCGTTTTTGCAGTCCGGCGCCGCGCACGCCCTCCAGGAGGTAATCACCCCAAATCGCCATCTGGATGTTCTGGCTTGCCAGATGCTCATGAATCTTTCTTAGGTCCTTGCCGTAGAGCTCTCCAGGGGCTTTCCCACGGCAGCTAGAACACAGCCCAAACGGCGCAAACCATTCGTCGTGCGCCGTGTGAATCATCTTCGGCTTGAGCACCTCGATGTACTCGTCCATGACGTCGAAGAGAAGCTCGTAGCTCTTGGGGTTAGAGGGACAATAGGTATCCGGCCACGCGTCACCCGGCACTTCCGACAGGTCCTGGTGCCGGGTCAGCAGATAAAAGCCATGGGTCAAGGACGGAATTTCGGGGACAAACTCGATGTAGTTCTGCTCGGCCCAACCCGCCAGTTCCGCAACCTCCGCCTTCTCCAAGAAGCTCCCTTCGCAGCAATCCTGGTGGGAGGAGTTCTGTTCTCTTCCGTGGAGTGGACCGCGAGGGTAGTTGCGCCGACAATGATTTACGTCGCGGGCAAATTCCACCCAACCCGCGTTTAACTCCGGGTGGCGGTCGAATCGCATGCAGGCGTTCAATTCCACAATGAGCGTGTTGAACTTGTAAAGTGCCATGAAATCGGCGACGAAACGCTTGAAAAATGGGATGCTGCCGCGGCCGGGGAGGAAGAGCTTGACACCACGAAAAGACTTGTCGGGCCAGTCCCGAATCCGGGCGCCGGGAATCGTGACGCGTTGTTCCTGCTTGGCGAGCAGTTGCCGAAGCGATTGCAGCCCGTAGAAAGCTCCGCGGGCGTCGCTCCCTCCCACCAGGGCGGAACTTTCGTCCACGCGCAGGACGTAACCTTCGGAACCAGGATTCTGGGGGGTCAGAGGCAACTGGTGCTGCGCGCAGTATTGGCGGACCAAGGGGCTCTCGACCGATCCGAGCAGTATGAACCGCCCCGCTTCCGGAAGGCGATCGGAGTGCCGGATCCTGAGGGTGAAGCCAAATCGGTCGCTCATCTCCATAGCGAGGGAACGGGCTAGAGCGCGATCGCTTTCGGAGGGGGTTGTGGGAAGCCATAGCGTGGTTTCGTCATCCACAAAGAAAGGAACACCGGAAATCTCCATTTGTTGCGGGCTGGGAAAGATAGGCGGCAGCTCTAAAATCGGACCTCGCCTTTCTCGGTTCGGTTCAGTGCTTCCCGCCGGACGCAGGTCTGACCCCACGATTGCCTGCTGCGAATTCGCAACCCGGCTCGAGGCCACCATCGCCGCACCCAGCTTCAAGGCGTCGCGCCGGCTAAGGGGCAAATCGAAATAGGTTGCCGCGCGGCCTTGCCGGTTTCCTTCCAGCACAAACTCGCCCGTCTTCTTGTGAGAAGCCATTCAAGACTCCCGCCAAAGCACACTTTTCGGTGGAATGCGGATGGCACGTATTGGGAAAAGGGCGGCCGGCGCAAGGCACCGGCCGCTAGTAATCGCCTGGCATCAGAAGGACAGCCGCAAGGAGTACTGGATCGTGCGGCCGATGTTGTTTTGGGCGAGGTTCTTTTGCCCAAACTGGGAGTCACCGAAACTGGCGTCCTCAGGCGCCCACACGATGCTATTGGTCAGGTTGTAAGCCTCCACCCGGAATTGAAGGTTCATGCCCTCCCGGATGTGGAAACTCTTCGACAGTTGGGCGTCGATGTTGTACTGAACGGGCCCGTCCACGCCGGGAAAGACCTTAGGTCCGTTGTAAGGCGTATAGGCGGGCAGATTCACAAATACGCCAGGGTTGAACCCATATCCCGAGGGAGCATTCTGGCTGGGATCACCGGTCATGACGTAGGCATTCCCGTTCGAGAAGTTCAGGGGCTGGCCAGAAGTGATGTTGACAATCGAACTGGCAGACCAGCCGCCCACCAGACCTTCGACGGCCGGATTCAGGTGGCTCAGCTTCTTCCTGCCGCGCCCGAACGGCAGGGCGTAGATGCTGGAGACGATCGCGCGGTGGCGCGGGTAGGTTCCTTCGCTCCAAGCGGGAGCCCGGTTGTAATAGTAGGGTCCATCCGTAAAATCCCAGGCGTCCGGCCACCAGGTGCTCTGCTCGTGATTGTAGAGATAGGATCCCAGGAGGCTGAAGCCGTTCGCATAGGCCCGCTGCACCCGAATCTCAAAGTTCCGGACAGTGTCGCCCTCCACCGGCACGTGGCTTTCCCATATCTCTTTGTATTGGGGATAGGGCCGCAGCAGTTGGTACAAAGGTACGGTCGCCTGGTTGCGCAAGCCACCCGGGAACTGGGTGGGCGTCAGGTAATGGTAGAACGGATTCGGATACTGCTGGTACATCTGTCCCTGCAGAGTGTTGTAGAAGAGACTGGGGTTCGCCTCGTTCGCAGGGAAGGAGTCCCACCACGCGTAGGAGTCGATGTGGCGCGCGTTGGTTGCGACAAAGCTGATATCGAGCCGGAATTTCCCGGGCAGCTCGCGCTCCACGGTGAGGTTGAAACGATCCAGCGCGCCGTCTTTATAGTTCGGGACACGGAAACCGTCGCCCCAGTCGTTGCCATACCCGTTGCCGAGATTCGTGTTGACCCCCAAGCTACTGCCCACCACAGGTTGCAGCGGGTTATCGCCAGGGAAGGGATTGGACAAGGCGGTCGTCGGCACGCCTTCCTGCGAGGGCAGGATGGAGGAGGTGGCGCTGTAGCCGACGAACCCAGGGTTCGATAGAAGGCCATTCTGCACCTGCGAGTTGAGAAGCAGGAAGCGGCCGTAGCCCGCGATGAAGACAGTTTTGTCGTTCACCCGGAAGGCGATGCCGGCCCGCGGCGCGAAGTTGAGCGTCGGGGCGTCAAACTGCGTGCGGTGGCTGCTATCGGCGAAAAGCCATTGGCCATTAGGGGCGGGCGTCGCGGCACTGGCGCCGAGATACTGGGAGCGCAACGCGACAACGTCGGCCGTGTACTGCGGTGGATTAGCCTGCAGCGTGGGATTGGCGGCGCTCAGATCCAGGAGGCGAGTGTAGTGGTTCTGGGCGTCCACCGGCGCGCTCTCGTATTCGTAGCGCAATCCGAGATTGAGCGTGAGCCGGCGGCTGAGCTTGAAATCGTCTTGGACGTAGGCCCCGTAGTAATGGGCGGAAATGTGGGCGGGAGCCACGTAGCGCGTGGACGAACTGTCATCCGGAGCGCCGAGCAGGAAAGTCGCGTAAGGGTCGCCACTCACACTGACTGGCGCGTTGATGAAGGTGCTCGAAGTCGTTGCCGGTCCGAAGTTGAAACCCATCTGCCCCGGGTAGGAAATGAACGCCGACTGGTACCGTGTTTCGAGGCCGCCTTTGAGGTTGTGGCGCCCCGTGCTTTTCACGATCTTGCCCGTCAGAGTGTAACTGTGCGGTTGCTGATAGTAGAGGCTGCTCACTCCGAATTGATTCCCCCCCATATTGAGCGAAGGAAAGTAGATGCTCCCCCCGTACTGGTCAAGGTAGGACTGATACCAAGTGTCGTTCGGCCACAAATTGCCCAGGCCACTCGCGCCGATTTCGTTCTGCGGCACACCCGCGTTGTCCTTGAAAGAGGTATAGCTAAAGCGCACATCGGCCACCGTCGTGGGATTTATCGTGTACACCGTATCTCCGCCGAGGTTCTTGGAGGCCATGACACCGCCCTGGCCATTCACCTCAGCGGGCGACCCCATCCCCGTGTAATCGGGGAGTGCATTCACGGCATTGAATTGGCTGTACCGCCCGAAGACTCTCAGCTTGTCGCTCACGTTCCAGTCGGTGCGGTCCGAAACGTTCCAGTAATGGGTCCCGAGGCCCACGCTTGCCCGGAAATTGTCGGCGCCGGCGATATTGGCAGCCGTGGTGTTCGGTTTCCAGATGTACGACAGCATCTTCGCCGCGGTCGGATCGATCAGGGAGGAAGTAATGACATTGCCGGCGAACGGCGTCCGCGTTGCCACGCCCGTCACCGGGTCGAACGTGGTACTGAACGGATTGTAGATGGTTCGCAAGTCCCCGTTGCTGTTCAGCGACTGCGAGAAATCACCATTCCGTTCGGCGGCGGTGGGCAACGTCATGATAACGCTTTGCGGCGAGGACACGATCCTTCCTTCGTAGCTACCGAACGTGAAGAGCTTGTTCTTCTTGATCGGGCCTCCCGCCGCGCCACCCCAGATATTGTTCCGAGAGACGCTGGGAGTGCGGGTGAGAGCATTGGTGACGGCGTTCAGTGACGGGTTGATTCCGTAATAAAAGGCTGTGCCATGGAGGGTATTCGTGCCCTCGCGCGTCGCCAGGTTGATGACCCCCCCTGCGCTATGGCCGTATTCGGCGTCCACTGCCACCTGCTCAACGACCATCTCCTGCACGCCATCCACGCTTGGCGTGTACGATCCCTTGGGGCCAATCATCACCGAGGATCCGTCAATCAGGACATCATTTTGGCGGGATGTCTGACCGCCGAAATCCATTTCGCTGGCCTGCCACATGTGATACGGGGCCGGTGCGGCCGGGTAGTTGTTCTGCACCGCAGGATCGAGCAGCGCCGCCATGTAGGGATTCCGCTCCTGGAAGGGCAGGTCCATCAACTGCGTGCGAGTCACCGTCAGGTCCTTGGTGCTCGTATTGAGCTGCAGTGCGACTGCGGTGGCTGTTACGGTGACGGATTCGTTTACATGGCCAGGCTTCAGGGTGAAATTGAGCGTGATGTCGCCTTTGGCTTCCACCATTACGTTTTGCTGAATCGACCTGGCGAACCCGGCAACCTCGGCGATGACCGTGTAAGTGCCCGGCTCGACGAAATCGAACCGGTAGTTGCCAAGGTTGTTGCTCTCCTTGGTCACGGAGACGCCCGTGTTGACATTGAGCAGAGTGATTTTGGCGCCGACGATCACAGCTTGACTGGAATCCGTGACGAGACCTTGCACAGTGCCCCGATAGTCTTGGGCGAATGACACACCGAGACTGGACGCTAAGCAAGTGAGGATAAGAAGATGCTTCATCATTTCCAAACCTCCAAATCAGCAGGGCAAGCTCGCAGGTTCACAAAGGTGCTGGTACACGCACCCGGGTCGCCTTGCGGCCGCGATGATCCTCGCCCAGGCAGGAAGCCGTTTCAAGTGAGCTACCCGTGAGCTTACGGTGAGCAGATGAGAGGCACCTCCTCCCTGGGACGCTAGGCGCCAATCCTTTCAGGTGGTTGCAACGTGAAATCCATTTGTGTATATTATGCGCAAGCTTGGGTGAGCTTACCCCCCACTCACCTGGCGAACCAAGCGAGCTTATCGTTGGCTCACCTGATGGTCTTTTGAAATGCGTGAGAAAGGGCTGCTTCCGCTTACTTTGGCTGCACAGCCTGACGCGCGCTGGGAGCTCGTGCTGCGAGTCGCGGACAGCGTCTACTTTCGGAAAGGCCCGAAACTTCACGCCTTCCTGCTTTACGTGTGTGAGAACAGCATCCTCGGCCGGCCCGAGAACGTGCGCGAGCAACTGATCGGGGCCAGAGTCTTCGGGCGCCTCGCGGATTACGACCTCAGCAACGATAACATCGTGCGCGTGGAGGCCCGCGAACTGCGAAAACGCCTCGAGGCCTATTTTGCCCTCGAGGGTAAGAACGAGGCCGTCGTAATCGAGATCCCCAAGGGTGCCTACGTGCCGATCTTCCGACCGCGGGAAGAGGCCGCCTCACCGCCTGCGGGACCGGAATCGGAAGAGTCGGCTGAGGCGGCGGTCGCGCCCGTCTGGACCCCGGGCCGTGCCAGCCGCTGGCTGGTGCCCGTAGTGGCCATGGGTCTGGTGGCGTGGGCGGCCGCGACTCTTTGGCTGGCGACGGAAAACCGGCGGCTCCGGCAGACACCCAACCCGAAGAGTGTCGCCGCAGACGCGTCCCCCCAGGAGTACTCGATTTACCCCGAGCTTCTGGGAACCCTGGGCGAACTTCCCAATCGAGAGCCCCAACTCGTGCTGTGCAACCCGAAAGTGATCCTGTTTTTTGGCTCGACGACGGCCACTCCCTATGTGGAACCCCCGGGCAGCCTCGTGGTGGCGCCAAAAGAGCTCGATCGCACCTTCAGTTCTGCTCTGAATGGCCGAGATAGGGATATGCCCTACCACTTCTTCCGCGTCACGCGCGAAAACTACACCGGGATAGGAGAGGCCATGGCCGCCTTCCAACTCGCGCGGCTGATGGACGTGCTGCACCGGCCGGTGCATCTGACGCAAGCGCGGTTTCTGAACTGGGACAATGTTCAGGAACAGGATCTGATTCTCCTGGGCGGTCCCTCGAGCAATGCCTGGACATACCAGGTCGACGCCACGTCGGATTTCGTATTCTCCGCGCGAAGTGTGGTAAACCTCAGGCCGCTGGCTGGCGAACAGAACCAGTACACGGCCGATGCAGCTCCCAGGCCCGGCGGAGGAATGGCCGAATACGGCATCCTCAGGATGCTCACCACGCCTCACGGCTTCAAAACCTTCCTTTTGGCGGGGCTGAGCGGCGCGGGAACCGCCGGCGTGGCGGAGTTCTTCGCTAATCCAGCGAAGATGAAGCCCCTGGCAGAACGCATCGGCGCCGCGGCTCCCGGTAAACCCTTTCCCACAGACTGGGAAGCCATCATCAGAATTGTGGTGCAGGACGGCTTGCCGGTCGAGAGTTCGACCGTGACCATCCGCCCTGTGCGGCCGGCGGCTCGTTAGAAACCTCAAGGCTACCCCCGGCTCAGCCGATATAGACGCGCGCCCTGAAGCTGGATTGAGTCAATGTGACGACGCGTTCGAGGCATCACATGACAAGACTGGCCTGGTTCGTTGTGCTTGGGGTCTGGTTTTCGCTGCCGCTGGGGGCACAAACGGCCGGGACAGTTCAGATTCGTGTGAACGTTGATCAGGTCGTTCGCACCATGCAGGGGGGAATCGGCGCCTCCTGGCATGCCATCGAAACGCCGATCTGGGGCCGGGATGCTGCCACGGGCGATCCCTGGTCGGGAAGTTCCTGGGGCGCCAACCCGCCCGTGGATGACGACCATGCCTGGCAAAGCCTTTATCGGCACGCCGCCTGGCTTGGTTTGGACTGGTGCCGCGTGGAACTGGAACTGCGCATGTACGAACCGGCCCGAGGCCGGTTCGATTGGGACAATTCGGAGATGCGGGTCCTCTACAGGATCCTGGATTGGGCCGAAAAGAACCAAGTGGACGTCTTCCTTCAGCAGCAGTTTTCCGACGTGAAGTGGAATGCCTACCCCGAGTTGCGCGGTACCCGCAAAGGAGTCCTCATCAGCGGGCCGCTTTCGCTGGAGGATTTTTCCGAAGGCTTGGCAGCGCTGGCCGACCACCTGCTGCGGGTGAAAGGCTATCACTGCATCAAATGGCTGTGCATCACGAATGAGCCCGGCTGGGAGTGGTCGAGCTTTCAGGGTCCTGACGGCAAGCCTTTACCCCTGGCGCCGGCGCTAAAAGCGGTCCGCGCCGCGCTCGACCGCAAAGGCATCACCTTGGCCCTTTCCGGACCCGATTGGACGGACATGCCGGAACTCGATCCCGCGAAGATTGACTTCGATGCTTTCATCGGCGCCTACGATATTCACAGCTACCTTTCAAGATTCGACGGGGAGAAGGAGGGGGACTATTCGCTCTCGCAAGCCGAGGAGAGAATTTCCAGGTGGGCTGATTGGGCGCACGCGCGCAAGAAACCCCTCTTCCTCAGCGAACTGGGCTCGATGGCTTACGGCTGGGGGTACAGCGATCCCAATCCCGGTTCTTACAAATCATCTCTAAAGGATGCCTCGCTGATCGTGCGGGCGATACGGGCCGGCATTGACGGCGTCAGTCGGTGGAGTTACGTCAATCGCGGCGACCAGGACGGCCAATGGCAGTTGGTCGACACCTGGGACATGGCCCGGAACAGGTTGCTGCCGGCCTTCACACCCCATCCGAATTCCTACTACATGATTGGTCTCTTGACACGCTTCCTGGCCAAACACTCCGACGTGCTGACAAGTTCTGTGGAGGGGGGGTCGGGTCAGAACGGGCCGGAGGTTTTCGCTGCCGCCTTGCGCAGTCCGCGTGGGCAGCACACGTTCATCTTTGTCAATGATGCGGAGACGGACCGGGATGCGGAGATTCTCTTACAGGGGTTGAGTGCGGGAATGAAACTGTATCGCTATCGCATGACGCCTGAGAAGAAGGATCGGTCAGAGGTGGTTCTGGGCCCCGAGAAGGAGTTTCCGGCCTCGCCCCAGCAAGCGGGTTTCACGGATCGGCTGCCCGCCCGGAGTATAACGGTGTATTCCACCTACCATTTGGAGCAGAACGACGCGGGGGTAATGGCGGAATAAACCCTGGCGCACGGGCGACATTAACAGGCTGCGGAAAGACTCTCCCTGCTGTCATTCTGAGCGAAGCGAAGAATCTCGCTCTGCGCATTTTCATGGCAATGCGAGATTCTTCGTCGCCTGCGGCTCCTCAGAATGACAGTCCCGACGGGTTTTTCCGCAGCCTGATTAAACCTTTTCGAGGTAAACGCGCTCCAGGATTGCCTCAGCAATAAGTCGCGCGGCCCCCAAGGCGGCGGCTTCGCTCCCCAGGCTGGAAACCTCCAGGCGAATTTCGTTGGCGGACTTCTCAAAAGCGCGTTGCTTTACTACGCGCATCAACGGCTCGGTGATCAGTTGCGGGGCCAGGCGAAACAAAGGGCCGCCCAGAATGACCACGCGAGGACTGAGCAGGTTCACGACGTCCGCCAGCGCCACGGCGATGTGGGAGACGGCATCGTGCAGCACGCGACAAGCCAGGCCGTCATTTTCCGCCGCCGCGCGGGTCACAATCTCCATGCTGATCCGGTCCAGGTCCTCCTTCGTCAAATCCCGCACTTTGGAGTCAACGCCCTTCTGGATAGCCGTCCTTACCGATTGGATGATTGCCCCGCCAGAAGCCAAGGCCTCCAGGCAGCCATAATTCCCGCAGCAGCACAAGGGACCATTTTCATCGACGGTCATGTGGCCAAACTCTCCCGCAAATCCTCCCGGGCCTCGGTAGAGTGTCCCGTCGACAAAAATAGCAGCCCCAATTCCCGTGCTCACTGAGATGAAGAGGAAATCTCTCAACTTCCTGTCCTGCCGAAGGCAGTTCTCTGCAATCGCCATCATTCGGGTGCTGTCGTCAAGTAGGGCGGGAAGGCCGAATTCCTCTTCCACGAGTTGTTTCAGGGAAACGTTTTTCCACTCCGTCATCTGTCCCGGTCGCGGGAAGGAAAGCACTACCCCGCGCTCGGTATCGATGACACCCGAATGCGCGATGCCAATCCCTTTCAGGGCACTGTCGGGCAGGCGTGAGTCCTGGATGGTTTTACGAATCGTCTCAAAGGTCCTCTGTAGAACCCGGCTGCGGCCCTCCGCCATCCTCGTTTCAGTCTCCGTCGCGCATATGCTCCTCCCCAGGAAATCCGTTATGACCACGCGCAACAGAAATGACCCCACATCTACGCCCACCAGGTACGCGATGTCGTTGCGGAGGCTCAGCGAAACGGGCTTGCGGCCGACCCTCGTCGAACCCGGTCCGGTTTCGACGACCAAACCTTTTCCGACCAGTCGCCCCACGACACCACCCACCAACGCGGCACTCAAACCGGTTTGCCTGGCGAGTTCAATTCTCGAAATCTTGGGTTCAGCATGAATCAGGCGAAGGATGCTCAACTCGTTTCGGGCTACCTTGGAATATCTTCTCGTTGTGCTCTTGTGACGCGGCTCATGGGCGGTGTTAGTCTGGGCATCAGCTTGGCTCATTCGTAGTTGTCTCCCCCTCGGGACTCCCTTGGGCTTAGCTTCCCAGGCCGCGCGCTCGGGCCGTTCGAGAAGCATGTGCGCACGTTTCTTGCCGCCTTCCTCTTCCCTGCCGATAGCTTCAATCCTTACGCAGACTGATGAGTGGCAGTGAGCTCAGTCCTATCGCTCATGCCAGTATAGAGAATCCTGAAGTAATATATCAAATGTCTTGGCAGTCACGCGAACACTTATTCCACTCATGAAGCAACTCTCGCCGGTGGTCCAACGTGTCGGAAGGCCGCTTGAATCCCGCCTCACGGCTTGTGCTAGAATGCCTGCGGCATCGGTTCCTAAACAATCCAAACGCCCGAGGAAAGCACCCTTGGCGCGGCGTAGCGCATCAGGCTCGAAGACGGGAGGCAAACGGAGATGACAACCGTAGGCAGCAAAAGCACGTTCCGATGGGTGGGCGGAATCTTTACAGGGGTGGGATTGATCCTGCTGGGAGTTGGAGGTTGGATAGGCAATCGTCAATTCACGATCCTGAAATCGTGGCCCACGGTGGAAGCTGAGGTCACCAAAAGCCGGGTCACCCACTACCTGGGCCGTGGAAGCACGCTGATGTACGAGGTGGAAATCGATTTCCGATACGTCATCGATGGAAAGCAATTCCTCACACCCTCAACTCCTGGTTACGCCAACTCAGACTACACGGCCATGAAGCGCATCGCGGATTCCTTTGGGCCCGGGACCCGGCACAAGATTCGCTGCAATCCGGCCGACTCAAATGACATCCGAATGAATGCGGGGTACAACTTTGGCTTCTTCTTCCTTCCCATGCTCATGGGAGGAATGGGCCTCCTCTTCGCGGGCATCGGTGTGGCTCTGCTCGTGGTGTCGCCGTCGGTCCAAGCCCTACAGTGCCCTGCCTGCGGGCAATCGCTCGACCCGGGTCAGCGGTTCTGCCCGAATTGTGCCGCCCCTGTACAAATCAGTGGGCAACCGTAAGTCGAGACACGTGTTGGCGGGTTTTCTCTGCTACGATTTCCCTGAAGGTTTTGACGAGATCCCGCTCGTGTTCCGGCGCCGTGAAACCGGGAGGCAGGCAAGGGACGGGCTTGCCCAATAGGGGGTACATCGCGAGGCCGAGGGGGTTATAGGGCAACAGAGCAACGTTCTTGGCGCCGGCCGCGCAGGGGAAATCGACGATTGCGGCGAGATTCTCACGCTTTTCAGTAACTCCTGGGACAAGTGGAATGCGCGCGAACTTATGCCGCTCGGTTGAGAGCAGCGCGATAAGCTCATTTCCTGTCGACAACATGCTGGTTTCGCCCCGAATTACTGCTCGATCTGTGCATTCTCGGCCAAAAAGCCCATCGATTGTCGCCCATTATCGCAAAATCTGTGCATTCTCGGCCAAAAAGTCGTGCTGATTTTCGGGCATTGTGTCATCCGCCCTTTTGTTTTCATATACATAGTCGGGTCGATCTTCATTTTTAACATCTCTTCGGGTCAGCGCCCCGTTTCGGACCTTGAAAAGCACATTCGTGAGCCGCCACAATTGGCGCAGGCTGGAATCTTCCATCCTTTGCATG
>Ga0187854_10002394_pt1 | contig 16165 bp, 11 predicted proteins | sample June2016WEW_6_15_FD_132445 | JGI IMG/M metagenome (GOLD analysis project Ga0187854, IMG submission 132445) | Peatland microbial communities from SPRUCE experiment site at the Marcell Experimental Forest, Minnesota, USA - June2016WEW_6_150 | ecosystem: Environmental > Terrestrial > Soil >...
AGGGAAACCAACTTCCTCTCGAAGTCGATGGAGACCGGCTGAGAGGAAGCTTGCTGATTTTCTATCCTGGCACCTATTCCATTCGGGTTAAAGATGAGCTGGGTTTTGAAAACCCCAATCCGGTCCGATACCAGATCCGGTTGATAATGGATAAATATCCTGAAGGGGAAATCATCAACCCAGCTCAGGACCTGGAAATATCCGGCCAGGAAATTATCCCGATTGTTTACCGGGCTACGGATGATTTTGGTATAACCGCTGTCCGGCTGAGCTACCAGATTGGAGGAAGGGAACGGCTGATCAACCTGAAGAGCTCCGGCAGCTCCCGCTCTGTGGGCCCCGAGACGTTCCGATGGGATCTTGCCACTTTAACGCTGACCGCGGGGGACCGGGTGGAGTACCGCCTGGAAGTTGAGGACAATGATTCGGTCTCGGGCCCCAAGGTCAACTATTCCCGTCCTTTTTATTTTTTGGTCAGGGATGAGAGGGGGCAAGCTGCCAGGGAGGGAGAGGAGGCCCAACAGATCTCCGAAGCCCTCTTAGACCTCCTCGGGGATAATCTGGAGGCTACCAAAGATCAAGAAGCCCTGAAGAAAGGAATGGAGGAAATTTTAAAGAGGGTGGATAGGAATCTGGACCGGATGGGGAACAGAATGGACCGCTTTGGCCTGGAAGCGCTGAGGCGCAACCTGGCATCCCTGAAGGAGAAGATGTCTGAAGAGCCGGCAGAAACCGTGACTCAGGAATTGGAAAGGCTGGCCCTTTTAGCCGAGGATATTGCGAAGAGGGCTCGGATGAATGAAGTGGAAGCTCTGGCCCGGGAGATTAAAAACCGTCAGCGACGTCTCCTCGATTCCCTGAGCGACTTAAAGGGGCATCTAACCGAGAAGGATTTGGACGCGTTAATGAAGGAATTAGATAAGCTCGAAGAGTTGATCCACTCGGTCATGGAAGCCCTGAGTAAGCTGGCCAGCAGATTGCCTGATGAGTTTGTCAACAGTCCGGACCTGCAGGGGCTGAATTTCCAGGATCTATTCTCGGAATTGAAGGAGATCCGAGAAAAGCTGAGGGCCGGAGACCTTTCCGCAGCCCTGGAAGCAGCGCAGAGACTTCTTCAGGCCCTTTCAGAGATGATGGCCTCTCTGGGACGGGCCGGAGCCCAGGCGAATATGCAATCCATGAACCGGCTCCAGGGAGAGATGGCGCGGCAAACCAGCGAGCTGGACAAGATATTGGCCGAGCAGCAGGCGATTCTGAGCGAGACAGAAAAGATCGATCAAGAGTTGAAACGAAGGACGGAGGAGGAGACCGGAAAGAGGGTGAAGCGTTCTCTTCCGCAGATTGATAAGATCTTGGAACGCCTCCGCAACTCCCTTTCGCCAGAGCAGAAGGAATCGTTAGAAGAGTTAGCCAGGCTTCTCCAGAAAGAAAAACTGGAGGAATCTTCCCAGCTAGCCAAAGAATTGGAGAACGAACTTTCGGAAAGGCCCGGGGACCAGGAACTTCTCGAAGAGTTGAATAAAATGCTGGAAGGCTTGCTTCCTGATTCCAAGGAACTCATGACCCCAGACCAGAAGGGGAAATTTCCAGACCTCTCCTCGCGCCAGGAAAACGTGAAGGATCGAACCGAGGGTCTGCAGGAGAAACTGGAGATGTTGTCCCAATTATTTCCCGAAATGGATCGGGAGATCTTGCAGAACCTCAAGGGGGCGACAGGCTCTATGGGAGAAGCCTCCGGAAAGCTCAAAGGGGAGGATGCCCCCGGGGCCATACCTCCAGAACAGGAAGTCATTCGCCGGTTGGCTCAGTCCCAGCAGGGGATGCAGCAGATGGCCCAGCAGATGGCCAGTCGAATGCAGGCCGCCCGTTGGGGGTACAATTTGGGTTGGGACCCGAAGCCCGGATGGTACTACGGCCCCTGGGTTCCCATGCCAACCCTGCCACAGCCAGAACTGAACCGGCCCAGGGAGAGAGGCTACACCGGGATCGACCGGGAGGAGTTCAATCCCCCGGACAAAGATGCCTACCGGGTTCCCCAGATTTTCAGGGAAAAGGTCCTTGAGGGGCTGAAAGAAGAGACGCCTTCTGAATATAAAAGAAAAGTGGAGAGATACTTTAAAGGGCTGACGGAATGACAAAAGGCTGAAGGATGAAGGCTAAAGGCTGAAGGATGAAGGATGAAAGAAACAAGAAAATAGGGCAGCTGCTGGCAGCGGGGTTCTTCGCCTTTGCCATAGCCCTTATGACCTTAGGCAATGCTCATGCTGCTTCGGAGGAGGCGATGCGGTCTGTCGCCGCCAAGCTGGATCGCTGGGATGTGGAAGAGGCATGGGGGGAAGTGAAACAGCTCGTGGAAAAAGAACCGAAGGACCCTCAGCTTCTGGAGCTCGCCTCGCAGGTTGCCTTCCACCGGGGCGACTATCAGGAGGCCTTAAGGCTGATCAAATCTGCCATCGAGTTGGGAAGTGAGGATGAGAGGAGCAAGAATTTCGCCCTTTTTATGGAGGGGTCCATTGGGGTTATTGAACCTTTAAAGAGGTACGAGAGCTCCCATTTCGTTATAAGTCTGGACGAGAAGCAGGATGGGATCCTCGCAGACTACATCAGCGACACCCTGGAGAAGACCCACCAGGTGATGGCCGGGCGATACGGATTCCAGGCCAAAGAGAAAATCCGGGTTGAAGTATTCCCCGATACAAGGGCCTTTTATTATGCCTCGACCCTTTCAGCCCGGGACATCGAGGTGACCGGAGCCGTAGGGGTGACCCAGTTCAACAAACTCATGTTGCTCTCTCCCCGGGCCCTGGTCTACGGCTACCGCTGGCTGGATTCTATGAGCCATGAATACATGCATTATCTCATCATGAAGCTTACCGGCAACAAGGCTCCTATCTGGTTCCATGAAGGGCTGGCCAAATACGAGGAGACCCGGTGGCGAAGCGGCCCCTCCTACCTGTCCCCCCTATATCAAAATCTTTTAGCCAGGGCGTTGTCCGATGGAAAGCTAATCAAGTTTGAGCGGATGGAACCATCGCTGGTCAAGCTGGAGACTCCGGAAGATGCCCAGCTGGCTTATGCCGAGGCGGCCGCGGCCATAGATTTCATCGTAACGAAATCCGGGAATGACGGCCTTCGGGAGATCATGAAGCAGATGACCGCCTCCAGCTCCAAAGGGGCGGCCAACGCCATAAGGGATACCCTGGGTTTGAGTTTTTCCGAGTTTGAGGAGGACTGGAAGAAATTCCTGGCCTCCAAAGAGCTGAAAGAAGCCGGCGGAGTAAAGGTGCGCCCCTTAAAGATCAAGGAAGGAAGGGTCAACGAGGAATACCTGGACATGGAGGAGATCAAATCCCTGGTGGCCAGGAACCGGGCCCACCTCGGCGACCTTCTCAAAGAGAGGGGAAGAATGGGAGCGGCAGTCCAGGAATACCGCCGAGCCCTGGCTGAGACTCGTGACTCCGTCCCCATCATGAACCGGCTTGCATGGGTTCTCATGGAGCTCAATCGGCATGAAGAGGCTCTTGAGCTTTTGAAACGAGGGAGAGAAATTTCTCCCGATCATCCCACCATCTACACCTATCTGGGCCAGACTTATTTGAAGCTCAAGGATTTTAAGGAGGCGAAGGAGGCTTTCCAGACTTCCATCCAGCTCAATCCCTTCAATCCGGAGGTGCATGAGGGGCTGGCTTCTGTTTACGAGATGATGGGAGATTCGAGCGCCGCTTTGAAGGAGAAAGAAATCACCAGGAGGTTGATTCGGTGAGAGAAGAGATGGAAGCAAAAGAACCAGAATATCGTGTGGCCGATGAAGACTTGGTCCAGGCTGAGGAGATGCGAAAGAAGAGAGCAGAAATCACCGCGGAGGTCAAAAAGGTGATTGTGGGCCAGGAAAAGGTTATCGAGGAAATATTGATTGCCCTCTTCTGCCGGGGCCATTGTCTGCTGGTGGGGGTCCCGGGCCTGGCCAAGACGTTGCTCATATCGACCCTGGCCGGGATCATGGAACTTACTTTCAACCGGGTACAGTTCACACCGGACCTGATGCCTTCGGACATAACCGGAACCGATATATTGGAAGAAGAAGGAGCAACCCGGAGACGATCGTTCCGCTTCATCAAGGGGCCCATATTCACCAATATCCTCCTGGCGGATGAGATCAACCGGACGCCCCCTAAAACCCAGGCGGCCCTTCTTCAGGCCATGCAGGAGTATAAAGTTACTGCAGGCGGGGTTACCCACCCTCTCGACCTTCCCTTCTTTGTACTGGCCACCCAGAACCCCATTGAGCAGGAGGGAACCTATCCTTTACCCGAGGCCCAGCTGGACCGGTTCATGTTCAATATCGGCATTGATTATCCGCCCTTCAACGAGGAGATGGAAATCGTAGCAACGACCACTTCTTCTTACCAGCCGTCTCTCCACAAGGTGATCAATGCCGATAAAATCCTGAAGATGCAGGACCTGGTACGGAGAGTTCCCGCTTCCTCTCATGTCATCCAGTATGCGGTGAGGTTGTTGCGTTCCACCCGGCCGAGGGAGGCAGAGGCCCTGCCTTCGGTGAAGGATTGGGTGGAGTGGGGAGCCGGACCCAGGGCCTCCCAGCACCTGATCCTGGCGGCGAAATCCAGGGCCATTATGCACGGGAGGTATGTGGCCTCCGTGGAAGATGTCCAGGCTGTCGTGCCGTCGATTCTCAGGCATAGGATCTTGATTAACTTCAAGGCCCAGGCCGAGGGCATCACCTCGCTGGATATCATCAACCGACTCCTGACAGAGGTAAAGCCTTGAACCACTTCGATCCCCGGGTCCTGGCCAAATTAAAGAATCTTTACCTAAGAGCGCGCTTCGTGGTGGACGGGGTGATGGTAGGAATCCATCCCTCCCGGGCCAAGGGATTTAGTTCGGAGTTCGAGGAGCACCGGGAGTACTCTCAGGGGGATGATATTCGCCACATCGATTGGAAGGCCTATGGCAAGTTTGATCGTCACTTTATCAAGGAGTATCGAGAGGCCACCAATTTAAAGAGTTACATCCTGCTGGATACCAGCTCTTCCATGGGGTACGCCTCCGATGGCTGGACCAAGTTCGATTATGGCTCCACCCTGGCGGCCTCTCTTGCCTACCTCTTGCTGAAACAGCAGGATGCCGTCGGCCTAATCACGTTCTCCAAAAAGATCGATAAAATGATCCCTCCCATGGCCGCTCCCGGGCACTTTTTTGCCATTCTAAAAGAGCTGGAGATAAGTAAACCTCAGGGAAAGACCTCGGGGGGCGCGGTGCTGCAGGAGCTAGCCGGCTCCTTGAAGAGGCGAGGGATCATCATCCTTATCTCGGACCTCCTGGATCAGCCGGAAGAAGTGATGAGGGGGTTGAAACAGCTTCGTTCCAAAGGGAGTGACGTCATCGTATTTCACCTGCTGGACCGGGATGAGCTGGAGTTTCCCTTTAAGGAGGCGACCCTGTTTCGGGACCTGGAGGAAGATATCCAGCTGCTTACCGACCCTTCAACCATTAAGTCGGCCTACCTGAAGACGATTAACGCACTCATTGAGGGCTACCGGCAGGCATGCGCCTCATACCTGATTGACTACTCCTTTTTCAATACTTCCACGGGTCTGGATCGCGCCTTGGTCCAGTATCTGACCTGGAGGGAAAAATTTAGACTACCATGAGATCATGAGATAGAAACATGAAAATCCCAAACCGTAACACCCCCAATAGCCGGGAGACGGGCGAGATGTCATTCCCGCGAGAGCAGGAATCTAAAAATTTGATCAAAAGCATTGCTGGATTCCCGCTTTCGCGGGAATGACAAAGGGAAGGTAACCATAGCCCGGCGAATTTATTTTTTGATTAACGATTTTAAATAAGGGCATAAGTCCTGTTTAGCCTTGGGGAAAGGGTGTCGTGCAGGTTGAATCTAGGGGAAATGATTTTCCAGAGGAGGGGGTGCACGGCAGTGCACCCCTACTTTCCGCGATGGAAGGCGCGGCAGGAAAGAAAGGCGGGCCCAGAGGTGAGAAGTCAAGCCCGATCCATGGGAAACCCAGTCCATTATTCAACCTGCACGACACCCTTTCCCCAAGGCTTGGGACTTGCTGTTGGAGGCATAGGTCCCAATCGGAAATTTGATCGTTAGAGACTTTAGTATGAATTTCGCCTTTCTAAATCCCCTCTTTCTTTTCGGCCTTGCGGCCGGGATCCTGCCCATCCTCATCCACCGGCTCATCCAGCGGAAAGCCATCCCGAGAAATTTCTCAGCTGTCCGTCTTCTCCTCCAGTCCGAGCGGATTATGGCCCGCCCCCAGCGCCTGAAGCATATTCTCCTATTAGCCCTCAGGGTCCTGGCAGTCGTGAGCCTGGTCCTCCTGATGGCCCGGCCGGTGATGATGCCCCAAGGCTTGCTGGCTATGACGGAAGGCGGGGTAAAGGTCTTGATCCTGGATAATTCTCTCAGCATGGGCTACCGGGAGGAGAGGGGAGAACGGTATGCCTTGGTCAAAAAGGCGGCCAAAGAGATCATCCAGAAGGCCAAGGGGCAGGCGATCATTATTCCTACGGCTCCGGTTGGGGGTACGGCAGCGCGGGGTCGAGAAATTCGCTGGATGGGCCCGGAAGAAGCGATGAAAGAAGTGGATGCCATTCCCCTCTCTTTCGGCCGGGGCGACCCTGCTTCTGCGTTGAGTCGAGCCTACCGGGAGTTGAGAGATTCTAAGGGGTCCAAGGAAATCCTCATCCTGAGCGATATGGCCCGGGGAGATTGGGAGAGTTTCGACTTGAGCAAAATGGGGATCGTCTCTTCTGAGACGAGTGTTCATTTCCTCAGGATCGGGGGAGCGAAAGAGGATGCAAATTTTGCTGTCAAAAGGGTAGGGCTGGCAGAAGGGGATGTTGTGGTGGGTGCTCCCTCCCGTCTGGAGGTGACGGTTGTGAATTTTTCCGATCGCAGCGGGTCTCCCCTGGTTCAGCTCTATCTTTCGGGCATGAAAATGGACCAGAAGACAGTCGAACTTAAGGCCCGGGGCGAGGGAAAAATATTTTTTGAATTTTTTCCGGACCGGCCGGGTTGGATGGATGGGGAAATCAGGTTATCGGGGGATTCCCTGGCGGGGGATGATGTTTTTTATTTTCCTCTGAAGGTCAGAGAGCGGGTCAAAGTTCTCATCGTGGATGGAGATCCCGGCAGGTCTCTTAAGACCAGTGAGAGCTATTACCTGACCCGTGCTCTGAATCCTGGAGATGCAGAAACCTCGTCTTTCCTCAGCCGGATTATAACCGACGGGGAATTGGCTGCTTCTGACCTGAGACCTTTTGAAGCACTCTTCTTATTGAATGTGTCCAAACCTTCAGGGTCCAAGCTGGCTTCCTTTTTAGAGTCGGGCAAGCCGGTCTTTCTCTTTCTGGGGGACCGGATAAGCCCTGACGAATATAACCGCATCCCTCTTTTCCCCTGGGGGCTAAGAGAGATAGAAGGGGGTGAAGCGAGAAGAATTACTCAAATCGATGATAACTATGAACCCCTGAAGTTATTTTCCGGCCCCCCGGGGGAGAGCCTGAAACATGCCTCGATACGGCAGTATTATAGAATTGAAGGGGCCACGAAGAATCTTTTGAGCCTGGGAAACGGAGATCCCCTTTTGGTGCAGGCGAACCTGGGAAAGGGCCAACTCTTCTTATTTACCTCCAGCGCCAACATCAAATGGAATGACCTTCCGCTGAAGGCAGCGTACCTGCCTTTGATCCAGGGGCTGATCAAGGAAGCGGTAGGCCTTTCCGCGGATTCCCTTCCGGCAGGCATCCGGTTCGGCGAGCCTTTCGAAGAAAAGTCCTCCCCTACCCAGGTTCTGGGACCTTCAGGAGGGCCGGGCATATATAAATTCCCTCTGACCCCGGGCGATATGAGGAAGGGGATGAATCCCCCGCTGGAAGAATCAGACCTGAGTAAGGTGTCAGAGGAGGAGATGCAAAAGCGGTTCGGGACGATCAAGATAAAGATGCTGGAATATAAGGAAGAGGGTATGAGTAAGGGTCTGGCGGGCAGGAGAGAGCTATGGCCTTTCCTCCTCGCTTTTCTCCTGGCTGTCTTAGCGGTCGAGATGGGGGTAGCCAGCAGGATATGATTTCTCGCAGAGGTTTCTTAACCTTCGGATTGACCCTGGCAGGAGGATTATTTTTCCCCGCCCTGAAGCTTCCTCAATGCGCTAGCTTTGCTCAGTTCTTTTTTGCCCAGATAAAGTATCGCGGCGGGGAATGGGACCCCAACCCCCAATTTGTTGAGGCCATCGTGGAAGAGCTGGAGCTGAGGACCAGTATTAAGGCCCTTCCGGAGAGACGCATAGTCAATTTAGGCGACCCGAACCTTTTCTTCTGTCCTTTCCTTTATATCGCAGGCAGGTACGAATTTGAACCCTTTACGGCCCAGGAGAGGGAGATTTTACGACGGTTCCTGAGTCATGGTGGCTTCCTCTTTGCAGAGGATACCATGGGGGCTAGGGGGTTCGGGTTTGACCGGGCCTTCAACCGGGAGATCAAGGAAATCTTTCCTGACCACCCTCTCAAGAGACTTCCTTCCGACCACTCCGTTTATCGGAGCTTTTATCTCATCGATAGCGTTGGGGGAAGGCAAAGAGTAAATCCCTTCCTCGAAGGGGTCGTCCTGGACAACTGGACACCGGTCATTTATTGCCAAAATGACCTGTCGGGGGCCTGGGAAAGGGACAAGTTCGGCCAATGGGTCCATGAATGCCCGCCCGGCGGGGAGCCCCAGAGATCCTCTGCCTTCAAGGCCGGAATCAATATCATCGTTTATTCCTTGACCTCTGATTACAAGAAAGATCTCGTCCATCACCCTTTCATTCAAAGGCGGCAAAACCGGTGAACCCGAGCCAGGTCATAATTGCCCCCATCTTTCCTCTCTGGGTGATCCTTATCCTTTTGATCCTGGGATCGATCTTCACTTTTTTCCAGTTCAGGCTCATGCGGAAGAGGTTGAGCGTCAACCGGAGTCTCAGTCTCTTCCTCATGCGCCTGGCAGCCCTCTCCCTGCTCATCCTGTTCGCCCTCAATCCTACCTGGACGGTGAGGAAGGAGGCTAAAGTCTCCCCCACCCTGGCCATCCTCTTAGACAATTCTCCGGGCATGGGCATGCCCGGGCGGGAAGGAAAGGGAAGCAGGCTCGACGAAGCCAGGGCTCTTTTGCTTGATGGATCGAGGCCTCTCCTGAAATACTTAAGCGAGAGATTTGATGTCCGCCTGTATGAGGTCGGAGAATCCCTGAAGGCTTTGAACCCAGAAGATTTGGCTACTCTGAAGGTTGGAGAAAAAAGGGCAGATCTGGGCGCGGGTCTTGCCCAACTGTCCGGGAAGGCTTCCCTGGCCCTTCTGGTAAGCGACGGAAGCCTGGAATGGGGGGAGGGCCGTTCTGCCGACTTTCCCATCTTCACCCTTCCCATCGGAGAGCCCGAAAAGTACAGGGATATATTGATCAAGGCCGTCAAAGCCCCGGCCATGGCTTTTCGGGGCAGAGAGGTGGAGATCGATGTCCAGGTAAAGAGTTATGGTTATGATGGGCTTAGAGTTCCCGTGGTGCTGAAAGATGGGGAAAAGCTCCTCAAGGCCAAAGACGTGCGCCTGGACGAAAAGACCGGGGAGGGAACAGTCTCTCTATCTTTCACTCCCGAGGAAGTAGGCTCACAAAACTTATCTGTTTTGGTGCCCAGGCAGTTAGGGGAGAGCTTGACCGCAAATAACACGGTCCGTCTGCCCCTTAAGGTCGTCCGGGACAAGATCAGGATCTTGATGATAACGGGCAGCCCCAGCATGAGCTACCGTTATATGAGAATGGCCTTAAAGAATGATCCCTCCATTGACCTCCTCTCCTTCGTCATCTTGAGGTTGCCCTCGAATATTTTGAATGTTCCCCTTCAAGAGCAGAGCCTGATTCCCTTTCCCGTGGAGACCTTATTCACGAAGGAACTGAAAGACTTCGACCTCCTAATATTTGATGATTTTCAGTCCAGTCTTTTTTTCAAGGCCCAGTATCTGGAGAATGTACGGGATTTCGTCAAGAAAGGCGGAGCCTTCGCCATCATCGGGGGGCCTGCCTTCATCGGTGAGGGAGGATATGCCGGCACTGCCATAGAAGAGATCCTTCCCGTCCGATGGGCGGGAAAAGAAGGCTATCGTCGAAACTCCCCCCTGGGGGTAAAACTGAGCCGGGCAGGGAGAGTCCACCCTCTGACCCGCTTATCACCTCTTGAAGGGGAAGACCTGAGTCTCTGGGGGGAGATGTCTCCGCTGGATGGGGTAAATCCTCTCCGCCCCAAGAGCTCCGGCACCGTCCTTCTGGAGAGCACCGAGGAAAATTCCTGGCCTATTCTCACGGTAGGCAGTTATGGGAAAGGTCGAGTCTTAGTTCTGGCGACAGATGACTCCTGGAAATGGTACATGGGAATGGTAGCCCAGGGGAAAGGCAATTGGGCTTACCTCCGCCTCATGGAGAGAATGGTCCGCTGGCTTACCAAGGACCCAAGCCTGGAGCCAGTCCAGGTGACCTTCCCGGAGATCTCGGGAACCACAGGGCAAGAGACGGAACTCAGGGTCCGGGTGCAGGAGGACCCTGCCTTCTCTAAAGCCGGGATGGCGATTTCCGCTTCGGTGATAAACCCTGAGGGCAGCAAGATCAGTTCCCAAATTAAACCCGTCGGGCAGACCGGGGAGTATCTCCTTTCTTTCCTTCCGGGGAAAGAGGGAACCTATAAGGTGAAGGTTGAGACTCGTGCCGGGTCCTGGGAAGAATCCATGGTCATCGGGGGACCCGCGGAGAACCTGGATGGGTTCCCCAACCACGAGCTGCTGAAAAAAATCTCAGCCTCCACCCGTGGGAAAACTCTGACCGGGGGCGATGACTTTTTGAAAGAACTAAAATCCTATGAGGAGGGTGCCCGTAACCGTTTCATAGAAGAGAGCCGCCATCCGCTCTGGGGCAATGCGTACATTTTCATCTTACTCTTAACCCTTCTGACAATGGAGTGGTATTTCCGGAGAAGGTGGGGGTTGATATGAGACAGAAATTTTCACCACCGATGCACAGAGTTCAAAGCGCGGCGGAGCCGCAACCAGAAGACAGGTACCAAGGAGTTGGCGACTTCCAGAAATCCCCCCTAACCCCCCTTTGGTAAAGGGGGGCAGGGGGATTTCTGGAGGGCGCTACCCCATGATAACTTATTTTGGCTGCGACTATGCTGCGCTGCATCCTCTGGGGCTCCGCGGTGAAATGTTTTTAGCTGGAGGTGAAAGATGAAAAAGAATGGCCTTTCTGGGCTGCTTGTGATCTCAAGTCTTTTGGCCTTTCCGTCCCTCTTTAATTGCGCTGCTCAAGCCGCCTGTCGCAACCCCAATATCGCGGAAGATGACCCCGTAATTCAGTACGCCGCGGCCTCGGGGAAAATAGAAATTAAATGGTTTGGCCACTCTTTCTTCCAGATAACCTCCAGCGCGGGGACCAGGGTCATTACCGACCCCTTCGGGGCCATGGGCTTTCCGATGCCCGAAGTGTGGTCCGAAGTGGTGACCGTGGGGAGGGAGCACGGAAATCATAATAATGTGGGGCTGGTGAAAGGGAACCCAATCGTGCTGCGAGGACTCAAAGAAGGGACCGACGACTGGGATCTTATCAACATCACTTACCGGGATGTCCTGATCTACAATGTGCCCGTCCATCAGAGAGGAATTCCCGGTAATCTAAGTCTCAGGGGCTCGGGGTTCGTCTTTGAAGTGGACGGCCTGTGCATATTCCACTCGGGAGATGTAAGCGAGCCTTTCAATGAAGACCAACTCCAGCTCATCGGTCATGTGGATGTTCTACTCCAGGTCATAGGGGGAGTTTACACGATAGGGCCGGAGGGGGCCAAAAAGGTCATCGAACAGTTGAAACCCAAGATCGTGATCCCCATGCACTTCTGGTATAACATGGGCAATCTGGAGAGGTTCCTGGACGGAACTTACCGGGCTCGCCAACTCGACACGAACACCATAACCATCAGCAAGGATACCCTTCCCCCATTCACGGAGATCATAGTCCTGAAGGTCCAGAGGGAAGGGGATATTTGAAATGGATATTTAATTGCGGATTGCAGAATGCGGAATGCGGATTGAAAAGCAAAATTGAAAAATACCATTCCGGAATCCGCTATCCAAAATAAAAGGGCCGCCCACTTGCTTTGGGCGTAGCTCTTAAGCCGTTGAAGAGAAAATAACGAAAAAATTATAGAAGGAAAAAACCTCTCAGGTTATAATTTACATAACTGCTGGCTAGCTTCCAATAACCTACCTCTATCCAACCGATAGGTTATCAGAGCTCGATTTTTCCAGTCAGAAATATCAAAACTAAAGGGGAAATCCTGACAACGGATTCCTGCTTTTTAGGGATAGGCCATTTCTATGGAGATCGATAAAAAGAAATGTGTCGGTTGTGGAAACTGTCATGCCATCTGCACTATGGGGGCCATCTATCTGGACGAAGATGGAAAGTCCGTGGTCAACCAGGCAGAGTGCGTGGAGTGTGCAACCTGCTGTCGTGTTTTGCGAAATGAAGAGTATATGCCCTGGTTTGTTCGAGCTGTGCGAAAGGTTCTATCGACCTTTCGGTTAGGATATCTGGCGGAGGTGGATGTGTGTCCGACCGGTGCTCTGACTCCCCCTGATTTGACGTGGCCCCGAACCCTCCGGGCGACCTTCAGCGATCCCACGGTGATTCACCCGGCGACCGGGATCAGCGGCCGGGGGACAGAAGAGATCAAAAGCAACGACGTGACCGGAAGAATCCGGAAAGGAGAAGCGGGGTTGGTGGTGGAGATGGGCCGGCCCGGAATCGGTGCCTATTTCCGCGACATTGAAAAAGTGGCCATGGCCTTGGCATCTCTGAGCCCATCCTTTGAAGCGCAGAATCCAGTCACTCAGCTCATGGAAGATCAAGAGACCGGAAAGATGAAGGGGGAGATCCTCGATGAAAAAGTGCTTTCGGCAATCATCGAGATGAAAATTCCCCTGGAGAGAATCCCGGAAATCCTTCAGATCCTGGAGAAGGTGCAAAAGGAAATCGATACGGTGATCAGCATCGGGGTTTCCTCCAGATGTCTTCCGGATGAAGCTATCCCTCACGTGGAATGGGTGAGGAAAGCCGGCTTCACCCTTTCGCCCAACGGGAAGACCAACCTTGGATTAGGCCGGCCTTTATTCCGGGAGGATTAAGGCATGACCAATACGCTTCATCGGAGAGGTTCCCGGGATAGCCTGAAGAATGATTATGTGATCTTTTGTACTCCCGCAAAAGGCATCAACGCTGAAGGATCGGCCTCGAAAATACAGGAGTTCGTCCGCATCTGTCTGAAGTACCGCCCGGTTAACATGGGTGACGGGCGGCAGGGAAATATTCTGCAAAATGATATGGACGTAGGGAAATTTCTTTCCAAACAGCAAGACGGAGAAGGGGCCGCTGCCGTCTTTACCGACCTGGAGACTCTACGGAAAGTGGTGGAGGAACTGATCCAGGCGGATCTGAGAATCTCCATCAACATCAGCGGGCTTTTGGATGAGGTTCAGACCTGCTGCCGAAAGGTAGGCATAGAGAGGCATAGCGTCGAACACTCCCTCGGAGTCTGGGGTGCGAAGGACCGGTTGCCCGAAAGAGAGATCATGGAGGTGAACACCCTATGCGGCCATGGGATGGTCTCTTTCAACCTCATCCGGAAGATGGTCGAATACGTGAGACTCCGGAGATTGACCCCTAAAGAGGCAGCGAATATCATGGCCAGGTGCTGTGAATGTGGCGTCTTCAACCCCGTCCGGGCGGAGAAACTTGTGGAGAAGATGGTTAAGAAAGAAGGAACATCTCCAAGTTAGTTGAAGGTCAAAGATCTGGTATAGGTAAAATGGACAGTTATTTCAGGGGCCCGGAACGAAAGCCATCTTGCTTGCAATCATAAGGCACGGATCTCTCCTTAGCTGGAGCGGGGGTGTTCCCTTATCCTCCGGACCTTTCTTTTCCCGCCCCCACTGCGCTTTGCGGAAGGCAAGCAAGGGAGATATGAAAAGCGATATCCCGCCGATGCTTGCGGCGCAATCTGCCTTTCGTTCCGGGCGCTTGTTAGGCTTTCATAAAATATTCGATCAGCTAATTTGGAGATGATCCAAAAGGAATAAAGTTGGTTCCTATTACCCTTTTCAGCGGTAGGGGCGACCGGCCGGTCGCCCTTACGACCGGTTAAGCCAAGCAAGGAAGGAAAACCATGATCAAGGAAAGCGCAGGTAAAATTTCTGATGAGCTTTATGCCTTGGGGAGCCCGGCACTTCCCGCCTATCTCCTCATGGGGAAAACTCCGATCCTCTTTGATGCGGGAATGACCTTCATGGGCCCCTCTTATCTAAAAGACCTTAAGAAGTGCCTTGGAGATGTCAACCGGTTGGCTTTTAACTTTCTCACCCATTCTCATTTCGATCACAGCGGGGCCGCCCCTTTTTTGAAAAGAAATATCCCGGGGCTCAAAGTAATCGCCAGCAAATTAGCAGCGGAGGTATTTAAAAGGCCCAATGCCATCCAACTGATCCAAAGTTTGAGCAAGCGTATGGAGGAAGCATTCAGGTCCCAGATTGGCGGTGCTGATGTTACCTTCCGGGGACTGGAGTTGGACCGCACCCTGGAAGACGGAGATGAAATCGTGCTGGAGGATGGAACCAAAATCCAGGCCATCGCCACCCCCGGACACACCCGGGATGCTGTTTCATACTATGTTCCCAGGCTTAGAGCATTGGTTTGCGGGGAAGCAGTGGGGAGCTTGGATCGGAATTTGGAGGTTCGTTCCGTATTCTTATCCAGTTACAATGATTACCTGACGTCTCTTGAAAAGCTGCAGGATCTGGAGATTGAGATTCTTTTGATGGGGCATGCTCATGTGCTCACAGAAGGAGATGCCAGGGGGATTGTCGTCAGGGCCATCGAAGCAACCCGGGCTTTCAAAAGAAGGATTGAGCAGGAAATGGATTTTTATAAAGGAGACCAGGAGGAAGTGGTGCAGAAAATTTTCCGGGAGGATTATGTGGAGAAAAAGCTCATCCAGCAAGACGAAAGGCCTTACCTTATCAATCTGACGGCCCAAGTCAAAGCCATCGCCGAAAGAAAATAATGAAGAAGCGAGCTGGCGGGTCGCCAAGAGCCCTTCATCTCCTTTGGATATCCCTTTTTCTTCTCGGGTGGATGCCTCTCCCGTTATCATCGGCCGAACCGCCGAAGACGAATCAGGTCCTGGAGGTCGCCGAAAGGATGAGAGCTAGTTTCCAGGGGATTGAAGATTATTCCTCCGAGGTGGAACAAATATACTTTAAAGGTGGAGTTGAGGATGAAAGGCATCGTTTCAAATATTTTTTTAAGAAACCCGATAAGATCCGAGTCGATTTCATTTCCCCCCATTCGGGTCTGAATATTTTTTACCGACGGGGAGAGAAGAAGGCAACTCTGCAGCCTTTCCCTTCTGCCCCTTCACTCAAATTCAGAATTTCCATCGATAATTCAATCATTAAGACTCCCACGGGGCAGGGAATCCACCAGACCGATATGATTTTCTTTATCGATTTTCTCTTCCGGAATTTAGCGCAGGTTCGGCAAAAGGACAGTCAATTTCAGGAAGAAAGAGATCAAGTCAATTTTCTATTCTGGGGGCAAGATTATGTTAAAGGAGACGTGCCCGAGAGATACCGAATCTTCATATCCGCCCCAAATTGGTTTCCCATTCGGATCGAAAGGTATTCGTCGGAAGGCAACCCGGTCGAGTTCAGTCTTATCCAAAATTATGTTTTTAATTCCCATCTCGATGACCGATTTTTCGTGCCCTAAGTGATAACCTTTTAGTCGCTGGCCTTGCAGCGGGCCCCTTGACCTGTGTTCCGTCATGGTGGTCCATCTACCTTAAGAGTGAGGAAATAAGACCTTACTTTTAACCATTTACTTAGGGTACTATGGTTATTGTCAATTCCTGAAAAAAATAAACTAGTATCTACTTGACATAATAAGAGTAATATGTTAAATATCCTGCACTATGAGCAGGAAAGCAAAAGAAATCGTGTTGGAGCCCGAACAACGGACGGAGCTGGAGCGGCTGGTTCGAACTCA